>Ga0073928_10002691_pt1 | contig 29791 bp, 25 predicted proteins | sample PaiPotPPA55metaG_FD_76969 | JGI IMG/M metagenome (GOLD analysis project Ga0073928, IMG submission 76969) | Iron sulfur acid spring bacterial and archeal communities from Banff, Canada, to study Microbial Dark Matter (Phase II) - Paint Pots PPA... ...
CAAGCAAAGAGACACCAAGCAAATCCATTGCCATTCTTGTTAGTACAATTAAGCTGCCGTAGAGATTACGGTGGAGAGATAAGTTAGAAGATGACCGTGTGTGCGCACGGAACATGTCCCATACGCTGTCCCCATGACGGGCTGAACACCACAAACATTGTAAGTTCAAGTATCCGGGTCGGTCTGGAGCAGCCAATCGTAAACGCGTTGTTGTGAGAGACTCACACTAGCGCGAATGTCGCGCGGAGTTCAGGGAGTTGTTCGCATCTATTGCAGCTCGCGCAGCCGTGCATCAATTGCTGGTTTTGTCTTTCCGGACTTGGTGGCATGTTAATCGTCGCGGGCTTCGGTGTTTTGGCGCGCGTGCCACCAGACTGCCGTTGGAGCGAGTGTGATGGCGGTGGCGGCGAACAAGTGCGGGCGCTCAGCGTTGCCTTGTGCCTGAGACGGCTGCACTAACACCAAGGTTGCTATCATGCTGGAATGCGCGACGGTTGTTGGAGCGCTAACGGGCGCATTTTTGGCCGGTTTGCTGTCAACCTGGCTGCTTGAATTGCTGCTTGCCGTGGTAATGTGCGGTCGGCCTTTTATCGATCCGCAAGCACGGCCAGCAGCCGCTTGCCCGGGTCGCGTGTTGCTTTATTCTTTTTAAGGCCACAGAGTATCGCGTTGGCCCCGTTCATTGCATAGGTGCTCGCGGGACTATTAACAGGCATCTTGCCCGGAAGAATCGGCTGGGCGGTCTGAACGCGCAGGCTGCTGAAGGGAGTCAAATTGCGGTACGGCTTCGTAATCGATCACAACCGCTGCATCGGGTGTCATGCGTGCACGGTCGCCTGCAAGGAAGAGCATAACGTCCCGCTCGGCGTCTTCCGCACCTGGGTCAAATACATTGAAAAAGGTGAGTTTCCTCACACCAGCCGCCATTTCGGCGTGATGCGCTGCAACCATTGCGACGACGCGCCCTGCGTTGAAATATGTCCGACGCGAGCACTCTTTCGTCGCGACGACGGCATCGTCGATTTCGACAGCAACCGTTGCATCGGATGCCAATCGTGCATGCAAGCCTGTCCCTACGATGCGCTCTATTTGGACCCGAATACCCATACCGCCGCCAAATGCAACTTCTGCGCGCATCGGATTGAGATGAAGCTGGAACCTGCGTGCGTAATCGTGTGTCCGACACGGGCGATTATCGCCGGCGATATCGATGATCCTGAAAGCGATATCAGCCAGATAATCGCTACCCGTACGGTGGCGGCGCGTAAACCGCAGAAAGATACCCGCCCTAAGCTTTTCTATGCCGGCATTGAAGGTGACTTTCTACAACCGTCGATGATGGAACCGCAGCCGAGTCACATGTTCGCAGAACATCCTCCCGACGCGAACCTGCATGCGAACGAGGCTCATCGAAACTCCGCTCGCTCGAAGCCCGGAGCTGCGCGAGTTGTTTATGATGTGGCGCATCCGCAACCATGGGGCTTGATTCCAGCATTCTATCTATGGACGAAGTCTATTGCCGCGGGCGTGTTGATGGTTGCAGCGTTGCTCATCGGACTCTTTGCGTCGACCCATCCCGCTCCCGGCGGACGATTTCTGTTGACGACATTGGCTCCTGCCGCCGCCTTGCTGTTCACTGGTATTACCACGATATTACTCATCGCCGATCTGCATCGTCCTGAACGTTTCTACTATATATTACTTAAGCCAAATCCGCGTTCATGGCTGGTCGTGGGAACCTGGATACTTATTCTCTATTCCATACTCACTGCCGTGTGGCTCGCGTTCGGGGTCGAGTTCCCCGGCCAGGTGCGCCTGCCGATCGTTGTCGCTGCGGCTGTCGCGGGGGCGTGTTCGGCCGGCTATTCAGCGTTTCTTTTCGCTCAAGCGAAGGGACGCGATTTGTGGCAGAGTCCCCTCTTTCTGTGGCACCTGCTGATGCAGGCGCTCGTCGCCGGCGCTGCCACCGTCATACTGCTGGTGGTGTTCAGCGGTTATCCGCATATCGCTGACGCCACCGACGGCGACCGCGCAATCATACGGGCGAGTAATCTGTTACTCATCGCCGGGGTCGGGCTCAGCATGCTCATGGTGCTGAGTGAGCTCCTGTTGACACCGTTCAGCGCTGATGTCCGGTACGCGGCCGAGATGATACTGCGCGGCCGTTTGCGAAAGATGTTCTGGTTCGGCGTTGTGGCGCTCGGCACAGCCGCACCCGCCGGGTTGCTCGTTTATGCATTGGCGGCGGATCTATCCGTGCCGCTCGAAGTGCTCGCCGCCGTCATGAGCCTGGGGGGACTGCTTATTTTCGAGCAAGTCTGGATAATCGCCGGTCAGGCCGCGCCGCTCAGTTGAGGATTTCAAGATCATAGTCCAGTACCCAAATGGGCTCTTAGCAAGTTGCGAAGACGATGATCGAAGAAGTAAAACCGCTGAATCCGGCAGCAGCCGGACTCGAGCCTCCGCCTAAAGGCCTTGCTAGTTTTCCACCGCCCGAACGCTGGGACGATTGGACCGAATATGATCCGGCGCAATGGCCGCGCAAGGTGAGCAAGCATTACAGCTTAATTCCCACGATCTGTTTCAATTGCGAGGCCGCCTGCGGACTGCTCGCTTACGTCGATAAGGAGACCGGCCGCATTCGCAAATTCGAGGGCAATCCTGCGCATCCGGGCAGCCGCGGACGCAACTGCGCTAAGGGTCCGGCAACCCTCAACCAGGTCAATGATCCTGAGCGCATCCTCTATCCGCTCAAGCGCACCGGTAAACGCGGCGAAGGCAAATGGCAGCGAGTGACCTGGGACGAGGTGCTGGACGATCTTGCTGAGCGGATTCGCAAGGCGCTGATTGAAGGGCGGCGCAATGAAATCATCTATCACGTGGGCCGTCCCGGCCATGAACTCGTTTACAATCAGCGCATCCTGCATGCATGGGGTATCGATGGCCATAACAGCCACACCAACATCTGCTCGGCAGGTGCGCGGACCGGATATGCTTTCTGGCACGGAATTGACCGGCCATCGCCTGACTATGCCAACGCGCGGTTCATCCTGCTGCTAAGTTCGCATCTCGAGGCCGGCCATTACTTCAATCCACACGCGCAACGGATCATCGACGGCAAAATAGCTGGGGCGAAGGTTTGCGTGATCGACACGCGGCTCTCCAACACCGCCGCGCGCGCTGACTACTGGTTGTCAACGTGGCCGGGTAGTGAGGCGGCGGTATTGCTTGCGATGTGCCAGGTAATTCTGCGCGAGGAACTGTATGACGCGGAGTTCATCCGGCGGTGGGTGAATTGGGAGGAATATCTGCACGAGGAGCATCCGGGTAGACCGCGCACGTTTACTACTTTTATCGAAGCTTTGAAAGAAATCTACGCGGAGTACACGCCCCAGTTCGCCGCAGACGAGTCCGGCGCGGATTCCGAGTTGATCGTGCAGGTGGCGCGCGAAATTGGCCGCGCCGGTCATGCCTTCGCCGCCCACGTCTGGCGTAATGCGGCAGCCGGGAACCTCGGCGGATGGCAGGTGGCGCGGACACTTGAATTTCTGTCGGTGCTGGTCGGCGCGATCGCGACGCCCGGCGGCACCGCGCCCGCCGCGGCCAACAAGTTTATTCCGGCGCCGCCGATGATGCCGCCCGCGCCACGGGCGTGGAACGAAATAATGTGGCCGCGCGAATTTCCGCTGGCTTTCTTCGAGATGAGTTTCCTGCTGCCGCATTTCCTCCAGGAGGGGCGCGGCCAACTCGCCGCCTATTTCACCCGGGTTTACAATCCGGTCTGGACCAATCCCGACGGAATGAGCTGGATCGAGACGCTCGCTGACGAAAGCAAAATTCAGCGCCACGCCTGCCTCACACCGATTTGGAGCGAAACTGCATGGTTCGCCGATTACATTTTGCCGATGGGGCTGGCGTCGGAACGGCACGATCTGATGAGCCAGGAGACTCATGCCGCCCGTTGGATTGGCTTTCGCCAGCCGGTGCTCCGGGTGATGCAGGAAAAACAGGGCAAGCACTTCAATTTCACTTACGAGGCCCATCGCGCGGCGGGGTTGGGCGAAGTATGGGAGGAAGACGAATTTTGGATTGAGCTGTCTTGGCGCATCGATCCGGACGGCGCGCTCGGCATCCGCCAATACTTCGAATCGCCCTATCAATCCGGCCAAAAAATGACGGTGGCGGAATATTATCGTTGGATCTTCGAACACAGCGTGCCCGGATTGCCGGAAGCAGCCGCCACCGAAGGATTGGAGCCGCTGGCGTATATGCGCAAGTACGGCGCTTTTCTCGTCGAGGATGGGGTTTATCGGGCGCATGAGCAGCGCCTGCCCGAAGCGCAGCTCGAAAGCGCAGCCATCGATGCGCAAACCGGGTTAGTAACCAGGGACGGCACTACTATCGGAGTCGAGATTGACGGGATTGTGCATACAGGCTTCCCGACCCCATCGCGCAGACTCGAATTCTTCTCGAAGACACTGAAGGAATGGAAATGGCCGGAATACGCGATTCCGAGTTACATCCGCAGCCACGTGCATCGCGACGACATCGATATCAGCAGCGGCGAGATGCTGCTGCTGCCGACATTTCGCCTGCCGACCCTGGTGCATACGCGTTCCGGTAACGCGAAATGGCTGTACGAAATCTCACATCGCAATCCGCTCTGGCTCCATCCAGCCGACGGCGCTCGCCTTGGCCTGAGCACGGATGATCTGCTCAAGGTCCATACCGAAATCGGCTATTTCGTCGATAAGGTCTGGGTGACCGAAGGCATTCGTCCCGGCGTGATCGCGTGCTCGCATCATCTCGGGCGATGGCGCCTGGATGAGGATCTCGGCGGCGAGAAATGGTCAACGGCGCTGGTTGATCTGCGCCAGATCGCGCCAGGCAAATGGATGATGCGCCAAGTGCATGGCGTGCAGCGGTTCGCGAGCGCCGACCCTGATTCTGAACGGGTATGGTGGGAGGACGCCGGGGTGCATCAGAACCTGGTGTTTCCGGTACAGCCGGACCCGATCAGCGGCGCCCATTGCTGGCATCAGAAGGTCCGCGTCGAGCGGCCGGGCCCTGAGGATCGGTACGGCGATATTTTCGTCGACACCGGCAAATCTCACGAAGTGTATAAACGATGGCTGGCGATGGCGCGTCCGGCGCCGGGGCCCGGCGGTCTGCGGCGGCCGCTGTGGCTCGCGCGCGTATATCGTCCGGCAACGCAAGCGTTCTATCTTAGTGAATGACATTGCTCTCTCCTATCCCGTTTTTGACACGGGGGAGGGTTCGGCAGGGGGTGCGGACACTTAGAAGGGACCAAGCTACGCGATTGCTGAAACGCTAAAACGAATTTGAGCAGCGAGCGTTCAACCGATGATCCGCGGGTCTGGTTGGCGGCCGAACGGACTTTTCTCGCCTGGATCCGAACTGGCATCGCCTTAATGGGATTCGGTTTCGTGGTCGCCAGGTTTGGCCTTTTTCTGCGGGAATTGGCCGCCGCGCATCAGGTGGCCTCACACCAGACGACTGGACTTTCACTCTGGCTCGGCGCCGCACTACTGATTATCGGCATCACCGTTAACGTCGCAGCCACCGTACAACATGTCAGGCTAATCAATCGGCTGAATCGCGGCGAAGTCCTGGATAGCTACTCCGGCGCTGCGATCGTGGTCGCACTGATTCTTGCGGTCCTCGGACTGGCAATGGTTGTTAATCTCGCTCTGCTCAGATAGTTGAAAACTTGACTACCGAGTATCGCAGTGTTCAACAGGTGAGAACCTGGAGATAAAAATATGGACGAGATTCTCGATCTCGACGCTGTTGCGCAGGCCGAGCTGGTGCGGAGCATGGAAGTCACTCCGCTCGAATTGGTCGACGCTGCTATCGCGCGCATCGAGCGCGTTAATCGCCAAATCAATGCGGTTATCATTCCGCTCTTCGACAAGGCGCGGGCGCTTGCCAGGAGTGGCCCACTGCCCCAGGGTCCACTAACCGGCGTTCCCTTTCTGCTCAAGGATTTGTTGTGCACCTCCGGAGGCGATCCTCAACACGATGGGATGCGTCTGCTGCGCGATCTAAGGCATGTTGCGCCGCATGACTCATATCTCGCAGCAAGGTTCAAGGCCGCCGGCCTGATCACGCTCGGCAAAAGCAACACGCCCGAACTTGGCCTCAACGCGACAACGGAACCTGAAGCGTACGGCGCCACCCGGAATCCGTGGAATACTTCATGCTCGACTGGCGGGTCCAGTGGCGGCTCGGCTGCGGCTGTTGCCGCCCGCCTCGTGCCAATTGCTCATGGCAATGACGGCGGTGGTTCGATTCGCATCCCAGCCAGCGAGTGCGGCCTGGTGGGCCTCAAGCCCTCGCGCGGGCGCATCTCGCTCGGTCCCGATTTCGGCGACGTATGGCATGGCTTTGCCATCGAAGGCGTCGTAACTCGCAGCGTGCGCGACACTGCTATCGCTCTTGACGCCATCGCCGGCAATATGCCGGGCGATCCCTATTCGGCTCCGCCGCAAGCGCGCCCATTTCGCGACGAACTCGCCATTCGTCCGCAACATCTCAAAATTGGCATGATGCAACGCGAGCCGCGCGATGGCGCCCCGCTTCATCCCGATTGCCACGCCGCAGTCGAGGATGCCGCACGACTGCTCGAGTCGCTTGGCCATCGGGTCGAAGAGTCTCACCCCGACGCCCTCGACGAGATGCAGCTAGCGTCCCGCCATTTCACCGATGTCGTCGCTTGTCACGCCGCATTGACTATCGAGCAGCAACAGCAGATCGTCGGACGCAAGATTGAGCCTGCAGACGTGGAGGTTCTCACATGGTACTGGGTTGAGCGCGGCCTCGATATTCCGGCCACGCGCTATTTGTCGTCAATCCAATGGCTGCATGGATGGGCGCGGCGCGTCGAGCAATGGTGGAGCGAGCGGCGTTTCGATCTCCTGCTCACGCCGACTATCGCTACCCCACCCCCGCCACTTGGTACCTTGGTGCCGACGCGCGAGAATCCGGCCGCGGCAATCGAGCGCCTTATGGCGACGATTCAGTTTACACCTCAATTCAACGCCACTGGCCAACCGGCAATCTCACTCCCACTTCATTGGAACGCGCAGGGACTACCCATTGGGATTCAGTTGGTGGCGCCGCTCGGTGGCGAAGGTCTGTTGTTACAAATCGCAGCCCGATTAGAAGAAGCGCGGCCATGGAGTGAGCGCCGGCCTCTGATCCATGGTTAGCGCGCTGTCTGCTTACTCACCCTATGGAGGAAGCCACATGAGCAACCTGCAAGGCGTTCACAACGGCGAGCAAAGAACGAAGACAGATGAGCCTCGTCCCACTCTGATCGAACGCGCCAAAGCACTGGCTCCTGTCCTGCGGGGGCGCGCTTCTGAAACGAATCGATTGCGTCGTTTGCCCGATACGACGTGGAAGGATCTGCTCGGCAGCGGCATCATCCGCGGCCTTCAGCCAGCGCGATGGGGCGGCGGCGAAGTGCATCCGCGTGAATTCTACAGTGCGGTAATCGAAGTAGCGCACGCAGAAGGATGCGCAGGATGGGTCGCGGGAATTGTCGGCGTACATCCATGGCAAACGGCACTCTATGCCGAGAAAACCCAGCAGGAAGTATGGGGCGAAGACGCCACCGTGATGAACTCATCTTCCTACGCCCCGACCGGCAAGGCCGAGCGCGTCGCGGGCGGCTATCGTTTGAGTGGCCGCTGGTCGTTTTCCAGCGGCTGTGATCACTGCGGATGGGTTAATCTGGGCGCGATTGCGGGCGGGCTCGTGATTGACGGGCGGGAAGTACCGGATTTCCGCTCTTACCTGCTGCCGCGCAACGACTACGTGATCGACGACAATTGGCATGTCGCCGGCCTCGCCGGCACGGGGAGTAAAGATATCGTGCTCGACAAGGCCTTCGTTCCTGACCATCGCAGCATGTCCCATTGGGACTTGACCCTGGGACGGCCGATGCCCGGGTGGGAAATTAATCGCGGGCCACTCTATCGTCTGCCGTTCGCCACAGTCTTCATCAACACGTTGACGGCCGCAGTTCTCGGCGCTTCGGCGGGCTTCCTGGAGGCGTTTATAGAAAGTGGCCGCGAGCGCAACAGCGGCATGGGGACCAAAATGATCGAAGATCCCTACGCTGTGCAACTCGTCGCGAAGACCAATTACACAATCACGACTGTGACGCTCAAGTTCCTCGATGATTGTGATGAGATGATGGAAACGGCAAAGGCGGGCATTCCATTCACGCTGGAGCGGCGCGCCGAGTTGCGTTATAACGCGACGCGTTCAGCGCAACTTGCGGCGCACACGGTCGAGCAATTGTTCGAGCAAGGCGGCGGCCGCGCGATCTTCCTGGACCATCCGCTGCAGCGTCGATATCAAGACGTCAAGGGGATGATGCATCACACGGCGATGAACCTTAACCCCGCCGCGAAGCTCTACGGCTCCTCGCTCTTCGGCGTGCCGGTCTTCGACATGTTCCTTTAATCGGCTTCAATCGATCGAACTTTGACGATGGTGTGCTGTTTTGCAGTACCCAGCGGTAAAATCTGCTGACACGGACCTCGGCTCCTTGTGCAGTGGAACCAAGCTAGTGTCCTGAGATAGCAGTTTGCCGAATAAATAGCCGTGTGAATACAGGATTTGGTTGTCACCCTCGCGCGTGGCCGCCGCGCGAAGGGTCCCGAAATCCGGGATTCCTCGCGCGCCAGCCACGCGCGGGAATGATGGTATGGACCCTCGCTCGCTTTTCGCACGGGCTCGCATAATGGTAGGCCCAATGATGACCTGATCGGTCATCAGTCAATGAATAGCAGAGGAGGGTCCGACAATGGAGGCTACAAGAATTGGCATCGACTTGGCAAAGAGCTTCTTCCACCTGGTGGCCATGGATAGCCGTGGCAAAGTGCTATGGCGTAAGGCGCTGACTCGGCGCCGAGTGCCGGAGTTCCTGGCCCAGCTCAAGCCATCGATGATCGGCATGGAAGCGTGCGCCACTGCCCACTACTGGGCGCGCGAGATCCAGAAGCTCGGGCACGCAGCGAAGCTCATGCATCCGGGTTTTGTCGCAGCTTACCGCAAGAACAGCAAGAATGACTTCAACGACGCCGAAGCGATCTGTGAGGCCATGTCGCGGCCAACCATGCGCTTTGTCGAGGTCAAGAGTGTGGCCCAGCAGGACATGCATAGCCTGCACCGCATCCGGCGGTTGATGATCAAACAACGCACTCAGGTGGCTCATCAACTGCGTGGGCGGTTAGCGGAATACGGAATCACCGTGCGCCCCAGCATTGCGGCACTGCGGCGCGAAGCCGCAGCGTTGGCGGGGGACGTGGAGCGGTCCACCGCAGCCCTGCGCCGAGTGGTGGCAAATAATCTCGAGCAACTTACCCTGCTCGAACGCCAGCTGCGCGAGCTCGACCGCGAGGTCGCGCACACCTGCGCGACCGATGAACGCTGCCGGCGACTCGCCGAGGTCGCGGGAGTGGGACCGCTGACTGCCACGGCGCTGGTGGCCAAGGTCGGCAACGCCCGCCAGTTCGCCAACGGCCGTGCGCTCAGCGCCTATCTGGGCCTGGTGCCAGGCCAGAATTCCAGCGGCGGCAAAACCGTGCTGCTGAGTATCACCAAGAAGGGTGATCGCTATCTGCGCTCGCTCTTGATCCACGGCGCACGCGCCGCGCTGCAAGTCGCCGGACGCTACGATGACCCCCGCAGCCAGTGGGCCATCCGGCTCAAGCGCAAAAGCGGTCCGAATGTCGCCACCGTCGCGCTGGCCAACAAGAATGCGCGCGTGCTGTGGAAGTTGCTGACTAGCGGACAACACTTCCGAGTCCAGCCGCCCGTACCCGAAGCGGAGCGTGCTCAAGCCGCGCACCGCTTGGCCAGCCCCAAGCCTGCTGGCCGGCGCGCTGCAGTGCGGCTAGAGCACGATGCCAGACCTCAAGATTTTTCCACCAGCCCTCCAGAGGACAATTAGGAGGGCTGGCGGAAAAATCCGTTCAACCAATTGTTCGAACGGCAACGATTAAAGCAATTAACTCTTACCCGAGGTTGCGAAGGCTGACTTGCTCAGAGCTGATGGCATACCGGTCGGACCGGCGCTGCTAAAGCCCGTTTTCTGTCACGGCCCGCGAGGCCGGGGGGAATGATCGGACACTCAGCGCGCGGATCACCTTCATGGCCGCGGGACACTTATGCGCCCGCTCACTCAGGCCGGATATATGACCGCAACCGTTCTTTGCCGCAGCTCTCAGACAAGAAGGCCTTGCGCGCGAGCGGGGTCCATATATGACATAAGAAGAAACACGAACTGACTAGCCCCCAGGTTTTTACTTCTCCGGCAAACTTTCAACTCGGGACACTAGCAGGTATTACAAGACCTCTCGCGAGCACGCGAAGTGCGGAATCGCCTTCACCACCCCGCCTTGGCAAAAAACTTGAATGAATCAGCCCGGAAGCAGCCATCGATTGCGATGGCGGCGCTATTCGCGGCCGCGTTTGCAGCGACGAGTCTGGCGCGTTGCATGTCTACTCGACCGACACCCTACGAGACGCTGGTTATCCATTAGGCGCGGGTAGTCCAAACAGCGTGCGCACCCATTTCACCTCTCTTGGCATTTTTACTGACACGGCGATGACTTCTCACGAGGATCCAGCCTTCGGTTAACGAAAGGACTTCTGTAAACCATCGATCAGGAAGAGAAGAGGACTGCGGAACACTCCGGGCTGAGCGCGCAGAACAGGTCGCAGTCGAATCCTTTCGTCCGGGCCAACGTAAAGCTGTTCATTCTGGCGGAGTATAATGTATGCAGTTGATGGAGGTTCGCCCGCGCGTTTCAGTAATCCAGGTTGAAGATCTTCGCGGCCAAACATGTCCTGAAGGGGAGAACGCCGGTAAATCGGCAGAGCATGACCATAATAGTAGGTGAGTTCGTAGTTCTGTGTTGCGGTATATACTCGCGCATCTCTTACTCGCTGTCTCACGGCAGAGGCGAATGACTTGATCGTGCGGGTTTCATATAATTCGGTTCTCAAAGTTCCGGTCCAGAAGCTTACGGCGGCAATTGCTGCCACTGCGACTCCGGAGCTCGTGCAACCATGGCGCCGGCAGGCCAGGCCGCCAATGGCTAAAACAGCACCCACACCTGTACTAATTACAAGCACAACGAACTGCCGCTGCAAATGAACCACTGCTTGAACGTATAAGTGGGCGAGTAGCCAGTCATCGGAAGTTGGTCGCAGCTTGAGTACATTCACGCTGCGACCGCTCGCGCAGTACCACCACGAACCTAATATCAGGATCAGCATGGTTGCACAGGTGCCAACGAGCGACACATCCCGAAATCGCACGACGGTCGTCTGCTTTGCTCCGGCCGGACCAGATCTGAGTGCGAATACGCCGGAAATTACAATTGCGAGACTCGGCAATGCGGGCAATACGTAGTAGGCCTGCACGCTATGGGCGAGAGAAAACAACAACAGCACCGCGATTACCATTGCCACGTGAAAACCCAGTGGCCTGCGCGCACCCTGATCGATACATCCCAAAACCGCGGCAAATGTTAGTGGGATCAGCATAACCACCGATGGGAGCGCGGCTCGAATTAACCGGAGAGGGATGAAAGTCCATGTATGAGGAGGGCCGGTACCCTCGGTGCTCGCTACGGTGAGCGCGTGTCCAAGGTTTTCTGCGACCACGACGCTGGTAAAACCCCTCCCATATTGCACCGCCGCCGCAAGATACCAGGGAGCGGCCGTCAGCAATGCGGCCAGCAAGAGTTGCCAAGGCCATAGCCGGCGAACGGCGGAAAACGGGTTCTCGCCTCTGAATAACAGGAACAGAACTGTGGCGAGCGTGCAGAGCAAGACGGCGACGGGACCCTTCGTTAGCATCGCCAGCCCGAGGAGAACCCCGGCAAGCGCCGCGCGATTGGCTGATCCGGTCTGTGCGATTATTGGATAGAGGGTGCAATAAGCACTGAAAAGTAGCAAACTCATCAACATGTCGCTGATATTGACGGTCGCGAATGAGGCGAAGCCGTAACTACCCAGTAACACACCATATGCGAACCACCCCGCCAGCCGTCCAACGTTGGCCTTCGTCCAGAGAAGCACCTCGGTGGCGAGCAGAGCCCCGGCGATCAGAGAGACCATCCGCGATAACGGCTCGGTGACGTGACCGCCTGCGCAGTCAGCGAGTAAAGCGGTCAGCCAAAAATAAAGGGGCGGCTTGAGGTTAATCAATCCGTAGTAGTCGCGCGCAACAAGCCAGTGCCCATGAGAAATAATGTCCTGAATCCATTGGGCCTGAAGCGGCTCCTGCACGCCCGCAAACGGCGCGTTGATGCCTTGGCTAAGAACTACCAGTGCCGCGGCGAACGCACCTATGGCAGGGAGGACTTGTCGGCTCTTTCTGACTACCGAGGACGCAAACCGGCTGCGTACCAGACGCGCTTCTTCAGTGCGGCCAACAAATAACTGTTCGAAGCTGCGCAGCGCCAGAACTGGGATCAAGTAGAGCATCGTGCGATCAGGGTCTACTAGCTGCTCATCATTGACGAGATCGGCTATCAGCCGATGAGCCGCGAGCAGACCAACTTCGGCCCGTTTGATACCTTCCGTTATAAACGTCCCCTTTCGGTCGGACAAAAAGAATGACGCGGGGACTCTCGGACAGACGGATGAACCGGTGCTGTCGCGGAATTCGATGTCCCCGCCGGGCACAATGCGCTTTAAAGGCGTGGCCATCTCGGCGGCAGTCAATAAATGCGTTCGGATAGCCTAGAGTGAGCAACCATGCCCCGCAACCCATGGACGACTCGGCCGGATCCTCATCGAGAGCACTTCACTCGACTCGCCGTTCCCGGCTTGACCCGACCTCGCGATGAGAGAACAAGATGAAGCGACAGCGGAGCGCGGGGCTTAGCTTCTTTGCAGTGACTTTTCATGTCGGGCGGTTCTGCATGAGTCGCTTACTTCCGATGATCGAGGTCGGTGTGACCGGCATCGGTTTGGCTCCCCGGGCCGGATTCGAACCAGCGACCCGACGGTTAACAGCCGTCTGCTCTACCGACTGAGCTACCGGGGAGCATTGCCTGACGCTAGAACCTACTTCGTATCTTTCCTGCGCATCAGAAGCAATAATCGCCGTGGTTCAGCTGCGACGATTGGAATTATTGGCGCAGTTCTCGGCGCGCGGCTCAGCCAGCATCAGCATCCCGTAGCGGATGGTAGCGGCAAGTTTCTCGATGCGCTCGAGGAGCTCGGGATGCGCGTCGACTGGCGCGGTTTGCAGCCGCTCAGCGGCCCACGTCAGATTCTCGCGCATCAGGTTCAGTGCGCGTTCGATGCTGTGATGATGGCGGGCTTGCCGATGCGCTCGTTCGCGTGCAGCCTGGAGATCCCGTATTTGAATCAGCTCACCCATAGTCCGTCAGCATTATTGCGTATAGATCCGTGCTCGGCCAGCAGCCGGTTGAAAAAGCCTTCGCGGCCTGCTTCTCCTCGCGTACGATCTGCCGCTGCGAATGTGAGAGATCTGGAAGGAGGAAACCAGTTTCTGCGCAGAGTGTTGAGACTGAGCTTCCAGCAATGCGAATTGGCAACCCATTCTCCTCACCCTACTGACGGGCCGGACCGAATAGTCATTTGAGTTTCTTGCCAGCGCGACGTTTTCGTGCGAGTGTTTCGTGTCCCCTCTCGGTGAACCATAGGATCTGGCTGACAATTCCATTCATGATGTCGAGTTCACGTAGCCGAAGTCCTGCCCGCCCCACAATAGCGCGAAGCGTAAACATGATGTGGTCTGGATTATCTTCCGGCAAAAAACCAATCGCAACCAACGCTTTCGCCATCCGCGCCAGCATCGCGTCGGTTTTGGTGCTTGGGGCCCATTGTTGTGCCAAGGGCAGTTCGCGCGCCGCGCCCGTTGCCAGCATCAACTCGTAAGCAACGATTATCACCGCCTGCGCAAGATTAAGCGACGGATACGCCGGAGCAGTCGGGATCGTTGTCAGACGCTGGCACAACTTAAGTTCCTCATTGGTGAGGCCACAGTCCTCTGGACCAAAGACGAACGCAATTCGATGCGCGTCGCTCAATACTGACAACTCATTCGATATCTCACGAATTGGCCGCGCCTCGCTGCGATAGAGGCCGGCGCGCGCGGTCGTGCCGACCACCAATGTGCGATCGGCCAGTGCTGAATCCAGTCCGGGATGAATCGTAGCAGCAGCCAATACGTCGCGACCGTGAACGGCCATCGTTGCGGCCTCGCCCTGACCGGAGTTCTGGCGGGACCAAGTTCGTTTGACGTCGTTGGCAGCGTGAAAGGCGGTCGGCGGCACGATCCGCAGGTCGCTGCATCCCATATTTTTGAGAGCGCGCGCCGCCGCGCCGATATTACCCGGCGATCTGGGCTTGAACAGCACGAAAGCGACGTTGTCGAGCGGCATCGGTATCGGCCTCAGGTTTGAATCAGGCCTGGATACTCACTTTAATCGTATTGATGAGGAACATCCCGCGCGTGATCGCGCTTTGAGAGAACGGACTACCGCATGAAACGTAGGATAGATCGATGAAAATCGTTTCCTTTGGCGATGTGCACATGGCCACGCGCAATCTCGGGCGCATGGCCGATATCTTGCGCGATACTGACTTGATTATCGTTTCGGGCGATTTGACCAACTTTGGCGGCATTGACGACGCCCGGAAAGTACTCGACAGCGTTCGCCAGGCGTGTCCGCACGTGCTCGCACTTCCGGGTAATCTCGACCGCCGTGAAGTCACACAGTTTCTCGAAGCCGAGGGGATTGCGCTGCACGGCAAAGGCGTGGTGCTTGATGGCATCGGCATTTTCGGCTGCGGCGGCTCCAACATTACTCCGTTCAACACGCCGACCGAGCTGACCGAGGACGAAATATACGCGACGTTAAGACTTGGTCACGAGGTCGTTCAGAATCGCCGCCCACTCCTGATGGTCTGTCATACACCGCCCTACGAGACTAAATGTGACCGGATCGTTGGCGGCAAGGCGGTCGGCAGCACGGCCGCGCGACGCTTTATAGAAGAGGTGAAGCCAGACTTGTGCATTTCCGGCCATATTCATGAGTCAGCCGCCACCGATGCGATTGGGCCGACTAGAATCATCAATGCTGGACCATTCAAAGGCGGCGGCTATATCGTCATCCATGCTGACGGTTCGCAACTCGCGGCCAAACTCGAATTTCTTTGAGGTTCCTCTGCCCTCACTCGCTGCTCAGTCGATTCGCGTCTGGGGCGGCAAGATCGCACACGGATGGCCCATTATCTTCAAGAATTGTTTCAAGTTGGTGCAGCGTTTTGTGCTGGGCCGAATGCCTTTCCCAAAGCACTGATTGGCCGGCGACGGTTGCCACCGCTCAAAGGTCGCGGCCGACTGCCTCCGCAACCGGCTTCAGCACCCTCATCAACTCGGCGAACGACGCCGGATTCAATTGTTGGGGGCCGTCGGACAAGGCCTTTGTCGGGTGCGGGTGTACCTCGATTAGCAAGCCATCGGCCCCCGCAGCGACCGCCGCCAGCGCCATCGGCGTCACCAGCGACCAGATTCCGGTGCCGTGGCTCGGGTCGACGATTACCGGCAGATGAGTCCATTGCTTAAGCAGCGGCACCGCGTTGAGATCCAGGGTGTTGCGGGTTGCAGTTTCGAAAGTGCGAATGCCGCGTTCGCACAGGACTACATTGGGATTGCCTTCCGAGAGGATATACTCGGCGGCCATCAGGAACTCCTCGATTCGAGTCGACATCCCGCGCTTGAGCAGGATCGGTTTGCGAATTTTGCCCAAGCGGCGCAGTAGCGAGAAATTCTGGGCGTTGCGCGCTCCCACCTGGAGCATATCGGCATGCTCAGCGACCAGTTCGATGTCGTGGGCATCCATAATCTCGGTGACTACGGGCAAACCGCAGCGCCGGCCTGCATTTTCCAGCAACAGCAGACCTTCGTTCTCCATCCCCTGGAACGAATACGGGGAAGTGCGCGGTTTATACGCGCCGCCACGCAACAGATGAGCGCCAGAGCGTACGATTGCGTCGGCAGCGCCCTCGACCTGGTCGCGGCTCTCGACTGCGCACGGGCCCGCAATCACGGCGAGCCGCTTGCCGCCGATGGCAGCGCCCTTGACCCGAATTACGGAACCCTCGGGCCGCACCTCGCGGCTTGCGAGCTTAAACGAATGGAGAACCGGCATCACACGGTCCACGCCTGAAACAGATTCCAGATGCTGGAGCGAGTGGGTTTCGCCGCGCTCCTCGCCCACGCAAGCGATCACGGTTCGCTCGATGCCAACGATCACGTGCGCACGGTAGTCGAGTTGCTCGACCATCCGCACGACATTCTGGATGTTGGCCTCGGTGGCATGCGCCTTCATTACGACGATCACGTTATGGGACCTCTTGCACTGAGAAATAACAAAGCTAGCGCCAGGACAAGCGCCTCACAAGGCTTATTTGGTTGAACCAAAGCAGTCGACCTACTATTGTGACCATATCAATCCGGTTTATGATGCGCTTGGAGCGCAGCGGCGGCATCTACCCAGACGGAGATGACTGTGATTCGCACCCTTTCGCGGCAGCTTAAGCTGATACACACGTCCGACGTTCACCTCGAGAGCGACACGTTTGGTTCGGGTCCCCGGGGCGATATCTTCCGTGACAGCGTGCGCCGCGCCTTTGCCGGAGTAATTGATGTCGCGAACGGCAACCGTGCCGACCTTCTCCTGATTGTAGGTGACCTGTTCGATTCGAACCGCGTCAGCGCCGAGGCGCTCGCCTTCGCAATGGATCAGATTGAGCGCGCACGGATGCCGGTAGTGATGATACCTGGTAATCATGACGCGCATGACGAGCGTTCGATCTATGCTGCACTTTCCCCGGCTTCGTTGCCTCGAAACCTGCACCTGATCCTTGACCCCGAGGGTGTCTCGTTGGAATTTCCAGAGCTTGCCGCGCGTGTATGGGGTCGCGCGCTGGTTGAGCATTCGCCGGAATACCGCCCGCTGTCCGGCTTGCCGCAGCCAGTGCCGCACGCATGGAATATCGGCTTGGCACACGGGTTTTTCAGCGAAACCGAAACGAATCGCTCGTCGCCGATTACGCCGGCTGAAATCGAGGCGAGTGGCTACGACTATATCGCACTAGGCCATATTCACGTTTTCGGCGATGTATCCCAGGGCCGCACTCGCGCATTCTATTGCGGCACCCCGGCCCCACTCTATGCCAGTTCAGAGGCGGGTTGGGTGCTACAGATCAATTGCGTTCCGGGCGAACCCGTCCGGGTCGAGCGATTGACGGTGGGCGATTCCATATTCCCGGCAGATAGCCTCGTCAGTCGCTGATCCTGTCTTGGAGAGGCTGTTCAATTCTCAAGGGGAGGGTGTTTGTCGTGCCAGGGGCACGCCTCTTCAAAGGCTGCGGCGAGCGCGTCATGCCGACCTCATCGGCGGGCCGTCCCACAATTTGAAGTCCGATAGGCAACCCCGAGCCGGTAAACCCGTTTGGCACCGAAATCGCCGGTTGGCCGGTCGCGTTAAATGGGAAAGTGAACGGGATCCATCCGAAGGTTGCTTCAAGTGAGTCTTCGGGCGAGCGATACAGTGTTCCGAGCTTTACGGCTGGATACGGCAGAGTCGGCGTCAATAGCGCGTCGTATGGTAATAGCTCCTGCACGATTTGACGCGAAACGTTATGCATTTTCGCCACCGTGGCGATGTATTCGCTGGCGGACAGCCGGCGGCCGTTTTCCCAGGCGGCGCGCACGATCGGATCGACTGCGTCGGGATCGTGCAGCGGAATAGAGCTAATGCCAGCGCAGATTAACGTCTGCCCAATATCTTTTAGTAGCGCAGCAGGATCGAGCTTCAGCGGCTCAATCCGATGACCCATTGCGACCATGGTTTTACATGCGGTGTCAAATGTTGCCCTGACCTCGGGATCAACTGAGGCCAGCGATGTTTCAGCAATCGCGGCTAGCCGCAGATGACGAGGTCTCAATTTCAGCGCGTCCACAAAGCTGCAAGATGGCGGCGGTGCCCAGTAGGGATCACCTGCGGCGGGACCCGACATAACGTCGAGGAGCAACGCCGCATCACGCACTGAGCGGGTCAATGGTCCATTGGTGGCAAAGCCGGCCCACCCTTCACCCATTACAGGAGCGTTAGACACGCGGCCGCGCGACGGCTTGATCCCGACGAGGCTGCAACAAGCGGCTGGCAGCCGAATTGAGCCGCCACCATCACTACCTTCAGCGACAGGATTCATGCCGGCGGCGACTGATGCGGCAGCGCCTCCGCTGGAACCGCCAGCGGTGCGCGACAAATCCCATGGATTATGGGCCGTTGGACATAGTCCACCGTCTGTAGTTGGTTTGCCGCCAAACTCCGGGGTTGTGGTCTTGCCGAGCAAGATGCCGCCGGCGGCCATAATTCTCGCAGCGTATTCCTGGTCGGCGCGCGGTACAAAGTTCTCGAAATTCTTCGACCCGAGGGTTGTTCTGATACCCTTCGTCCAGGTGAGATCCTTGAGCGAAAAAGGAATCCCGTAAAGCGGTAGGGAAGCGCGTGCAGGCGCGGGGAGACGTTCGAGGCGGGCAGCGTCTTCGAGCGCGCGTTCAGCGGTCAAGGTCATAAAGGCGCCGATCTTCGAGTTCAGCCGCTCGATCCGATCGAGGAAAAACTCGGCCGCTTCACGCGGGCGAACTTCGTTATTTAATATCAGCTCGCGCAACTTCCAACCTTCAATCCAGAGGTCAAACATCAAATGATCCTCGCCAACCACAATAGTGCGCTTGTTACGTCATTGTTCATTATCGGCAAGTCCGATCTATTTTCCAGAGCGGTTGCCTCGCCCGCTCGACGCCGAAGGAAATCTTCTCAAACGTCCGATGTCTATCGCATAGACCAGCATTGAGGGATCGCAGCACAGGGTCTAATGTTATTTTGAGGGTTTCGAGCGCTATTCAGAAACTTTTCAAAAAGGCATCTGTTGGTGTTCGCGGCATAATCGTCCTTGGCATTGCGGTAGCCGTCGGCGGCATTTCCGCACTCGCCTGGGGTCAACCAGCGCGAGCTCGCGGAAGCGGCACTACAAATCAGTCCAATCAATCTGCTGAGCAAGCTGTAGTAAGCTACCCCCAGCCGCCGCCGGGATTTGCTCCCCTTATGGCGTCGGATAAGCAGCTGGCACGTTACGGATTTCCACCTCGGCCCGACGCTCGGGGAGCACCCGAATCATACCGCCATTGGCGTTCACTAGTGTTGGTGCCGCGTATCGCAAATCCGACATTGGAGCGAACGACGATCTATAACGGTGCCACTCAACGTGCGCCGACTAAAAGCGAGCCTCAATGAAGCACCACACGTTTTGACGACAAGAGGACGTCGATGGGTGAGACGGCGCTGCAACTGCGCTACGTTCTGCGACCCCTCCCTGCACGGAGGAACTGCCAGCAATGGCATTTTGCGATGACCAGCAATTTGATTCTCGCCGGACCTCTAGCTGTGGCCGCACTACAGCGCAACATTGGTTCGCTTGTTCCCGCATTCTCCGACCCTGCGCTCTCCAGACCTTGCTGAATAAGGTTCAAGCTGGTAAAGGCAGCACCTCTTGCGACGGGATCAGTTCCGAGCGCCGCGATTAAGCTGCGGCGACGCCTCGCATCACACAAGCGCGGCGGGATCAAAACCAGGACCGCAGTAGGGCTGAACGGCGGAATGACGCAGGGGGGGGTTGGGCTGATGCCCTAGCCGAAACGCGGGAGAATCGAGCGCTCTCAGCATCCCTCGTCAGCATTCGTCTGATTCTGCGCTACACGCATCCAGGAGCTCGCAGCCGGCATTGGCAATCCCTAACTGTATGGAGCTTGTCATGGCCGCAGCAAAGCTGCATCAACGGCGCTGAGCGGGGGCTATCGCAGGATAGGGTGAAATGGTCAGGCGGCCGCGCTAATCTTTTTGGCTCGATGGTAATTCGAGAGGTGATTCTCTGGGTTCACGTGCTGTGCGGCGTCGTATGGGTCGGCGCCTGCGCAACGTTCGTCGTAGCGGCGGCAGCATTGAATGGAGAACCTGATGAATCATCCGCATTTACCATCAAGGTAGCTCCACAGATTAATCGCCTGTGTGTGCCGATGGCAATCGCGATTCCAATCACCGGGATCGGCAATCTGATGTTCGCCGCGCAGGCGCGCGGCTTGGTTCTTCCGGCAGAGTTCATCGGAATTGTCGCTGCCAAAGTCGTTCTCCTCAGCATCATGGCACTGGGATTGTTGGGTGCCTCGCGGGCGGCGGTCATACTTCAGAAACAATTACCAATGGGACCATCTGCGCCGCGGCACAAGGTCAACAGGCGAATAATGGCCTTATACGGGCTCATTACTGTGGCGGGAGTCTTCGCGTTGGTATTGGGGTTATGGCTTTCAGGAACTTAAATGCGCATCAGAGGAGACATTTTAGTTCTCACTGTGCACTTTTCATTGTAGCTGCGTTGTACAGCTGGCGAGAACGGAGTTGATGGAGCAGCCACCAAAGATCCAGGTCGGCGAGTTTACTGTCGCGTTTCTCAGTGATGGTATCTGGCGCAACGACGGCGGATGCATGTTCGGCGTAGTCCCACGCGAGCTATGGCAGCGCGACCACCCGGCAGATGATAGAAACCGTATCCGGCTAAATCTCGTTTGTCCCCTGATTCTCAAAGGTGGCGAAGCAATTGTCGTGGATACCGGTATCGGCAACCGGCTGAGCGAAGTTGAGCGCAAGATTTTCGACCACGGCGATGGCTGGCTTATCGATGGTCTCAAGCAGCTTGGTCTGGAACCCGGCGACGTAACTCACTTGCTTTTGTCTCATCTTCATTTCGACCATTGTGGGGGAATCATACGGCGACAAAATGCGGGGGGCTTTGATGCCGCGTTTCCCAAAGCTCGGATATTTCTACAAAAGGGCGAATTCGAGATTGCCAGCTATTCGAGCAACGAACGGCTGCGGGCCGCCTATCGGCATGTGGCTGAATGCCTCGAACCTGTCACTAGGATGCTGGAGCTAATCGACGGTGATGTGGACCTGGTGCCAGGTGTGACCGCGGTCGTCACGGGCGGCCATACCGAGCGGCATCAGGTCGCACTAGTGCATTCGTTAGGCGAATGTTTCATGCATTTGGCCGACATTGTTCCGACACGTTCACATATGCGGGGAGCATGGAATCAGGCGTACGATCTCGATGCGCTGCGCACGATGGAGCGGAAGGCCCATTATCTTGGCCGTGCGATAGCTGAAGGATGGTGGGTTTCCTTCGCACACGACGCTTCGGTATGTGCGGCACGGATCGTGAATAACAATGGGAAATTGATGCTCGGAGAATCGCTGCCGGTACCTGAAAGTCTCAATCATAAGTGATGGTGACGTCCCGGTCGCTGGAAAAGCAATTCACCTATCAGTGACGAACTGGGAAAATGGCCGCGTATGGCCGCTTGGCCTTAATCGAGGAACTAAGTTGCTTTGTTGAGGGAAAACGCGTTATACTGCGTGCGGGATGCGCTTGGACCATAGCACGTCCGTCACCCAGATTCCTTTCCTAACTTACATAAAAGTAAAAGAGGCTCGTCTAACCAAGGAGTTAGCTGATGGCCGAAGTGAACACGTTTGAGCAAGTAATCAAGGCGGATCGTGCCGCTCGCGAATCCAAACAGTGGCGCGGAACGCTGCTCGATTATCTGGAGCTGGTAAAGGGTGACCCTACCGTTACCAAGATGTCGCATGCCCGCATTTACGACATGATCATCGCCACCGGGCTGCGCAGCATTCACGAAACCGACGATCCGCGCACCAAACGCCTGTACAAAGACGAACCGATCAAGGTCTACAATTTTTTCGCTGATGAATTTTTCGGCATTGAACGAACAATTGCCCAGATCGTCCGGTATTTCCATTCCGCGTCCCTCAAAGGCGAGGAGAGCCGGCAAGTGCTCTATCTGATGGGGCCAGTCGGCTCGGGCAAGAGTTCACTGGTCGAACGGGTCCAGCGCGGGCTTGAGCAACTCGATCCGGTGTACTCGATTGAGGGCTGCCCGATGCACGAGGAGCCACTGCATCTCATCCCCCGCCATCTACGGCGGGAATTCGAAAAAATGCTTGGCGTCCATATTGAAGGCGACTTGTGTCCGGTTTGCCGGTATCGGCTTAAGGAGAACTACGGCTTGCGCTACGAGGAAGTCCAGGTGGAGACCAGGAATTTCTCGAAACGCAACCGCATCGGCATCGGGGTGGTGCCGCCGGTCGATCCGAACAACCAGGATACCTCGGTGCTAATCGGCTCGGAGGATATTTCCAAGCTCGACCAGTACTCGGAGGGCGACCCGCGCGTGCTCGAACTTAACGGCGCGTTGAACGTCGGCAATCGGGGGTTGGTCGAATTCATTGAAGTGTTCAAGAACGAGACCGAATACCTGCACGCGATGATTACCGCGACCCAGGAGAAGGTGATGCCCGCGCCGGGCCGGCACGGCATGGTCTATGTCGATACTTGCATCCTAGCCCATTCGAACGAAGCCGAATGGCAGAAATTTAAGGCCGATCACACCAATGAAGCGATTCTCGACCGCATCGTCGTGGTCAAGGTGCCTTACAACCTGCGCCTGTCAGAAGAAGTAAAGATTTACCAGAAGATCATTCGCAACTCGGATTTCCGTGCCCACGTAGCGCCGCATACGCTCGAACTGGCATCGATGTTCGCAATTCTATCGCGGCTCGAACCGACTTCGAAGTGCGATCTGATGACCAAATCGCGGCTGTACAATGGCGAGGAAGTGGTCGAGAAGGGACGCACCAAAAAAGTCGATGTGCAGGAACTGAAGGAAGACGCCAAGCGCGAGGGAATGAGCGGTATATCGACGCGCTTCATCATGAAGGCGCTCGACAACGCTCTCTCCGACAACGCCTCCGGCAACTGTATCAATCCGATCAACGTGCGCGAAGCGTTGATCTCGATGAGCAAGGAGGCAGACCTGCCCGACGATACCCGAAAACAGTACCTCGAATTCCTGCAGGATACGCTGCACAAGGAATACCTCGACTTACTCGAAAAAGAGATCACGCGCGCGTTCGTCTACTCTTATCAGGAACAGGCCGAGTCTTTGTTTCAGAACTACCTCGACCACGCCGAGGCCTACGTCAACAAGACCAGGGTGCGTGACCGCAATACCAAAGAGGAATTGCCGCCCGATGAGGGCTTCCTCAAATCCATCGAGGAACAAATCGCGATTATCGGCTCGGCTGCCGACGGCTTTCGCCAAGAGGTGATCGCATACCTGTGGGCGTCTTCTCGGCGTGGTGAGAAGGTCAGCTATCGCAGCTATGAACCGCTGAAGGAGGCGATCGAAAAGAAGCTGATGACCTCGGTGCGGGACATCTCGCGCATCATCACCAAGGCGCGCACCCGCGATGAGGAGCAGAGCGAGAAATACGGCGCCATGGTGAAGAACCTCCTTGAAAATGGTTACTGCGAATCGTGCGTCGATGTCGTGCTGAAGTACGCGGCGAATAATCTGTGGAAGGACTGAGCGGCCATTGGTGATTGAACAGCGAACCGGTTGAACCGCTGGTACAACGGGTGAACGACTGCGGGGCGGCCCGAAAACCGTGGGCGCGTCATGGTCTAAGGACGATTCTCCAGCCTGGCCGACTTCCGCAACTCAACCAAAGTCGGAAAGGGACCCGGGCCGGTCGTTCTGAGATGCATGAGGGGATATTATGAAGGCTGAGGCGACGGGTACTTCCTATGAACGATGATACGATCTTCCGCGAATATCGTCCCTCTGACGCCGAACGCTCCGATCGTTCCGCCGGCGATCGCCTGCGGCATCGCGAGAAGGTGCGAGAGTCGATTCGTGAAAATATCGCGGACATTATTGCCGAAGAGTCCATTATCGGTAAAAACAGGGACAAGGTAATCAAGGTCCCTTTACGGGGGATCAAGGAATACCGCTTCATATACGGCGAGAATAGCCCCGGTGTCGGGGAAGGCGATGGCGAAGCGCGGCCGGGCCAAGTAGTCGGCAAGACCGGCAAGGAAGGTCAGGACAAAGGTGACGGCCGCGCGGGCGACCGTCCGGGAGTCGATTACTACGAAACCGACGTCTCGCTCGAGGAACTGATTGATATCATGTTCGAGGACCTGGAGTTGCCCAACCTCGAACGGCGAGCGTTGCGCGAAATCCCATCCGACCGCTCCACCAAACGCAAGGGTTATCGCCACGTCGGCATCCGTGTCCGCCTGGACAAAAGGCGAACCGCGCGCCAGCGCGTGATGAGGGCGCTGGCCACCGGCCGCAAGCAGGACCTCGCTCAAGTCGAGGCCGCGGGCCAGATCGAAAACGCCAGCGAGGAGGAGCCCCAGCCTCTAGACGGGCCGGCCGTATTACAAGCCCCTGTGAAAAGGCGCTTTCCGTTCCATCAGGATGATCTCCGCTATAGGCATCTCGAAACCGATACCCGCGAGGATTCCAATGCCGTCGTCATCTGCATTATGGACACCTCCGGTTCGATGGACACGATGAAGAAGTATCTGGCTCGCAGCTTCTTCTTCCTGCTCTACCAATTCATCTCAACGCGCTATCGGAACGTTGAAATTGTATTCATCGGCCATCATACCGAAGCCAGTGAAGTGACCGAGGAGGAATTCTTCCACAAAGGGGAATCGGGCGGTACTTTCATTTCTTCCGGCTATCAAAAAGCGCTTGATATCATTACCGAGCGTTATCATCCGTCATTGTGGAATATCTACGCATTCCATTGCTCCGACGGCGACAATTTCGATTCAGACAACCCGGCGGCGTTAAGGACTGCTAAAGAACTGGCGGAAATCTGCAATCTGTTCGGCTACGGCGAGATCAAGCCGCTCGGTTCGCGCTATTACGAATCGTCGATGCTAAACGTGTTTCGGCGCCTGGATGAGCCCAATTTCCAGGCGGTGCTAATTGAGCGCAAAGAGGACATTTGGCCTTCATTTAAGGCTTTTTTGTCCAAAGATCGGGTCAAGGAATAAGCCCTCAGGCGCCGCTGAGGCACAATGCTGGATCGGTGAAAAATGGCGAATTACGAGGTCAGCGAACTGGTTGACTGGGACAAGCGGATCCAGGAGAAGGCGGCGGGATTCGGCCTCGACTGGTTCCCGCAGGAATTCGAGATTTGCGATCACAATGGCATGCTCGGCTACATGGCTTATTCGGGGATGCCGTCGCACTACCCGCATTGGTCATTCGGCAAAGCATACGAAAAACTCAAAACGCTCTATGACTACGGCGTCAACGGACTGCCGTACGAGATGGTGATCAACTCGAACCCGGCGATCGCCTATTTGATGCGTGACAACACGTTGCTGCTGCAAATTCTGACGATTGCCCATGTCTACGGGCATAACGACTTCTTCAAGAACAATTTCACTTTCAAATCAGCGACGCGGGCGGAGTTGACAATCGAGTTCTTTAAAGCACATGCGATGCGAGTGCGGCGCTATATGGAGGATCCGTCGATCGGCGTGGAAAAGGTCGAGCGAATCCTCGATGCCGCACACGCGTTGTCGTGGCAATGCCGCCGCAACCTGGCCATCCGCAAGCTGAGCCGCAACGAGCAGGTCGAACGTGCGATCGAGACTGCGCAGCCGCGTACCGACCCCTTTCAGCGCTTGCACAGCCGCCCTGAATTCAAAGAACCGGAGACGCGCAAGGTTCCGCTCGAGCCCGACGAGGACTTACTACTTTTTATCCGCGACCATAATCCTTTTCTGACGGAATGGGAAAAAGACCTGCTCACCATTGTGGACGAGGAAACCAAGTTTTTCCTGCCCATGATGGAAACCAAGATCATGAATGAGGGCTGGGCCAGTTACTGGCACAAGAAGATCGTCGAGGCGCTCGAACTCCCCCAGGGACTGCGCATTGAATTTATCGTTCGCCACAATCAGGTACTGCGTCCTATGCCCGGGTCGATTAATCCCTATCATGTCGGTTTCAAGATTTGGGAGGACATCTACCGGCGGCATACCGAACCGACTCCGGATGAAATCAAGAAATACGGCGCGCCTGGCAAAAACGGGAAGGATAAGCTGTTCGAAGTGCGCGAGGTCGAACGCGATACTTCGTTCGTGCGGCGCTATTTGAGCGAAGAATTGATGCGTGAGATGGATATGTTTCAGTACGAGCCGCGCGGCGATGAGTTGGTAATCGACAAGGTCTCCGATGATGAAGGTTGGAAACAGATCAAGGAGACACTTATCAAAAACGTCGGCACCGGCTCGATCCCGGTGCTCAAAGTCGAGGACTCCGACTTTGGTCACAATCGCACCCTCTATCTGAAGCATTACCACGATGGGCGCGACCTGCTGCTCGAGTATGCTGAAAAGAGCCTCGCCTTCGCCTATCGGCTATGGGGCCGCGAATGCGTGCTGGAAACGACCCTACAGAGCAAACGCTCGCTGCTCTGCTACAACGAGCGCGGCTTCTCGATGCGCGCTCTGAAGTAGCGTCTCTCATTTTCATCTTGAACCAAGCGCATTAGACGCTGAACGAAGTGAGCTTCGGCCGAGCTTCCCCGGCTCACGCGCAAACTCCGCTCACGGAACACCCATATGGATTACGGTCCGAAGTTCGAACAGGGGCTTCGGCTGATGCTTGAAGCGATCGCTGCGGCTGAGGACTCGGCTAATGCACCGCTCGCTCCAGCCGCCATGATGGCAGAACTCAACGAACTCGCGGAACTACGCGGACGCCCGGCCTTCTATCCGTACCTGGGTTCAGGGGTTGGCCATGGCGCACGTGCGATGCTTGCCGATGGCCGCTGGGTTCTCGATATGGCGCTTGGAATTGGCGTTCACCTCTTTGGCCACGGCAATCTGGATCTGATCGAGACCGCGATTCGAGCGGCGGCTTCAGACCTGGTGATGCAGGGAAATCTGGTTTTTAATCGCGAATATAATCTCCTGATGAAAGCCTTGCTGGCGCATGCGCCGCGCAGCATGGCTCATTGTTGGCTATCGCTGACCGGCGCGGATGCCAACGAGAACGCGCTCAAACTGGTTCGGCAAAAACGGGACGGGCGGCCGGGCGTAATCGCATTTCGCGGATGCTTTCACGGGCGCACCAGCGCAATGGCCGAGGTCACCGATCGGCCTGATTACCGGGTTGGGCAACCACAAACCTTTCCGGTTAGATATCTGCCATTCTACGATCGCCACGATTCCCGTTCCGCGGCAACCACGTTGGCATCATTGCGTCAGATTATCGCGCGCGACGGGGACCAGATCGCGGCCATGATCGTGGAACTCGTTCAGGGGGAAGCTGGCTTTATTACCGCGCCGCGAGAATTCTTCGTACCTCTATTCGAGCAGTGCCGCAGTGCCGGAATTCCCATCTGGATAGACGAGGTGCAAACCTTTGCGCGCGTCTCGGAATTGTTTGCGACCGATCTGCTGAACCTCGCGGATTATGCCGACGTTATCACGATCGGCAAAATCTTCCATGGCAGTGCGCTGTTGTTCCGCAAGGAGTTCAGTCCGGATCCAGCACTGATTTCCGGCACCTACTCTGGGGCTACCGTGCCGATGACGATTGCCCGCCGCATCCTCGAGAAGCTGACGACCGAACAAATACTCGGTCCAGAGGGTCGCGAGAAACAACTGGAAAAGCTTACGCGCGATCACCTGGAACGGCTGTCGCGGACGAAGCCGGGACTGATTTCGGAGGTAGACGGCGTTGGCGCGATGATCGCTTTCCGCATTGGGGACGGCGCCCTGAACAGGGTTCGCGAGTTCATACGGCGATGTTTTGATGCTGGACTGGTGCTCTACTACGGCGGCCATGACCCCGCATGTGTAAGACTGTTCTTGCCGGCTGGCGTCCTGACCGAGGATGAATTGGGCGAAGCCTTCGTAATTATGCAACGCTGCTTGGAGTAGCTGGAATCAACAACTAAATGCCGTTCGCCTTAGCGGCGAGGCGCAGCCGGAAGTTCTGATGGCGTGAGGTTCGCGCGTTCGCGAGACAGGCGGTAATGGCTCAGCAGGCCAGTGATAAGCAACGCAGCTCCAAGCAGCGATGCGATCATCCCCAGCAGGCCGCCAACGCTAGCGAGGTTCTCGCCCGCCGTCTCGATCACCAGGTCAGTGCCAAAAGTCAGCAATATCCCACCGAAAAACACCAGAACATCAGAAAAGAATCGCATTTGCGCTTGCTTTCGCCAAATGACGGAGCGAAGTCATCTCTTCGGCCCCTGTAGCTACTATGCCAAGCGGCGTCGCCGTTCCTGATCTCAGTCACGCCGCGGTTACGGAGATAATTCCATGGAGTCCATTACAATTAACAACCCTCAGGACCGCAGGCCATTGAGCAGAGGAATCCTTGAAGACTGGCGCGATGAAGTAACGGTTCACCGTCATTATCCTGGAGTTCACCCAGCGCCTTGAGTGCCCCGATTGCGAATTCCAGTCGTTGATCGGAGACCCACGACGTCATCGAGCGGACTTCGGCTAGAGAAGGCGCCATGTCATCTCCGTGCGTGAAGAAGTACATGATGCCCGGGTATTCGGGTAGTTCCTGAAATGAATCGATCAACCGAGGAAGAGATGCCGACTTTTGATACCTTTTGAAGGACGGCACAGGCACGACGCGCACGCTCCAATGGATTCTTCTCGTTGGTCGCTGAAAGGTCGTACAGGTGAAGTACCACTCGGTCGCGCTGCTCACTGTGTTCTCCGCGAAAAACTCGGTGAAAGCGATCTGAACGATCGGATACCAGTGCTAGACCGCTGACGGGCCCGATCCGTGAAATTTCGGGATTGAGTGCGACACTTGCAGCAGACGAAATCCGCTTGGCAACAGTGCGCACCTGCACTTCGCTCCAACGGCCCCATGCGCCGATCTCGAGCATCGGACGCCATTCGTCCAGCCCGTAAAGCTTAAGGCCCACTACCGTCCTCAGTAGTTCGGGCACCGCTGAGGCTTTAGTCAGAAAGAATTTGCCAGTTATGAATTCCAGATTGGAAAAGTCTTTTCTCACGCGAGTTGCGAGACGGCGCACCTTCTCGTTCAGTTTGGTCGCTCGGTACTCTACGTCGGCCGTGCGCTGCCTCAGAAAGCTGACATCCCAGTGCTTCACCTCCACGATATGAAGGCCGCTCGGGCCAATCACAACCATGTCGAGATCATCGGGGACTCGATGCGCCGCGAGCGAGAACTGGAGGTTGGTGAGAATGATAAAAAGCCCCTCACCGTCGAGCTGCTGAATCTGCTGAGAAACCTTGTCGAAGGCGGTCTTCTCGCTTTCGTTGGCGAACTGACCACAATGGACCGGTTCGAACCTCATTCCCGACCTCGTAGAAATAGCCTCGACCTTACCTGTGGTGGCATTGAAAGCGTCTTCTTGCTTATAGTTTGTCCAAAATACTTTTCAGGTTGATGGCATCATTTTCAGAAACTTCATTAACACGGTCGCTGATATCATTTCCCATCTCCGGCTCCGTCAGACTCCGAGCAAGGGGCGAATTTTCGCGCTCACCTCCGCGAGCACGTCGGCCGAAGCTTTGCCCACGAACTCCGCTCGGCGAGCGACCCAATCCGCACTTTTGAGGTGGTCTGCCAAGACAACGCCCGACAGAGGCAGGCCCGCCGGAAGCGCGACCTCGAACGGATAGCCTTTTGCTTGGGTCGTAATTGGGCAAACAAGCGCCAAATTCGCCCGACGATTGTAGGCTGCCGGAG
>Ga0073928_10002692_pt1 | contig 29779 bp, 19 predicted proteins | sample PaiPotPPA55metaG_FD_76969 | JGI IMG/M metagenome (GOLD analysis project Ga0073928, IMG submission 76969) | Iron sulfur acid spring bacterial and archeal communities from Banff, Canada, to study Microbial Dark Matter (Phase II) - Paint Pots PPA... ...
GGGCCTAGGGGCTGTTGCGCGCCTGAGCCGTTGCCGAAGATCGCGAGCGAAGAGTCGCCGTCGGCAGGATGGCCGTCGCCAGCCTGCGTGACGTCGCCGAAAACCTGATCGTAGGTGCGATTCTCGCGAATGATGTAAATGACGTGGCGAATCGGCGATTTCCCGGCGAAGAGTTGAACATCCGGCGCGCCGATCAAGCCGTCGTTGCGCATCACTTGATTTGTGTCTTCGGCGAGCGCATGGGCGTCTGGGTCCGGAATCAGCGAGTAGTTTCCGGCGATGAGGGCGACATCGTACTCGCCACCCGCTCCCTTGTGTCCACCGTGGCCCGCCGGAAAGCGATCATTCGGTCCATTTGGGACGCGACCTGAGTTGTCGACGACGAGCGAGGAATTCTCGAAGCCGGTTCCCTTGCCGTTGCCCACGATGATGTTTCCGTTGGCGATTGCAATAGCAGAAGGATATTGCCCGGTAGGGATGAAGCCGCGCACGGCGCTGCGATCCGAACTTTCGCGGTGGTTGTCATCCGCGTCTTTCCTCGCGTCAGCGCGATCCTTGTGCTCCCCGATCCCGGCGCCTCTCGCCGGGGGTGACAACGCGACGACCGCAACTGCGTTGCTGTGTGCGTTGGCGACGTAGAGCGTCGCGCCATCGGGACTCAGGGCGAGGCCTTCGGGCGAACTGCCAGGAAGCGCTTTCTCGGCGAGCCGGACGCTGATGGTCTCGACCACGCGGTCGCTCGCGGTGTCCACTACGGAGACACTGTCCGAGTTGGAATTTGCGACATAGAGGCGCGTGCGCGCGGCGTTCAGAATCATTTCGGTGGGATGGCGGCCGACCGGGATGAATGCGACGGGCGTGCCGGTATGCGATAGGTCTTTCACGGCGACGGAAGCTGTGGCCCAGCAGGAGATGTAGACCTTCTGCGTTTCCTGGGCACCGGCGGGCGAGAACGCGACGACTCCGTAGGGGTAAACGAAGTGGCCGATGTGGCCGTCGCTGAGATCGACGCGGAGGAGGCGGCGCTCGAAGCGAAGATTCTGGATGATGCCAAGGCTGTCGCCAAGATCGTTGGCGACGAACAGCGTGTTGCCATCCGGGCTGATGGCCAGGCCGCTGGGATAGACAGGTTCTACGCCGTTTTGATATCGCGGCGAGCCCGCTTGCGACGTCAGGCCCGCAACGGAAATGAAGGGTGCGGTTATTTTCGTGTCGGGGCCCGAAGATTGGGGAGAAATCGGTGCGCGCGATTTCGGATTGAAGCGGAAGATCCAGATTTTGTTTTCGTAGCCGCCCGAAACGTAAAGCATGTAGGAACCGTCCGGAGCGGCTTGAGGCGCGAAGACAGCGCCAATATTTGCGCTCTGCGGAGATGGAAAGTAGACGTTCTGGATTACTCTCGGCGCGGGCTGAGAGGCGAGATCGATCACGCTCAGTGACTGCTGGCCCTCGTTCGTTGACGCGCTGAATTGGACTCCGTAGCCGCTGTTGACGGCGATCAGGAACCGGCCTCCGCCGTCTTTCGCGGAATGGTCAGGCGTGCGAACGAAAGTCACTGGGAGAGAGCCGACGGCAGGAAGGCCCGTTGTTGCGTCGAGGATGAGGGAACCGACCGGCGTGATGGGGCGGCCTTCGGACGCAGGCTGGTTGGCGATGGGGATTTGGTTTTGCCCGGAAGCGAGGGCCAGCGGAAAAGAAGCCATTCCGAGAATGAGGCAGATGGAGTAGACGGCCGGTTTCAGGGAAGGTGGAATCAAAGTGGCACCTCGTCTGGAAAGTCGCGTTCGAGGGCGACATTGTAACCCGGGTGGTGGAAATCGGGTGGGGCGAAGAAAAGCGAAAGCGGGAATGGTGTTTTTGTTGCGATTAGAAAATGTCTTCTGCTTTGTTTCCTTGGGATTGCGGCGATTTTTGAATGTGGGGTTGTTGCGATTAGCCGCCACGGCGGCCAGGGCTTTTTCTTCGCCTCCTCGGAGGCAGTGGTGAGTGACGAGTGGCGAGAAAGAGCGAGCTTGGAGTGTTCTTCGTGTTTTCGCCGGGCGCGATACACCCCCCTCTACCCTACCGTAGATTAGAATGGGTCGCTGGTTCATGTTTTCAGTCACTTAGATCGATTTCTAATCCCGGTTCCTTACTGGTTCCGATCACTTGGGATCCAGAGACACACCTTTGCGCGAGCCCCTGAGTGCAGGGCGCACACAATTGATTATTCTGATTTTAAGTGATGGGTATTCATAACATAGTAAATCGAAAATGTCAAGGACTAGTACTGCGGAAAAAAGCAGATTTGAAATTTCAGAATTTGAGATGGAAGGCAAAGGCAAAACTTTGGGAACCACAGATGAACACAGATAAACACAGATGAAAGGAGCAAGGCAGAGGCTCAAGGGGACACTCCCAAAGTAGGCTGCGCTGCGAAAGGCAAGAGGGTCAGCGGGGACGGCGGACTCAGGGGTGGGTGGCGGGAGAAGCGGGAGGGGAGCCGGAGGCGAGGCGGGCGACTTCGTCTAGGCGGGCGGAGGCGCGGCGCAATGCCGCTGCGAGTGACTCGGATTCCTGGCGGAGCAGGGCGGCGTCGCCGCGGTCGAGCGATTCGCTGACACCGGGCATAATTTCTGCGGCATAGCCGGAGTAACTGCCGGGGGCGAAAATCGTGTGCTTATACCACGGACGACCTGCGAGGCCTTCGGGTGCGAGAAGAGCTTGTTCGACGCCGATGAGAGCGCGGTTGATTTGATCCCGTATGTCCGGTGCAGGGGGTTGGGGTGAACCGGCGTGCAGGGCTTGAGCTGCTCGAGTAGCTGATGCAACGAATTGCGCAGACGCGTCCGAGACGATTTTCGATCCCTCCGTTTTTACTCCTCCGAGCGTTGCACGCGCGAAGAGATCGTCGCTCGCTCGCGTGATCTCGGAGGCGTATTCGACGTAATCGAACGGCAGAAAATCCGCTTCGTCGAGCCGCAGAGCAAGCGTCCCGAGAATACGCGCGAGCGCGGCGTGGTATGCGAATGAGGGGTCGCCGAAGTGTTTCATCCAGTAGAAATCGTCATAGACCGAATGGTAGACGCCATAGTCGCCCGCGAAACTGACGTCGATGGAGGGGATTCCAGCGTAATCGAAAAAGGGACAGAAGTCTGAGCCGGCTCCCAGCACGCCGAGCGGAACCGTTCCGGCAGCGCCAGCACCGGCGGCCGAGCCAGAGGGTTCCTGCTCGCTTGGGGGATGGGTGAGGTGCTCGCGCCATTTGTCGTAGATCTTGCGGCCGGAATTCGGATCCGTAATGTCGCGCGTGACTTCTCGAACGAGTTCGCTGAGCGAAGGGGTTGCAGAGGCGCCAAAGTTCACGCCGGTAACTCCGACATCCGTGTTGATATAGGCCACGGCCTTTTGTTGAAGCTCGGCTCGATTCGCCTTTACCCATTCGGTTGAGCCAATGAGGCCTGGTTCTTCGCCATCCCAGTGGCAAATAACGATCGTGCGGCGAGGCTTCCAGCCGGAACGCGCAAGCTCACCTACTGCGCGCGCGGCCTCCAGCATCGCGGCGGTGCCACTGCCGGGATCGGCGGCGCCGAAGACCCACGCGTCATGATGGTTTCCAAGGATGACCCATTCGTTGTCACTCGTGCCATGGAGTTTGGCGACGACGTCGGAGATGGGGCGCTGCTGATAATCCATGACGACCTTCATGTGGAGCTGCGCGTTGCCTGGTCCGATGTGGTACGTCAGCGGTAAGCCGCCCTGCCATCCCTGGGGAACATGCTCGCCGCCCATATTGGCAAGGATGATCGCGGCGTCCTGCGCGTTGATGGGAAGAGTCGGAATGCGGGGGAGACTCGCGGCGTTCGCAGGCGGCAGCCGATTCGCATTTGTTGTGGCCGCTTCTCCGGGCGTCAGTGGGTCGCCCGGGTAAATTTGAGTGTAAAGGACCGAGCCGCGCTGGATGCCGCTTAAGGGACGCCACGGCCCGCGCGGATACGTGTCGCCGATCACGTATCCATCTTCCTGCGGGTCGGAGTAGATAAGCAGGCCTGCAGCTTTGTGTTCTTCGGCGAGCTTCGACTTGACGCCGCGGTAGGCTCGGCCGTAGCGGGCGAGAGCGATCTTGCCTGCGACACTGACTCCAAGTGAATCGAGCGCGGCGTAATCCTCTTCCGTGCCGTAGTTGACGTACACGACGGGCGCGGTGACGTCCGCGGAGGGCGAGTAGGAATTGAATCCGACGACGGCACGCGAATCGGAGGAATCCTTATCGCCATCGAAGGGCTGTTCGCGCGACGCGAGCGTCTTCTTCTCTGGTGCCACCAGATCGAGAGCCACTTCGCGCGGCAGCGGTATCCACGCGCTATAAGTGACGATCTCCGCTTCGAAGCCGAAGCTGCGGTATTGATCGCGCAGCCATTCGGCGACACGATGACTCGCTTCGGTGCCTGCCATGTGCGGCTCGCTCGTGAGATGGCGGAGATTCGCTTCGGCTCGCGCGGGGCTTGGGATCGACTGGAATTTCTGCTCGAGGTCGCGTTCGGCCTGAATGTGGGCGGGGAAAAAACCACGAATGGCTTGCGGAGGATTTTGATTTCGGGACGCGGTCGCTGCGGGGAAGAAGGCGGCGAGCAGCGAGATGGCGGGAACGATGCGGAGCAAATATCGGTGGAGGGGACGAGGCATCGAAGAATGCGATTCTAACTCATTCGGCGGAGATGGATGCGTTGAACGAGTTGAAACAGGTGATTCCTTGACCGGTTTGAGGGCGCGGCTTAGGCTGAAGTGCTGAGAAACACGGCGAACTGCCTTTACCGCAGAGACCCTCCTAGCAAAACGGCGGGCACGCGCTGAGGACGCTGAGAAAGGCTTAAAGGCAACCGCAAGGATTACCACAGAGGTCTCTGAGGGAAACCAGAGGGCACAGAGAAAAGCTGAGCGGGAGAGGACACGGGCTAGGGCAGGCGAGAGGAAGGCGATGAAGATTCTGATTACAGGTGCGTCGGGGCTTGTGGGGACGGCGGCGACGGATGGTTTGCGGGCGGGCGGACACACCGTGGCTCATTTCGTGCGCCCGGGGCGGGAGGCGGCCGCCGGAGATGTCCGCTGGGACCCGTCGGCGGCGACGATGGATCTTGCGGCGATGGAAGGAGCTGATGCAATCATCCATTTGTGCGGAGCAAGTATTGCCGACGGTCGATGGACGACGGAACGCAAGCGAATCCTTCGGGGTAGCCGGTTGGGTCCGACGCGAGTGCTGGTGGACGCGATGGCGAAGCTGCGGCAGAAGCCGCGGGTTTTCCTGGCGGCGTCGGCGATCGGATATTACGGCAGCCGCGGCGATGAGGTGCTGACGGAGGCAAGCTCAAACGGCAGCGATTTTCTGGCGCAACTGACGCGCGACTGGGAAGCGGAATCGCTGCGCGCGGAATCGCTTGGGATACGCACGGTGCTGCTGCGGTTCGGCGTGATTCTCTCAACGCACGGCGGCGCGTTGCCAAAGATGTTGACGCCGTTCAGACTTGGGATGGGCGGCAGGCTGGGAAACGGGCGGCAGTGGATGTCGTGGGTGGCACTGGAGGATGTGGTTGGCACGATTCGCGCGTCGCTGGCGGATGAGCGGTTTGCAGGGCCGGTGAATGTGGTGGCACCGAAGCCGGTTCAGAACGCGGACTTCACGCGCGGGTTGGCGAGCGCGGTGCGACGGCCGGCAATCTTTCCGGCTCCGGCATTTATGTTGCGGCTTGCGCTGGGCGAAATGGCGGACGAGTGTTTGCTGGTGAGCCAGCGAGTGCGGCCGGAGAAGCTGATTGTCAGCGGATTCGAGTTTCGGTATCCGGATTTGGAGTCGGCGTTACGGGCGATTGTGGTGGAGGGCCGGGGCTAAAAAGAACAAATGCGAAACACGGAGGACACGAGAAACGTTAGAACCGGGCAAACCCTTAAAACCACAGATGAACACAGATGAACACAGATAAAGCCGAACCGGACCATCGTCTTGAGCTTTTGCCTTTGGGCTTTTGAGCTGTGTTCATCAATGTTCATCTGTGGTTTCCAAGGTTTGCTTTTGACTCCATCACTCCATCTCAAATCTCAAATTCAGATTCGAAAATGAGTCAGAGGCTGGGTGGCGAAAGGCCGCCGAAGCAAGCTTCGGCGAAGAGAAGGCGCAAGCAAGCTTGCGCACTCCCAAAGCAGCCTGCGGCTGCGAAAGACGATGGGCTTAAGGCGATTTGAAATTTCAGATTTCAGAGAGGCGAACCGGCGGTGCGAAGTGTGTCGCGCCTACGGCGCTCGGCGTCTTTCTACATCTTGCACCCCGCCCTCACGGGCGGGGCTAACTTGTGTCGCGCCTACGGCGCTTGGTGGGCTCGCAATTCGGCGCGGACGACGTGAGTAGCAGAGAGGCTGGGGCGCTGGCGGGTGCGAGCGCCCCCAGTTTGAGTTGTCTCCCCGATGTTATTTCAAGACGTTAAGCGTAACTTCGATCTTGTACAGGTGGCCCGTAAGAGGGTCCGTAGCCATGGCGGCCTCTGAAGTCTGGCCATCTCGCAGGAGCATCTCGGTCTTTCCGCGCAGAGTGTGCATGAGCGGTTGACTGCTAGGAACCGGATCGCCGGGAGCCCAATCCTTCCCCTCCAGCTTCGTTCCGTTAAAGCCCGAAACGTACAGAGAGGTTCGTTCCAGAGAAAACTCAAGATAGTATTTCTCAGGGTTCCACTGCTTAGCCCAGCAGTCGATGTTTGTTCCAACGTCCTGGTACGAAGTGGACTTGTCGCCTTCCTTCCCACTCGCTGTGATTGGAACTTTGACTCCAATTCGCAGAGAGCCATATTCCCTGTTGCCACCTTGACTCACGATGAGCGGCACCGTGTAGGGCAAGCTGCCAATCTTCTTCGGTCCGTCGTATTCCGTTACGAGAACCTGGATTTTTAACGAAGTGTCGGGTAGGGCCGTGGGTGCTCCGCCGGATTGCCTATCTTGGCCAAAAGTCGCGGGCTGGGCGAGCAGGATCACAAGAGTAGTCAATGCAATTCGCGCTGGTTTCATCAGTTCTGTCCTTCGTTCGAGTGTGGGTGCATGCACAAGAGACGCCGCTCGCGCGGGTTTGGTTCAGGGACGGCCGGAACCTTCGGCTGCTTCGGGGGCGACATCTGGCTGAGGCGGCGTGAGGGGGACGATCTCGATGGGTTTGATTTCGAGCGGGGCGTTGATTTGATCTTGGGCGGCGAGGAGTTTGTCGCTATCGATGTGGCCCGAGCGAATCGCTGCGGCGAATTGCATTATCGCGGCGAGTTGGCCGGGGGGGACGAGGACTTCGGGTTCGTGAGGTTGCGATCGAGCACGATTTGCCGAGCGGCGACGGCTGGTGATTGCGAAGGCCGTGCGCGGCTGCAGCGAGGTCTTCGGCGCGACTGGAGACGGATTCGAGGTCTGCGACGAACCGGGAGCGCGTTCTTCGTGGTTAGCTGCGAGCGGCAATGAATTGTGTTGTGGCGCGCGAGAGAACAAAACGACGAGGAAAGCCGCAAGGGCCAGCGAGCCAACTGCGATCGGCGCCCATGCCGCCCAGTTGAAGCGGACGGCGGCACGTTCCTCCGCTATGCGGGCGCGCAGACGAGTATTGAAATGGGCGGACGGTTCGCCGGAAACGAGTGATTCGACGCCACGATCGACGAACGCCGCCAATTCGCGCGCGTGCTCGTAGGCTTTGCGGCAGGCTTCGCATGCTGCGGCGTGGGCCAGAAGTTCAGGCTCGCGGCTTGGGGCAAGGCCGCCTGTCGCGGCGTCTGCGATCCAATCGGAGTATTTTTCGCAATGATTCATGGCTACGTCCAAAGACTCAATCGTCCCTCCGGGACTCGTTCTTCTTCTGCCTTGCATTCCCGGCATTCTGCTTCGCACTTCTGGATGTCAGGGTTTGAATCGTCAAACCCTGAAACCCGCCGGGCTAAGTACAATCGCCGCTCCGCGGCTCGGAGCTCTTCAAGATTGGGCCAAGAGACTCGGCTAATTGCTTGCGCGCAGCGTGAAGGCGCGACTTCACGGTGCCTTCGGGTAGAGCGAGAAGCGTCGCCACTTCGCGCGTGTTGTAGCCTTCGATGGCTGCGAGCACCATCACGATCCTCAACTTCTCAGGCAGCGCGTCGAGTGCCGCGGCAACATGACGCTCGAACTCGCGCGTCGCAGCGACATTCTCAACGGCTGCCGCGGGTTGGCCGTGCATAGCATTGCGTTCGCGACGCTCGCGGCGCCCAGCCGAACGAATGCGGTCGAGGGAAAGGCGCCAGGCCGTGCGAACGAGCCACGCGCGAAACCTTTCGCGGTCGCGGAGGCGATGAAAATTGCGATACGCGCGAAGCATGGATTCCTGCGCGACGTCTTCCGCGTCGGTGGAATTTCGCAGGACGCCGAGCGCGACACGGTAAGCGAGCGTGGGGCAATCGGCCAGGCGTTGCTCGAACTCGCGTTCGAGCGAAGCGTCCGCGCTCACTGCGCTCCCTGCGAGGCTGTCCGCCACGGCATCCATATCTGCCCCATTCAGCCAGACGCCGGAGATGAGCTTTTGGTTCAGTGGTTTTCTCTAATTTAGGAGTCGGTGCTTTTGACTCTATAAGTCGAGTCGCGTGAGCAATTCTTCCACGTTTGAGTCGTCCACTGTGAGGTCTGGGCGGGCCGCGGCAAAATCGTCGACATCATCGAGGGCTTGAAAGAGGCGCATTTTCGCGAGGGCGTACGCTTCCGTGCCGGTGAGGGTGCGGCCGTTCTGCTTGCTCCAGCGGTCGAGAGCATCGCGGCGAATGAAGATGCGGATCGGGAACATGGTTTTGCGGTCGGCGGAAACGTAGTAGACGTATTCGTTGCCCGGCTCGGCTGGCTTCGTCGAGTGGTGCACATCCTGAAATTGGTATTGGTAGACGTAGCCGCTCGAGGCCGAGTACGTCTTGATGCGGCGAACGGCTTCGGGCTTGGACATGAGGGGATTATTCGGCGGAGGCGTGGGCGTGTCAACTGAGGGAATCTGATTTGAAATTTGGAATTTGAAATTTCAGATGAAAGACAAATTCTGCCACAGAGCCGCCCCGGCGGCCAGGGACACAGAGACAGAGAAAAACCAGGAACGAGAAGAGAAAAGAGAAACACAGAGTTCAGAGAGAAAAACTGGAGGGCACAGAGAAAACCAGTTTGAGATCGTGCGGCGCGGGCGGGGCGGACGGCGAAATCAGAAACCCTAGTTGTGCGGGCTGCGCCCGAGCGCCGGGCGATGAACGGGTCGCGCCTACGGCGCCTCAGGCAGGAAGCCGCCGCGACGCAAAAGAAAGTGGGAACTAAGCGTGCTGGTGAATCGTTATACAAGGTGACACGGTTGTGCGATCGGAGGGGTGAACCCGATGTTCAATGACTTGGGGGCGGATTGGCGGGCGGATGTTCGGTACGGCGTACGAATGCTGGCGAAATCGCCTGGGTTTACTGCGGTGGCGGTGCTCACGCTGGCGTTGGGAATCGCGGTGAATGCGGCCGTGTTCAGTTACGTCAATGCGCTGCTGCTGCGGCCGGCCCAGGGAGTGGCTGAGACGTCGAGGCTGGCCGAAGTGTGGCTGCAGAACAAGAAGGCCGCCGGCGTCGAACGATTCCTCCCGCTGACATATCAGGACTACCTTTATTATCGCGATCACGCGAAAGCATTTTCGGGGATGGTGGCGTTCGACGGCGATCCGGAACCGGTGATTTGGAACCGGGATGGAAACGGCGAACTGGTGCAGGGACAAATCGTTTCCGGGAACTTTTTTTCGGTGTTGAACGTGCGCGCGGTGGTGGGGCGAACGATGTCTCCGGGAGACGATGCGTCCGCGGCACAACCCATTGTGGTGGTTTCCTATCCCTTCTGGCGTGGACGCTTAGGAGCCGATCCGAACGTTCTTGGCAAGAGGCTGGTGCTGAATGGCACGGAGTACAGCGTCGTGGGAGTTGCGCCGGCCGGATTCGCAGGGCTGGAAATTGGGATCGAGCCGGACTTTTGGGCGCCGCTATCGATGGTGGGAAAAATCACGGGCGACAAAGGCAGGCTGGAAAGCCGGCAATCGTACTGGCTCGAGGGGGTGGGCAGGCTGCGACCAGGAGCCGGGCTCGCGGAGGCGCGCTCCGAAATGACGGTGCTGGCGGATCAGATTGCGCGAGAGCATCCCGACACGAACAAGGATCTCGGCGCGGCTGTTTATCCGGAGACGCTGGTTCCGGGGCCTTATCGAGGGTACGTGGCCGCGTTCACCGGATTGCTGATGGCCGTGGTGGCGCTGGTGCTGCTAATCGCATGCGTCAACGCGGCGAATCTTCTGCTAATGCGAGCGGTGGGACGGCAGCGCGAGATGGCGGTTCGGGCGGCGTTGGGCGCAAGCCGAGGGCGGCTGGTTCGGCAAGTGCTGATCGAGAGCACGCTGTTGGCGGGGATGGCAGGTTGCGCGGGTCTGCTGCTGGCGTATTGGACTGCGCCGCTACTCATGAGCCTGAAGCCCGCGGGCCTGCCTATAAAGCTGGAGGTTCCGGCGGACTGGCGAGTTTTTGTGTTCACGCTGCTGGCGTCTTTGGCGAGTGGGATTGCATTTGGCCTGGCTCCGGCGTTGCGGGGCTCGAAGACGGACCTGACGGCTGCGCTGAAAGCCGGCTCGTACGGCGGCGGTTACCGGAAGTCGCGGTTGCGCGCGGCACTCGTTGTGGGGCAAGTGGCGACGTGCGTGGTGTTGCTGGTGGGTGCCGTGCTGTGCGTGAGGAGTTTGCTGAACGCGCAGTCGATCGATCCGGGCTTCGACACGCAGCACGAGGCGGTTGCGACGATCGATCCGGGCCGCGTCGGATACAGCGAAGCCCAAGGACGGACTTTTTACGAACACTTGCTCGAACACGTGCAGAATTTGCCGGGAGTGACAGCGGCGAGTTGGGTGAGTCACCTTCCGCTGGGCACGGCGCGCGAGATGACGGGTGTTTCCGCCGACATAGCGGGGCAAAACTTCGACAAAGAGGGCACGAGCGCCGACGTGTTGCGGGTTGGCTCGCGGTATTTCGAGGCGATGGGCATTCCACGCTCGCGCGGGCGGGATTTCACGGTGGAAGAGAGCAAGGTCGCGACGGGAGTTGCGATCGTCAACGAGGCGATGGCGCGGCAACTGTGGCCGGGGCGGGAAGCGCTCGGTCAGCACATCAAATTCGGAGAAAAAAGCGAAGCCGAAGTGATCGGAGTGGTAAGGACAGGGAAGTACCGGACACTCGGCGAGGACCCTTTGCCCTTGGTCTATCTGCCGATCGGCTACACGCAGGAGGCGACTCTGGTGGTGAAGACGATCAACGATCCGAGATCGCTGCTCGATCCGATCCGGCGGGAGATTCAGGCGGTCGATCCGAATCTGGTTGCGACCGATCTCGAGACCATGCAGCAACACATGACGCTGCCGTTGTTTCCTGCACGGGCAATCGGAATCCTGCTGGGCGTGTTCGGAGCGCTGGCGATGGTGTTGGCGGTAGGTGGGTTGTACGGCGTGATTTCCTATACGACTTCGCAGCGAACGCGGGAAATAGGAATTCGAGTGGCGCTCGGCGCGCAGCACAAGGATGTGGCAAAAATGGTGCTGAGGCATGGCATTTCGATGGCGGCGTGGGGCATCGCGATCGGAGCGGTGGCCGGATACGGCGTGACGCGCGTGCTATCGACGCTCTTGTACGGAGTGCGCGCGGATGACCCGCTTACGTTCATCGGCGTCGCGATCGCGCTGATCGGGGTGACACTGCTGGCATGCTACATCCCGGCTCGCCGGGCGATGGGCGTGGATCCGACGATCGCGCTGCGGTACGAATGAGGGGAATCTAGGTGAGGGGCGAGGGGCGGAGAAGACAGGTTGCAGGTTTCGGGTGTCAGCTTTCAGGACCGAGACCAAAACCTTTTAACCACAGATGAACACAGATAAACACAGATGAAGCAAAAGGCTGGCGACAAGCCTGAACCAATTCAAGCTCAGGGTTTGCCCGCCACGGCGGGCGGGCAAGTACAAACCCTGAAACCCGAGTCCGGGGTTGCCACCGAACTGAGTTGTTAGACGGCCGCCCGAATTCCCAGGGCTTAAAGCCCGCGGTATCCTGGCGAACTTTCTCCCGGGCCTGGAGGCCCGGGCTTCCACCCTGGAACCCAAGCCGGGCCTAACACAGAACCGAGTTGCCGCACAGATTCTGTGTCAATTGCCCCAGCCTCAGCGCAAATGCGTCGAAGCGAACTGCTAGTTGCTGGCGGTTTGCGCTTTCTGTGCCTGTATTGCCTGCCGCATTTGAGCAATCATCTTTCGAGTGGCTTCGTTCGAGCCTGGATTCCGCTTTTCCCTCCAAGCTTCGAGACGCTTGCATTGCTCTTCGAGAAGGCTGAGGAACTTCGGGCTGCTGAACATGGCCCGCCAGGCGTCAAGAACCGGCTTCACCTGTTCGAAGACCATCCACTGTTCGCCCGTATTCTCGAAGAAGAAATCCTCATCGATCAGACCACGGCTCTCGATGCTCGCTACCATCTCCCAGTAGCTGAGCACCATACGCATGTAAGCGTTCTCGCGGCTGCCGGGAGGACAAAGGCGCATCACGTCCTCGGGGTTCTTTGGGTGAAAGTTCGCCGAAAACCATTCACGCGCTTCGCGCAGGCGCGGTTCCCGGCGGGTGTCGTACAACTTCAGCAGCAAGTTGACCTGCTCGTGCGTTACTTCTCCCATGTTTCCTCCATTGTTTTGAATCAGGGTGAATTCGTTGTGGATGGCAGCGGGCCATCGGCGTTGAGTTGAACTTTGTAAGATTGAGTGAGGGGAATGTGCGATTGTTCGAAGGCCAGCTTGATTCGCCGGCGAAGCTCACGCGCCACTTCATCCTTGCGATTGAGGACCGTGCGAGCCTGGAGCCGGAGCACGGTGCCGTCGAGAGAGAGCGACTCGACGCCGAGGACGCGCGGGCCATCGACGAGAGCAGCCGACCAATCGGCGTCGTTGCGAAAATCTCCGGTGACCTTTTCGAGAGTCGCCAAAGCGCGTCCCACCATCTCGTCACCGGGTACCGTGACGTCGACGAACGTCTGCGACCAATCGCGACTGAGGTTGGCGAGCTGCCCGATAAGGCCGTTAGGAATCGTAACGACGCTGCCGGCGGCATTGCGAAGAACAGTGCGCCGCAGAGTAAGGTATTCGACGCGGCCGGTTTCGCCATTTGCCTGAATCAAATCGCCCACCACAAACTGATCCTCGAAGACGATGAAAATGCCGTTGATCAGGTCCTTCACGAGGTGCTGGGCGCCGAACCCGAGGGCCAAGCTCGCGACGGCGGCGACGGCGGCCACCGGCGTCACATTGAAGCCAAGCTCGGGAAGGACGGTAAGAACCGCCGCGCCGAGGATCACGACTATGCCGACGCTGTAAAGGACGCCAGCCATCGTGCGAGTCTGCTGCTCGCGGAGTATCGCCACGCGCGTCTGCGACTTGGCGAGCTGCACCAACCGGTTTGTGATGGCCTTGAGAACGCGGATGAGGATCAGCGCAATGAGGAGAATTAGCGCAATGCGGGCGGCGTGCGAGCCCGCATTTTCAGTCCACTTCGCGAAGGACTCAGTCATAAAATAGGGGAGCGGCATTATACCACTCGCGGCGCGTCTCGCCGCGCCCCCGTAAACGCATTCCGGAACGTCGAGCGTGACGGATTGAAAGCGTGAGGGACCGGTTGGCACGGGCATCTACCGCATGAGCAAAGCCCGGAGTTCCGGGTAATTCACCTTGGCATTGTGGCGCCTGTCGACGGGAATCTTTCGAAGGATCTTGACGTGGTCGATGTGCGCCCATGCGACTTTTCGCGCAAGCTCGCCCGCAGCCTCGGCATGGGTCCCGCGATCCAGTTCGACCGCGAGAAGCCGCTTTCCCCCATTGGCAATGACGGCCGCGCGGCGAATTCCAGACACTTGCTGCGCGGCGCACTCGACAGCGAAAGGAAAGAGGATGCCGCGATCGTCTTCGATTCGCGCATCGCAACGTCCCAGGAGCCAGAGGCGTCCGCGATCATCGAGGTAGCCCGCGTCTCCCGTCCGGTGCCAACGAGCACCATCGACATCGAACTTTGTTTCTGAGTTGCCCTCGCCGCCGAGGTATCCCGGCAACACGTGCGCGCCGCTGACGACGATCTCTCCCGGTTTTCCTAGTGTCATGAGTGCCAACCGAAATCCTCGTTCCGTGAGCGGGGCAATCGGCGTACCCCAGTGGTCCTCCATCACCTCGAGTCGAATCTGCGGCACTGGCGGACCGGCGAGGAGTCCGCGGCCGTTAACCATGGCTTCGAAATCACTGTCTTGAATATCGGAATAGGCAATTTCGGCGATTGGCTCTGCCTCAGTGGAACCGTAAACTGCAGTGAGCTCGGCTTGCGGCGCCACGCCGTGAAGTTTGCGCAACAGATTCGGAAAGACGGGCGCGCCGCCCACAAAGATTTTCCGCAATTCGGCGAGACCCAGACGCCGCTCGAGGCAGTAATCGGCCAGCCGCTCAAGGAATGCCGGAGAGGCCGCGGTACTTGCCGGCTTCTGAGATCGGATCTGGCGGAGCAGGGGCGCGGGTTTGATCACTCCGGGGTAGCGCAAGTCGGCGTCTGGGATCAGGCTGCACACGCCGGAACCAAGGTTGGCGAGGACGAAGATCGGGAGCGTGGTCAAATCGAGAGTGTCCGGCGCCAGGTGCAAGGTTTCAGTGAGGACACGATGCTGCTCGAGCAGAAACCCATGAGTGCGCACTGCCGCTTTGGGCGCACCAGTGCTGCCGCTTGTGAACGTAATCAGCGCAGGCGTTTCAGCGGCGGCTTCGAAAACTTGCGTCGCGGGCGCGAGAGAACGTGCGCGTTCCCAGGAAATCGCGCCCGGCACGCGCATGCCGATGGAAAACTTCAGGGGAATCTTGCGAAGCGCCGGCGATGTGAATCGCAGCAGATGCGCCTTTGCGCTCGCCACTAGCGCCTTCGGGGGCCACAAGCCGCAGCATCGCTCGATGTATTCGCGGCCTGCGGATGGGTCGAGGAACATCGGGATGGCACCCAGGCGGAAAGCTCCGATTAAGACGGTGTAAAGCTCCGCGGACATCGGATGAAAGACCAGCACGCCATCGCCCGCCTGCAGGCCTGCTTTTCCGAGCAGAGCCGCGGCACGTCCGGACTGCGCGTCAAGCTCGCTGAAACTGAGACTGCGGATGCTGCCGCGATGAGTATCGATGATGGCGGGCGCGGTAGGGCGCAAGGCCGCGTGTTGGCAGAGGACCTCCGCGATGTTCATGACGAGAGCAGCCGAGAAAACAGGGTATAGCGCCGCATGGTCACAGCCGAATGGTGGCTGATATTCCGCGAACGGTTTGATTCGTGCATCAGCGCGTGAATCGCGCGTTTGAAACCAAGCTCATGCGCGTTCTGCTGCGCGCGCGCAACGAGAGCTGTGCCAAGGCCAAGGCCGGAAAATCCGGGCACCACCGCGATCGTCTTGATGATGATTGTGTCGTTCGGCTCTTTCCGATTCACTTTCAGAATGTCTGGGACGGCAAACAGAAAGGCAACCGGCTGTTTGTCGCGCTCAGCGAGCAGCACGAACTCAGGGCGAACGAACGGGAGGATTTTACGGTACTGAGCGAGAAATTCGGCTTCATCAAGCGGCGTGTACAGGAAATTCTGCTGGAAGCTAGCGAGCGACGTCATGTATATGCGACGCAATTCATCTTCCATTTGCGCGGCGTTGGCGTGCCGGATTGAAATGCCGGCGGCGGCGATGGGGTCATCATGCGATCCGGCGCTCGCGTCCGACCGGGCCAGATCGCTATTGAGAGCCGAAGTGTACATGGCCAGCGGAGAAAATCCCGCTGACGTGAAATGCCGCGGCCAGTCATCGGGATTGTCTGGCTCGAGGAAAAATGGCGGCTCGGTTCCGCGGTCGGTGACGAACCGGTATCGCCGCCACGTGTTCCCGTCCATAGGTCCGACGGCCATCGTGCATCCTTGGGCGGCAAGCTGCGCGCATGCGTGGTGTAAAAGATTCTTCGCGGAAAGCGCGTCCACGGCTGCGTAGTGGCCGAGGACGCCGAGTTTCTCCGTGGAGTGCGAAGGTACCTGCTTCCACCACAACGAGCAGCGGGCCACGAGGGCATCATGAGCATCGAGCAATATCCAGTGCGCATCGGGTGCCTCGAGCAGGAGGCTTTCTGCTGTCACAGGCGCAACGCCACCGGATTTCAGGCCGGCAAGTTCATCCGGAACCCTGATCTCTACCAAACCAGACATTGACGTGGCGCCTCAAATCCCATAGTTAACGATCACCGCGACTGCCGCTGCCGCTGCCGAAACGATGAGAACGATATAGGCCTGCCGAAACCAGCGGGGTCCATCCGTCGGGCAGTCCTCCATGCCGGGCTGGGTCGAATTGAAGATCAGAGTGGCTACGGCAACCGCTATCAAAGCGATCACGCATTCTTCCCTGGCAACTTTCGAAAATCTTTGCACGATGCAATAAGGGAGAAAGACGATCAACCAGGCGAGGAAAATGCTCTGGACGAGGATGGAACGCAGCGGCCTCGAGGGATAGTCGCACCGAAGGCGAGTGACCCCCGCGATCGCGAGGTGCGCGGTCACAGCCGTCGTGAAGGGGAAAAAGTACTCGGGCGCGTTGAATACCTTGCTGAGATAAAGCCACAGGAGGCCGGCCGACGACACGCACAGCACGGCGCGAATATCGTGAATCCGCGCCGTGTTCCTGGGATTCCGTGGCGAGAGCAGCGGGTAGGATACAAACAGGGCCAACGGCGGCACGAGCCATTTCCAGCCACCCACGGCCCAAACAACGTAACCCACAAAAGCAGCGCCGAGCAGAGCGGTGGTGTCGAGCGTTGCGTGACGGCGGAAGATATGCAAAAGGATGACGAGTCCGAGAACCACGCAGAGGCGTGAAATCAAGGCCCTATCGTCAAGACCCAGATAGACTTTCAAGAGAATGAACCCGCCCAGAGGAATGAAGAGATTGTCGAGGCCTCTCCAGGCGATCGCTTCGAGAAGCATGGCAGTCAATCCCATGCACAACCCGATGAGCAGCGTTGTCGGGCGCTCCGTGTCCGTCATCAGCAGGAGGGGTATGTGCGTGCTCAAGAAAGCCACCATGAAGAATGCGACGGAACCTTCCGCGGACTTCTCGCCGCCCGCTCCGTGATAATGCGTCAGCCCATAGCGGCCGCCCGTGAGCGCAGCGACGGCGTCCGCAAATGTGAGGATCAGAATCGGAATTACGAATAGCAGAACATTTCCCCTGGCCAATGGGAAGAGGATGGCCACAGACAAAGGGAAATAAATCTCACCGCCAGACGAGCGAGCGACGCTGTGAAGGACGCTCCCGAGTCCTTGCTTCAGGGGACTGATAAGGCGAATGGCGAGCATTCCAGCAATCGAGAGCGCACATAGGACCAAGACCGGCCACGTCGTATGGAACAGGTACGGCAAGGAAAGGGTGGCGAGGCCAGTGCCAACGTGGGCAAATTTGCGAACGAGCTCCGGATTCGGCGAATATTTTCGCTGCCACACGCGGAGTACCACCAACAGAGTCCCCATCCAGCCCGCCACCAGCAACATGCGAATCCACGGGCTCGCGCTCACACAATCTCCTCGACAACAAAGGCCGAATAGAAGAATGCCTTGTCGCGACCATGAAGCCGCTTGGAAATCTCACTTAGCGGACGGAGCTGTTCGCGCATGGAGTCGGGGCGGCTGCGACTTGCAAGCATATTCCAATATGCCAGGCGGCTTCCGCTCCGGCCGGCGCGAACGATGCACCGCAGCAGCCGCTCGTAGTTTTCCTGCGACATGTATTCGAAGATATCGCTAAGGTTGAAGGCGTCGATGGGCGATCCACTTTCCCGGCCGAGAAATTCCTCGATCGCGGAGCAGTGCCACTCGAGGCGATGGAGATTGGCGCGGATGCGGTCGAAATTCTGAGGACGCAGCGCATAAGGAAGCGCAGAAATGTGGCGCCCGGTGAGAATCCATTGCGCGTAGGGATTTTCCGCCGGATCCAATTCCGTCAGTGCGTAGCGCGTGCGCTCGAGGATGCGGCCGGACACACTGCCTTCGACGTACTTGAAGAAGCCCGGGTCCCGTCCCAGATGCCCCATGATAAATCGCGAGAAAAAAATCTTAAACAACAACTGCCAGCGCCACGTATCCCATTCCTTCTCGTAGAAATCGATGCGTTGGTCGCGCGTGCCGCCGGCGAGCAGCCGCTCGACCTGCGCTCTCGAATGGACCAGCGGCAAAATGCGCGTTCGAAATGCCGCGAAGTATCGTTCGAACTTGCCGGCCGCTCCGATTCCCTGGCGGACGTCGTCGCCGTGGGAGTCCCAAAAATCGCGCGCCGAGGGCGAAAGCTGATTTCGACAACGCCGATAGAGTTGTTCGCGCTCATTGCCCGCGGTGGAACCAATCAGCACGAGGAGCTCCGCGTGGCTCAGTTCGCGGTAGGCGGCGACGCGCAGCTCGAGCGCTGCGAGTTGCGCCGGACTCAAATCGAGTGCGATCACGCGCGCAGGCCCGCGACTCAGCATCGCGAGCGCGTTGTCTCCGGCTGACGCGATGGAAAGACACGTTTGTCCGGGCTGGATATTCAATGCTTCGAGCAAAATATCTGCGTCTTCCCAGCATTGCGCGTAGCGTAGAACGGAAAAATCGGCGCTGGTTGCCGCTTCGCTGGTCATTGAGTGTTCACCGGCAACTCATCGACTGCTCATTGGCCGCTTCCGTCCGGTGAGATTCGGCGAACCACGCCCGAGGTTCCGTCGAGTTCGACCCAGTCGCCATCTTTTAGCCATCGTGTGATGCCCGGAATGGAAACGATCGCGGGAATACCCATTTCGCGGGCGACGATCGCCGAATGCGAAAGCAAACTACCGCGCTCGACAAGAAGGCCGGCCGCCGAAGGAAACAAGAGAATCCAGCCGGGATCGGTTCGCTCGGCGACCAGAATGCTTCCCTTTTTCAATTCGGCGTTGCGAGGATCCGTAATTACGCGGACAGGTCCGCGCACAATGCCCGAACAGCAGCCGATCCCCTTGCGCTCGTCGCCGGTGGATTCTTCCGCTGCGCGGGCACTGCGGAACGAATTTCCCTGATAGACGATACCGCGCGTTTCGAAACGATCATCAGGCGGGTCACTTTCACGAAAAGCCGCGAACTCTTTTTTCCGGGCGGAAGTGAGGGATTTTAAATCAACCGTGGTCGCAGTTCCCTGAATGAAGGCGAGGATTTCCTCCACTTCCAAATAGAAAATGTCGCGGGGATCGTCGAGCAGGTTGATGGCATGCAGGCGCCGACCGATTTCGACAAATATCCGGCGCACCCGCCCGAAGAGTCGAGTGCGTTCGAAGCGCAGATTCTCGCGCTGGAGCACGCGCGCACGCGCGTTTCGAAGCACCCAGCCAAAAACAGGCCGCCGCAGCGGATGCCACCCGAGCGCTTTACGCGCCCGTGCTTCGGCGTCTGTCGACGTGCCGCGCGTGCCAGCACCTGTTCCGGGCGCCACCGCCGCGATCGTGGCGGATCCATTATTGTTGTGGGTATCGTCGCGGGTATCGTTGCGGGTATTGTCGCGGGCCAATTGACCCACGCTCCGAAAAAGCAGGAGCGGATTGTCGTGAAGAGTTGGACTTTCCAGCTTGAGCTCTTCGAGGCAACGATCGCCGAACTTCTCGAGATAGCTTTCGTACTGCGCGCGAAAGTCTGGGTGGCTTTCCAGCGTGGCGAGAATTTCGGGGAGCGCGCCGTCGCAGAGGAGCGCGCAGAATTCGCGGTCATCAGCGACAAGAGCGGCCATGCCGCGAACACGCTCGGCCGGTTCGGCGCTGATCATCGCACTTTGCCCGCGGACGAGATCGCTTGCCAGAGTTCCCTCGCGGCTGCCGCACCAGCGTTCGGCGAGGCCGCGCAAAAGCCCATGGAAAATCATGGCGAAGAAATCGTTCACCAGGGGCGCATCCCAACGCGTCAGCAGTTGACGTTCGAGCTCCAGGTAATGACCGGCAAGCTCATCGGCGCGCATTTCCTCCAGTGGAGGTCGCGGCGCGGCCAGCGCCCGGTTCAGCCGCACATAGAATTCGGCAATGCGCCGGTCGAGGACGATGTGGTTCCAAACCAGTCCAGCGAGCGTGCCGGCAAGTCGTGCTCCGTCGCGGACGCGGCCAGTGAACGTACCGCCTCCGATCTGCGCCACGATCTCATCGGGCATTGGCTCGCGCACGCCCATCATCTGTTCCATGAAGCGGCGGTTGATGGCAAAACCCGGCAGCATGGCGAGCACTCGATACCAGCTCAGCAAGTTGTAATAGACGCGGCCGCGTATCAGACCGAGCATGCGCGAGAACACGCGGTTGTTCGCTACGATCACACTTTCAGGAACGCGCATGATCCTGCAGAACTGGCGGTACACGCCTTCGTAGATGCTGCGCGCGAAGGAGAATGTGAGCGGCGTCGTCACGCCACTGTAGCTTTCGGCGATGTTGCTGTTGTCCCAGAGGTTCAGTGCGCCCTCGGGATCGGCAAGGGCGGCAAGGGAAGTGATGGGCCGGGATTGCAGGAGGTAGAGGCGGCCTTTCTCGTATGCCCACTCAATATCCTGGGGGCGTCCAAAATGATTCCCGCAACGACGAACGAGCGCAGCAATCTCGAGCACCTGAGCATCCGTGAGAGCGGCGCGGCTCGCATCCTGCCCCGGCACCGGAAACGAAGAGACGCCTTCGACATTCGCCGGGTCGAAACGATGCGCGATTTTCTTGTCGGCAATTTCACGGCACAGGATGCGGCCTTCGCGGTCCACTTCATAGGTGTCGGCATCACATTCGCCGGAAACAAGCGCGGTGCCGAGACCGTAGACCGATGCGACGACGGCCACCCCGCTACGCCCGGTTACCGGATCGGCGCCGAACGCGACACCGGATGTTTCCGAGTCGACCATGCGCTGGACAAGCACAGTGGGCGGCTGTGGCCCTGAACTGAGGCCGTGTTCGTGCCGGTAGGCAAGAACTCGCTCGCTGAAAGCGGAGCGCCAGACGCTGGCTATTTTTTCGGGGACGTCGCCGGGCGCGACAAAGAGATAGCTGTCGAGCTGCCCGGCGAACGAGTGCTGCGGGTTGTCCTCGTCGCCGGCGGAAGACCTCACTGCGAAGCGTCCAATCGGCGCGCCGAGTTGTTCGAGCGCGTGCGCGACTTCCTTCCGCACGTCATCATCCGGTTGCACGACCTCGACAACTTGAGCAACCGCTTCGAGCGACTTCCGGCTTTCAATTTGCCGACGTTGTTGCGCCGAAAGTGATTGATGGAACGCATCCGGAGTCACGACGAACCACGGTGGTATTGGAAATCCAAGTCCATCAAGCGCAGCAAGGGCTGCCGCCTTGCCGCCCAGGTGCGCTCCCCTGCGAGCGTCACGCGAATGAGCGACACTGGTCATCGGCCGCCTCGAAAGACACGCAATAGCAACGGGATGGCCCCGAGACTCAAGTACATCAGCAGACTCCAAATACCGGACATGGCCTCGAACCACCGACCGCGTTTCAGTTTCGGATTGCGCAGGAAGATCGCACCGATGGCTGCGGCAGTCGCAATCAAGACGCCAAGCAGCCAAAGCACCGGCCCGCCAAATCCGATGCGTTCAGCCGCAAGCCACGCAAACAGAGCCGTGGCAAGCATCGCGGTGAGCCAGGCCGCGACTGCCCCGACACGGCTCCACAGCACGCTGTACGTTTCGACTCCCGTCTCCTCATCTTGCGGAGCACGGATTTTACGCCCGATCTCGACCACCATGCCGTTGAAGAAGCTCACGAGGAGGAACCAGAGCAGTCCTTTTGGCGCACGAACTCCAGCTACGAGCCAGTCGCATGCCGTCGTATAAAAATCAATCAGAGGCATGATGAGCATGTGCGTCCACATGTAGGTGAAAGGGTGGCTCTTCAGCCAGGCCTTGACGAAGAATTCCTTGCTCATCAGCGCAAGGTAGGTCCAAACGAGCACGAGCCAAAGTGCGAGTGCCGGCTTCAACCACAATGCCATCAGCAATTGCAGCAACGCGCTGCCGACCCCGACCCATCCTAGTTCGCGCAGTTTGATCAATCCGCGCGGAACGGGGCGGTAAGGACGGTAGCGCGAGTCTTCCTCGAAATCCTTGAACTCATCGGCCAGGCGCAATTGCAAAAAAGAGAGGAAGGCACTGAAAAAAGCCACGATGGCGGCGCCCGGCGCTGGAAGTACACCGGGACCGCGGAGCATCGATGAATAGCTGATGGCGGAAAAACTGAAAGCGGCGATCAGTGGCGCGTGCGCCAGCACGGGAAAGCGCTCGCGCTGATAAATCCACCAGCGACTAGGCATGAAACTTTCCCGCAGCATCCTTCGTTCGGCTGCCGCGGCGAGCAAGTCGCTGGTGCGCTCGGGCGAATTCGCCGGCGCAGAGCGCGCCGATAATTGAAAGTTCGCCGGCAAGCGCCAGGCCCGCGCAAATCTCTGCGAGTTCCTGCGCGTGGCCGGCACCCGCCACTCCGAGAAGTTCGAGGCAGGCGCGCTGGCTCGGAAGTCCGGTTCCGCCGCCGACTGTGCCGACAACGAGGTTCGGCATGGTGACCGAGGCGTACAAGCCGCCATCATCGGTCAGCTCAAACCGTGTGATTCCGACCGTCGATTCTGCGACGCACGCAGGATCCTGTCCGCAGGCGATGTACAAGGCCGCCAGCCCGTTGGCGTAGTGCCCGTGAATTCCGATGCCGCCGCTCTGGACGCCGCCGATTGCGGACATTCTCCAATAGTTGACCATGTCACGCGGCGTGGTATGCAGCCACTTCGACACAACGTCAGCCGGAATCGTCACTTCACTCGTCACTTTCTTGCCGCGCACCGACAAGAACGAGAGCGCCGTGGCTTTTTTGTCGCCGGAGAGGTTGGCTTCAACGAAGGAATACTGTGGTTTGACGGGCGAGTTGGCCAAGATGTAGTCGCAGATGGCCTTGGCGGCTATGGTGACCATGTTCTGGCCGGAAGCGTCGCCGGTGGTGAAGTCGAGCTTCAGATAGACATGATTTCCTTCGATCGTGATGCTCAAGTCGTTGAGCTTGCCATGGCGAGTCGTGGCGTTCGTCTCTCCCGAGAATGCCTCCATTTGCGACGTGCACCAGACCGCAAATTGCCCCGCCTCGACAATGGTGCGAAACGCAAATCCGGGTGCGCGGCTGATCCCCTCGTGCAAGAGAACTGCGGTGCAGCCTCCGACGGAACTGATCAATTGCGCACCGCGGTTATACGAGGCAACGAGAGCCGCTTCCGTGGTTGCGAGCGGAACGTAGTAGTCGCCACGGGCGAAAAGGCCGTTCACGCGGAGAGGCCCGGCAATTCCCACAGGCAATTTCACGGTGCCGATGCAGTTTTCAATGTTGTGCTGGTAGCTCTCGAGTTGTTCCGATGTCCACGGGTCGAGGAGTGCCGCGCGCGTTTCCGCGTTCGCGTTCAGGACGCTCCACCGCCGGGCGACGATTTCAGGCTTGACGTGCGTCCCTCCGGCGATTCTCGACGACGGAGGGTCGAGGCTCGGAGCCAGCCGGCGCGCCGCATCCTCGACTTTGAGTTTCTGTGAAAGGCGGCCGAGATATTTTCGAATGATTTGATGATGTGTAGGCATGGGTCACCTATCCCCGCGCCTGCTGATTTCTGATGTCCGGAACCTGAAACAGGATAGCGAAGCCCGCCGGCGGCACGGAAATTCCTGCGTGTGGCAATCCTGAGAGTAAACATCGAAGAGGCAAAGGTTCGGGAGCGGGCTATGACGCGTTACGCAAAATCCCGCGTTTCAATTGGGTGTTCGGCAATTTTAATTATCAGCGTATGCGACCATCGCGTTGGAGCGCCTGCTCATTCCCAGCCGTCACTGCCGATCGGATCGCCGTCCGGGGGCGGGGCCGGCGTGGCCAGATGGATTTCTGCCGGGTTCTTTTGAAAACGATCGATTTGGTTCTGAGCGAAAAAGAATTGCGCGCGCATGGCCTCATACTTTGGCAACGGCGATTGCGTCGCGATCCATTTTTTCAGCTCGTCGAGCTTGAGCGAAGCGACGCCGCGGACCTCCGCGGACGCGCGGTCGTCAGTCGCGAGCGCCATGAGCTGATCAAGAACCACCGAATTGACCGTGCGCTGAATCGCGCCCTTGTAGGCCGAAGCCGGTGACGCCTTCCACGTGGCGTTAAGAAGGTCGTCGACTAGCTCGGCAAAACTGGGATTGCTGGTATCGAGAGCATGGTACTCGATCATGCGTTGGGCGCGTTCGGGCTGGAGCAACAGGTTCGCGACGATTTCGGCCGCCGCTTCCGCAGGAGCAAGCGCGTCGAATGCCGGCGAAGTACGGCGCGCGAAGTTCTCGCGGCCACTCGGGTACTCCGGCGGACGCGGCGGAATCATCTTCAGCAGAGGCTCGGGTAACGCGAGCACTTGCGGCGAAAGCGTTTCCAGGACGGCGCGGATCGCATTCCGCTGCTGGGCGGCGGGGACAATTGCAGGTCCTCGATCCTTGCTGCCGCGAAGATTGAACGTGTAATCAAGCCCGCCGATCGATTTCGCCACCGCGGTTATTTGATACCGATGGTAGAGGTACATCGGAACGAGCACATCTTCGAGCGTCGCCATCGGAGTGTGTTCGGGAATCGCGTTTTCCGAAAGATTCTTCAACGCCGCGGAGCGCACGGCCATCACGCGAGTCAAACCGTCGAGATCGTTGCTGCCCGTGTCCCAAAGATGCGCGATGGGGCTCGATGAGCCAAGCGGACGCGCGTCCTGATCGGTGAGGAATTCGAGTCCGCTGGAGAAGGCGTCCCCAAGAATCTTGTCGAGCGCAGCCGTCTCGTCTTTCTCTAACGAGAGATCGCGGTAGCCGTAGGTGATCGAAATTTTGTCCCACGCGCCGATACCGACGGCGTAGGCGTCAGAAACATCCGGCAGGCCGTCCTGGCCGACAGTGACGGTGGGCGGAGGATAATCCATGACGGAGCTGCGATTCACGATGCTCGCCGCATAATTGTGCTCGAGGCCCAGCGTGTGGCCCGTTTCGTGCGCTGCCAACTGACGAATGCGAGCGAGCGCCATTTCGTTGGCCTTCTTGAGTGCGGCCGAATCTTTGCCGAATGGATCGAGCAGGCCTTGCGCGATCAGAAAGACCTGCCGGATCCGCAATGCGTCGAGATTCACGTGGCCGTTGATGATTTCTCCGGTACGCGGATCATGGATGGCGCTGCCATACGCCCAGCCGCGCGTTGCGCGTGGCACCCATTCGATGACGTTGTAGCGGATGTCCATCGGGTCGATGCCCTCGGGCAAGAGCTTGACTTGGAAAGCGTCCGTGTATCCAGCCGCAGTGAAAGCTTGGTTCCACCAGCTCGCGCCCTCGAGGACGGCGGAACGAATCGGTTCGGGGATCGCGCGATCGACGTAGTACACAATGGGTTTCACAGCTTCGCCGCTTGCAGCTGATGGATCTTTCCTAGCGAGACGATGGCGCGCGATGTAACGCTTGACGATCGGCTGGTCTACGGGCGTTGCGAAATCCATGTAGCTGATGCCAAAAAAGCTGGAACGCGGATCGTAGGCGCGCTCGTGGAACCCGCCCGGCGGCGCCTGGATGAAAGAAAAGTGCTCGTGAACGGTGACCGCGCGAGGATCGGGCGTGACTTGTTCGATCCAGCGGCCGGGGCTGTCTCCCACAAAAGTCAGCGTGGATTCGACGTCCGTGTTCTCGGGGAAATTCCTGGTGCGCGGAAGATAGATCGCGGAGCGCGAAGGATCGACGCGATAATTGCCCTGCTTCAGCGTGGCGAGTTTCGCGGCGACTTCATGCGCGTCGCTGAGGAAGAACGCAGTCGCGTCAACGAGAACCGATTCGCCGTCCTCGGCACTAGCTTCGAATCCCCAGAGAACGGATTGGGCAAACGCTTCCCGAACGGCTGCTTGTTGCTCGGGGTCGTCCGTCACAGCGCGGTAGCGCTCGTTTTCGGCGACGAGTAAAATTCGCGGACCGCTGCGTTCGAAATGGACTACGACCGTCTTGCCGGGTTGGCCGCGGTCGAGGCCCACGTCATTCGATCCGACGCCATTCGGAAGCGTTTCGTAGTACAGAAACTGCGTGCTCCATCTGTCGATTTGCAGCCAGAGCTTTCCGTCGCGCGCATCCCAGTAATAAGTGAAAAAGCCAGGAAACTTCTGCATGCCTGCGGTTTTCTCGCTGATTGTTGGCGGAGCCTTGCGCGGCGTTTCGGACGCCGAATTCTGTGCGAGTGTGACTGCTGCGAAAATCAAGAATGCCAGGGACGCCACCAAGGCGCGCTTCATCTATGTTTCCCCCTAAGACCGCACGTCGTTATATCAGAATCGAGAGTCACGGATGTGTCCATTCCAGTGCCGCCGTTCCTTCGTTTCAACTCTTTCAACTTCGCGCCGGTTGGCCAGTCGGGCAGGCATCGCGGGAAACGGAGGCTTTCGGGTATGATGGGCTCGATGGGGTCACACGTTGGCCACAGAAGGCAGCGCGCCCGTAGCTCAATTGGATAGAGCACTAGCCTCCGGAGCTAGGGGTTGGAGGTTCAAATCCTCTCGGGCGCGCCACTCTTTTCCGTGATCTAGCTTGGCACCGAAGGCGGCGGCGACGGCGGCAATCAAATCAGCTTGCGAGATGACGCGGCAGCCTTGAGCCTTCCATCGCGACCGAAGGGGTTTCCGCCAGGATGCTTCCCGAGCGCAAGAAACTGGGAAGAAGCTGCAATCGATTGCGCACGGGATCGCGTCGATCCAAGTTAAGTGTCGCGGGCTCAAGGCGCGATTCACTGGCACGTTGATTGCAGTGTTGAAGGTGCGTGAGTGCGTCCGCGCGTTCCACGCCACCGCCGCCCTCGGTGGCGGCTCTGAACAGCGAGGCCCGCAATTCTTGGAGGAGCCATGAGATTCCGCCTCTTCGGGATAGCAACCGTTGTAGTTCTGTTCGCCTCTACACTCGCCCCCCGGGCCGCGGCCGATAGCGCCATCCTGGGATTCACGTCGTACAGCACGGTTCAGCCAGCCGGCATTAACAACAGCACTTTTTTCGCTCAAGCTTTCACGGTTGGCACTGCTGTGACCATTGACGACATTGAGCTCCTGGGGTTGACGAACGCGTCTTGCCCTTGCTCTGCGCGGCTTGACCTTACGAACAACATTGGGCCAAGCGTGAGCTCTTCGATTGATACTTTCTCGTTCGCGCTTCCTGGGGGGACGACGGCCGTGTTTCCTGTGAGCCTTACTCTGGCACCTGGACAATATTTCCTGGTACTCAGCACGGGAGCTGGCTCGTTCGACTGGGATCAGGGAGCCTCGCCCATAACCAGTTCAGTAGCTACCGTCAACGGCATGGACGCAGCTACGGGAGTCGATTCGGCTTTCCCGCCGGCCTCGGATTTTCTGGGCTCGGAATTCGAGCCGCGCGCGTTTCAATTGACGCAAGCCTCCTCAGCTCCTGAGCCGGCGACTTTTCTGCTGCTCGGTCCGACACTGTTGGGCGCCTTCGGTGCCCGAAGGAGGCTGGGGTAGTTACGTTTGTTTCGGTTTCGCGGGCGGTGCCTGCCACTCGCGTTAAGTTGCAATCTGTTGCACATAAGAAGCAAAACCACTGAGGAGTCCGGGTCGGCAGCGGTTCTAACTTACTTGATATCACTAGAGAATAAATGGTAGTGAAATTGCTACTGGGAGACGTGGCGGAGTGTCGGGCGGTGTCAACCAGCCCAGGCAGCGGCTCGGTTTTTCTTGTTTTTCGTCTTATTGGGTGGCTCGGATCGAGGAAATACGGGCGCACTCAAAGAACGCAGCCACGGTGGATTAGTTTTTTGCAACGACAGCTACATGCTAGACGCCGCGGTGGGCGCTTAGCGGAGGTGACCACGGTGTACGACTCGGCGTCACGGAGTTGGATTTTGGGGCTTGGGCGCTCGCGGGCGTTTCGCGCTTCGGTGCGCATTTTCGTGGCAGTTGGTCTGCTGGCCCTCGGTGCTTCGGTTGCGAGTGCCGACGAGACGATCGATTTGGGAGTCGTTTCCTTTGACACTCTCAATCCGGGCGCGACCGACGCTTTCACGGTTTTCAACTTCACCGGGGTGAATTCGCTCCCGCCCGAGTTTCCGGTCATCACCGATCTCACTTTCCTTGGCGCGACTTTGACGATCACTGATACAACCACGTCCACTACAAGCACAAATTCGATCGGCGACCAGCCGCCTGCATCGTCTCAGCTAGCCGTTTTGGCGTCGGATTCTTACTCGGAAGCAGACTTTCAAGCGACGCTTAGCCAGACCACGTTTGGTCTGAGCGACGGGACTACGTTCCAGGCGAATTCGAACGTCGTGTCACTCGCGTTGCTACCATCCTCGCCGCCAAGTCTACAGGCGGATGCGGATTTCGCGTTCATAACTGTGAGTGGTTCGATCGTTACGGCCCCTGCGCCCGAATCGCCTACCTGGCTGCTGTTACTGACGGCGATGATTTGCATTGCGGTGCGCAAACGCACGGGGCAGCCGAGCCATTCCTAAAGTTCCTGCGGCCTCTTAGATAAGCTCGACGGGACGCGCGGTTGATTTCTCCCGCATGGTTGCGGTCAGCCGGGCGATCCCTAAACACTGAGGAGCTACTCTGCCCATGAGATTCCGTCTGCGTACGCCTGTCGTCGAGACTCTTCGATTTGCGCTCGTACTCCTCCTCAGTCTGATCGTGTCTGGCGGTGCCGACATCATTGTGCATGGTATGACCACCGTGCAGGCGGCCACCCCTGCTCCGATCACTTTGACGTCGGCGACAACGCCTAGCGCGGCAGAGCCGGGCGTCACGTTTGTGAGTGTGACGGGAAGCGGCTTTCCGGCGGGGACTATCGGTCCCAACGATGTGTCGGTGACTCTGGCTCCAGCGAGCTCGGGACCTGCGATGACGGCGACCGTTGAATCGGTCACGACGCTCTTTGGATCCAGCCGCAGAGTTACCTTTGAGGTCTACCCAATCAACCAAGTTGCGAGTCCGACGGGTTACTTGGTGTCCATCTCTGGGGCTACCGAGCAGGGGGCGGCGTTTGCCAGCACGAATAAGTCTTCTCTGACGATTAATCCGCCGGCATCGATCGCGATTTCTCCTGCCTCGGGAAAGCCCGGTCAGAGTCTGACCGTCGCGATAACAGGTACGTTCTCGAATTTCTTCCAGGGAGCCACAACTGCGAGCTTTGGGCCTGGGATTTCCGTTGGTGGCGGAACGCCAGGGGCGATGGGGCCTGTTACGGTGAATAGCGCGACGAGTGCGACCGCTCAGTTGGCCATTTCCGCCGGTGCAAAGCCCGGTTCCCAGAACGTCAGCGTTCAAACCGGAGCTGAAATTGCGTCGTTGACCGGGGGGTTCACGATCACAGCGTCGGTGCCGAACGTGGTGGGAGACACGCAGGCAGCAGCGACGACGGCGATCACGGGAGCGGGGTTGGTAGTAGGAACGGTAACGACGGCATCGAGCAGCACGGTTCCGTCAGGAGATGTGATCAGCCAGAGCCCGGTGGCAGGGACGAGTGTGGCCGCAGGGTCCGCAGTGAACCTAGTGATAGCGACATGGCCGGCGAAGGTGAGCGTGCCGAGCGTTGTGGGAGATACGCAGGCGGCAGCGACGACGGCGATCACGGGAGCAGGGTTGGTGGTGGGAACGGTAACGACGGCGTCGA
>Ga0073928_10002693_pt1 | contig 29778 bp, 22 predicted proteins | sample PaiPotPPA55metaG_FD_76969 | JGI IMG/M metagenome (GOLD analysis project Ga0073928, IMG submission 76969) | Iron sulfur acid spring bacterial and archeal communities from Banff, Canada, to study Microbial Dark Matter (Phase II) - Paint Pots PPA... ...
CCTGCACACCCCGCTCGGCGAGGACGGCGACAGCGAGTTCGGCGACCTGATCGAGGACTCCGAGGCGGTCGTGCCGGCCGACGCGGTCTCCTTCACCCTGCTCCAGGAGCAGCTGCACTCGGTCCTCGACACGCTCTCGGAGCGCGAGGCCGGCGTGGTGTCCATGCGCTTCGGCCTGACCGACGGCCAGCCCAAGACGCTCGACGAGATCGGCAAGGTCTACGGGGTGACCCGGGAGCGGATCCGGCAGATCGAGTCGAAGACCATGTCGAAGCTGCGCCACCCCTCGCGTTCCCAGGTGCTGCGCGACTACCTGGACTGATCCGGCACAGCAGACCGCCCCGCGGCCCTTTCGGGTCGCGGGGCGGTCTTGGGTTCGTGCCAGGCTTCGTTGATACCAGACGGTGCGCCCGTCAGGGAGCTACGGTGAGCTTGTCGGATTCGTCGTGGATGTCCGCGGCGATGGATCGGAGGCTCTCCTCGTACTTCTTGCCGTGGTGGGCGCAGAACAGGAGCTCTCCGCCGGAGGCGAGGGTGACGCGGAGGTAAGCCTGAGCCCCACAACGGTCGCAACGGTCGAGGGCGGTCAGGGGCTCGGCGGGAGTGAGGACTGCGGTCACGTCAGCTCCTTATTGCTGCGTCGGCGGTATTGCTACCCGGATCAACATCAAACCATCCCGTGCGCCCGGATGCCCCACCCCGGAGCGACAAATCCGCCCCGTTCGCTCAGGGCGTACGGCGGTACGCTCGGAACCGGGCTCAGCGTGACCGTGGGTATCCGGGGTGGTTGCCCACCGTGTTCCATCTCGGACACCTTGCCGACACCGGAGTCGGTACCCCGCCTGTACAGCGCTGTCCTGGGCAGCCGCTACGCTGGCAAAGCGCACGCCCGAGCGTGCGCGCAGGAGAATCGCCCCTGAGGGAGGATGACGTGGCCGCTAGTCCCGAGTACACCGCACGGCACCTGCTGGTGCTGGAGGGGCTCGAGGCGGTGCGCAAGCGCCCGGGTATGTACATCGGCTCCACCGACAGCCGGGGCCTGATGCACTGCGTGTGGGAGATCATCGACAACGCGGTGGACGAGGCCCTCGGCGGCCACGGCGACCACATCGAGGTCTACCTGCACGAAGACGGCTCGGTGGCGGTGCACGACCACGCCCGCGGCATCCCGGTGGACGTCGAGCCCAAGACCGGACTGCCCGGCGTCGAGGTCGTGATGACCAAGCTGCACGCGGGCGGCAAGTTCGGCGGCGGCTCCTACGCGGCCTCCGGCGGTCTGCACGGCGTGGGCGCCTCCGTGGTCAACGCGCTCTCCGCCCGGCTGGACGTGGAGGTGGACCGAGACGGCTCCACCCACTCGATGTCCTTCCGCCGCGGCGTGCCAGGCGTCTTCGACGGCGAGGGCCCCAAGGCCGACTTCACCCCGCGCAGCGGCATGGACAAGAGCCGCCGCTCGGCGAAGAAGGCCGACGCCGGGATCACCGGCACCCGGATCCGCTACTGGGCGGACCGGCAGATCTTCCTCAAGGACGCCGAGATCTCGCTGGAGGCGCTGCACGGCAGGGCCAGGCAGACCGCGTTCCTGGTGCCCGGGCTCACCATCGAGGTGCACGATCTGCGCACCGAGGATCAGTCGGTGGAGACCTTCCACTACGCCGGCGGCATCTCGGAGTTCTGCGAGTTCCTGGCCAAGGACCGGCCGGTGACCGACACCCTGCGGCTGACCGGCAGCGGCACCTTCACCGAGACCGTGCCGGTGCTCGACGAATCCGGCCACATGGCGCCGACCGACGTGCTGCGCAAGCTCGAGGTGGACGTGGCGCTGCGCTGGGGCACCGAGTACGACACGGTGCTGCGCTCCTTCGTCAACATCATCATCACGCCCAAGGGCGGCACCCACGTCACCGGCTTCGAGCGGGCCCTGGTCAAGACGGTCAACGAGCAACTGCGGGCGGCGAAGCTGCTCAGGGTGAACGACGACCCGGTGACCAAGGACGACATCCTCGAGGGTCTGACCTGCGTGGTCACCGTCCGGCTGGCCGAGCCGCAGTTCGAGGGCCAGACCAAGGAGGTGCTCGGCACCCCGGCGGCCGCCCGCATCGTCCAGAACGTGGTCTCCGAGCAGCTCAAGATCTTCCTGACGGCCACCGACAAGAACCGCAAGCCGCAGGCGCGCACGGTGCTCGAGAAGATCGTCGCCGCCGCGAAGACCCGGATCGCGGCCCGTCAGCACAAGGAGACCCAGCGGCGCAAGAACGCGCTGGAGACCTCGGCGCTGCCGGCCAAGCTGGCCGACTGCCGGTCCGACGACGTCGAGCGGTCCGAGCTGTTCATCGTCGAGGGGGACTCCGCCCTCGGCACGGCGAAGCTGGCGCGGGACTCCGAGTTCCAGGCGCTGCTGCCGATCCGCGGCAAGATCCTGAACGTGCAGAAGTCCTCGGTCGCGGACATGCTCAAGAACGCCGAGTGCGCCGCGATCATCCAGGTGCTCGGGGCGGGCACCGGCCGTTCCTTCGACGTCGACGCGGCCCGCTACGGCCGGGTGATCATGATGGCGGACGCGGATGTGGACGGCTCGCACATCCGCACTCTGCTGCTGACCCTGTTCTTCCGGTACATGCGGCCGATGGTGGAGGCCGGCCGGGTGTTCGCCGCGGTGCCGCCGCTGCACCGGATCGAGGTGATCGGGCAGGGCCGGGCGAAGAACGAGTACATCTACACCTACTCGGACGCGGAGATGAACAGCGTCACCAAGGATATCGCCAAGCGCGGCAAGAAGATCAAGGACCCGGTGCAGCGGTACAAGGGCCTCGGCGAGATGGACGCGGATCAGCTCGCGGAGACCACGATGGACCCGCGGCGCCGGATGCTGCGGCGGATCACGCTCGGCGACGTCGAGGCGGCCGACCGGATGTTCGACCTGCTGATGGGCTCGGATGTGGCCCCGCGCCGGGACTACATCGTCAATTCGGCGGCGATGCTGGACCGCTCGACGATCGACGTGTAGTCGCGGGCACGGGGCCGCTGAACCCCCGACCTTGCGGCGGTCAGGGCGTCGGCGCGGGCAGCGCCGTCGGGGCCGGAGCGGGGGCCTGGGCGGTCTCGCTCAGGCCGAAGCGGTCGTGCAGGCGGCGCAGCGGACGCGGCGCCCACCAGGCCGCGTCGCCGAGCAGCGCCATCGTCGCCGGGACGAGCAGCATCCGCACCAGCGTCGCGTCGACCAGCACCGCGAGCGTCAGACCGAGTCCGATCTGGCTGATCACGGCGTTGCCGCCGGCCATGAAGCAGGCGAAGACGACCGCGATCAGCAGCGCCGCGCTGGTGACGATGCGTCCGCTGCGCTGCAGGCCGAGCGCCACCGCGGCGCGCGGCTTGGCCGGATCCGCCAGGTACTGCTCGCGAACGCGGTCGAGGATGAAGATCTCGTAGTCCATCGCCAGACCGAAGGCGATGGCCGCGACGCAGGGCACGGTCACCAGGTCGAGAGAGCCGAGGCCGCCGCTTACGCCGAACAGCGAAGCACCGTGGCCCTGTTGGAAGACCAGCACGACCACGCCGAGGCTAGCGGCCAGCGACAGCGCCGTGGTGATCAGGGTCTTGATCGGGATCAGCAGCGAGCCGGTGAAGGCGAACAGCAGCACCAGGATCGTCAGCGCGACGGCGCCGACGGCCCAGGGCGCTCCGTGCTCGAGCATCGCCTCGTAGTCCACCACCTGTGCGGCGTTGCCGGTCACCTGGACGTCGAGGGCGCCACGGTCCGCCCTGATCTCGCGCACCAGCGCCAGGCCGTCGGCCGCCGCGTCACCGCCGGTGGGGGCGAGTTCGACGAGCGTGCCTCCGCTACTGAGCGGGCTGCGAGTCACGCCGGCCACCTGGGGCAGGCCGGAGATCTTCTTGATGAAGGCCTCGTACTGCGGCCCGGTGCCCTGGACGACGACCTCCACGGGGTTGCTCGACGCGTTGGCACTGTGATTGTTGAATGCGTGCTGCGTCGCTGCCTCGTACTCCTGGCGGCTCTCTGTCGACTTCGGCAGCCAGGTCGCGTCACCGGCGGAGGAATGGGCGCCTGCCAACGGAATCGCGAGCACGACCAGCAGCGCCGTGAAGACGATGACGACGCCGTAGCGCATGCGGGCCGCGAAGTTCGCGACGCGGACGAAGAAGCCGGTGGAGCGCGGCGCGTGCGTGGCCTTCGCCTTGACTCCGAACAGCGCGAGCAGCGCGGGCAGCAGCGTCAGCGCGGCGAGCATGTCGACGAGCACGACCGAGGCGGTGGCAAGGCCGATGGATCGCAGGAAGCTGTTGTCGAAGAAGCACAGGCCGGCCGAGCTGATCGTGACCGTCAGGCCGGAGAACAGGATCGTGCGACCGGCCCGGGCACTCGCGCGCCGAGCGGCCTCGCGCTTGTCCCAGGTGTCCTGCCGTTCCTCACGGAACCGGTTGATCAGCAGCAGGCTGTAGTCCACGCCGACACCCAGGCCGATCATGGTGACGATCGTCAACGCGTACTGCGACAGGGTCGTGACGTGGCTGAAGCCCAGCAGGATCAACAGTGCGGACGCGATTCCCGCGAGCGAGACGGAGAGTGGCAACAGTGCGGCCAGGAAGCTGCCGAAGGCGATGAACAGGCCGATAAGGATGATCGGTAGAGACAGTTCCTCGGCCAACTGCAGCGACTTCTTGACGGCGTGGTTCATCTGCTGGTTCAGCAGCGGTCCTCCGCCCACCTCGACGCTGGCGCCGGTGATCTGGTGGAAGCGGCTGTAGGTGGCGTCCAGGGCGGTGTTCTCGGCGTCGTTGCTCAGACTGGTGGCGAACGTCACCTGCACGGCGACGGCCTGTCCGTCCTTGGACTCGCCGCTCGGGTAGGGCGTGGAAACCGTGGTCACGCCGGGGATCCGGCGCACGTCCGCCACGGCGGAGAGGACCTGCGCGCGGATCGTCGGCGAGCTGACGTCGGTGCCGCCGATGAGCGCGGTGATCCGGTCGCCGGAGGGGTCGTGGCTGCTCAGGAACTGGCCGGCCCGGTAGGACTCGCTGGAGACGACGTTGGTTCCGGTGCCCTGGAAGCGCGAGGTCACCTGCCCGCCGACGGCGAAGCCGACGAGGATCAGAATCAGCCAACTGAGAGCTACGGCGAGCGGTCTGCGGGTGGCGGCCCGGCCGAGCAGCGCGGCGGGGTTTCGAGCTGCCGGGTTCAGATCGGTGGGACTGCCGGTGCTTGAGGTCGATGACATGCCCACAGCGTGGCGTGACAGGGTCCTCATGCACCTCGCCCGCGAGCGTGGTCTTCCCGCCTCATTCTCGCGGGGGAGGGGTTTATCCCCTAGGGGCGGCCTCGGTGCGCTGGGCGGGTCCGGCCGGACCCGCCGGCCCGGCCCAGTCCAGCGCGCGCCAGGCCACCCAGAGCAGCAGGATGCCGAGCGGCAGTTCGGCGAACAGGGCCATGGCTACCGCCTCCAGGGACTCCAGCTTGGGCATCGCGGACATGTAGTCGAACCACGCGTCCAGGGCCAGCAGCGTGCCCGTGGCGGCGGCTACCGGGCTCGCTGTCCGATGCCGCAGCCGGATCAGCTTCGCCACCAGAAGCATGCCGCCGAGTTCGGCGACGTCAAGGCCGATCCAGGAGCCGTCGAAGTCGCGCTTGCCGCCTTCGCCGATCCACTGCACGGTCATGAACCCGATCCATGGCACGAGCAGGAAGGCCGAGACCTTGAGGATCTTCGGTATTCGAGGGTTCACGACTGTCCGGCCTGTACCAGGCCTGATTCGTATGCGTACACCACGGCATGGATTCTATCCCTGAGGTGCAGCTTTGACAGTACATTGCCGACGTGCGTCTTGACCGTGTGCTCGCTGACCACGAACTCCGCCGCGATCTCGGCGTTCGAGAGGCCGCGGGCCAGCAGCCTCAGTGTTTCCAATTCCCGTGCCGTCAGCTGAGTCAGCGCCGGATCGGGGTTCAGCGCGACCGCGGTCTGCGCGGGTCTGCGGGTGAACTGCTCGATCAGCCGCCGGGTGACGCTCGGTGCGAGCAGTGCCTCGCCGCCGTGTACGACCCGCACGGCGTGCACCAAGTCGTCCCGGCGCACGTCCTTGAGGAGGAAGCCGCTCGCCCCGGCTTGCAGGGCCGAGTACACGTAGTCGTCGATGTCGAAGGTCGTCAGCATGATGACCTTCGTGCCGATCTCCTTGCCTCTGCCGCAGATCCGCCGCGCAGCCTCGAGGCCGTCCATCTCCGGCATCCGCACGTCGAGCAGCGCGATGTCGGCGCCGAGGCGCGTCGAAGCCTCTACCGCCGCCGCGCCGTCCGCGACCTCGGCCACGACCTCGATGTCCGGCTGCGCGTCGAGGATCATCGCGAATCCCGCGCGCACCAGCTCCTGGTCGTCGGCCACTACCACCTTGATCGTCGTCCCCACGGGCGGATCCTATCCTCGACTCCGGCTCAACGCGGTCAGCCCGCCGGCACGCGCACGAGCACCTGGAAGCCGCGGCCGTCCGGGCCTGGACCGGCGCTCACCGTCCCGCCGCAGGCCGTGATGCGTTCCCTGATGCCGATCAGGCCACGGCCCGACCCGGTGCCGGCCGATCCGCCCGGCCGCGGCCCGACGCCGTCGTCGCTCACCCGCACGGTCAACGCCTGTGCGGTCCAGTCGAGACGCAGCTCGCCGCGCTCGGCCCGCGCGTGCTTGATCATGTTGGTGAGCGCCTCCTGCGCGGTCCGATAGACGGCCACCTCGGTGTCCTTCGGCAGCGGCCACGGTTCGCCGAGCATCACCAGGCGCAGGTCGATCTTGGCCGAGCGCACCGTCTCGATCAGCCGCGGCAGCTCGCCGATCGTCGGCTGTGGATTGAGCGCCAGCGCGTCCCCGTCCCGCAGCAGGCCGAGCATCCGGCGCAGCTGGGTCAGCGCGTCCCGGCCGCCGTCGGCGATCGCGTCGAAGGCCGCCTCGGCCTTCTGCGGGTTCTGATGCACCACGGACGCGCCCGCCTCCGCCTGCACGATCATCAGGCTCACCGAGTGCGCCAGGATGTCGTGCATGTCCCGGGCGATCCGGGTGCGCTCCTCCGCCGCCGCCTGTGCGGCCCGCGCCTCGGAGGTCATCTCGGCCTCGTGCGCCCGGTCCGCCATCAGCCGGGCCAGGTCGCGCTGCTTGGCGCCGAGCCGCCCCACGGCGAAGGCCATGGCGATGATCAGGGCGGCGATGGCGTTCTTCGCGGTGTACTGGTCGATCACGACGAAGTTGAAGCCGACCGAGGTGGCGGCGGAGACCCAGAACTTCCAGCCGTCGCAGTAATACCCGACCGTGGCCATGGCGACCAGCAGCATGAACTCGCTGTTGTGGTTGTACGTGACGGCCAGGTTCGCCGGGAAGGACAACGCCACCACACCGAGGCCGGTGATGAGCAGCACCGCGAACGGCGCGCGCCGCCGCCAGATCAGCGGCAGCGGCAACAGCGGCACGCTCGCCCACACCCACCAGGCCCAGGGCGCTGTCCCGTCCTGACCGGATGACGCGACGGTGCCCCACAGCAGGCTGGCCTCGGCGATGAGGGTGATGACGAGGTCGATCACCAGCGGTGGAGTCCGGGTCCAGGCCCGTTCCATGGCCTGTTGTGTGCGGACGGGCAGGGAGCTCATGGACGAATATGCTTCCGGCTCGCGCCCCGGTTCCGCCTCCCCCACGAGAGGGATCTCGGACTCATTCGTCCTTGTCCAGGCCGAGCATGCTCAACTCCAACGGGTTGGCCGCCGCCTTGCCGCAGGATTCGGGCCGCGCCTGCTGCGCCGGCGACTCGCCGACGACGGCACGGAACCGGTCGCTGCCGGCGCTCAACGTCACCTCGTACCGGCGCCGTAGCACCACGCCCGACTCCGCCACGTCATCCGGCGACGGGCCGAGGCTGCGTTCGCCGAGCACGGTGACGGCGTCCGGGCCGAACTCCGCCAGCTCCGCGCGGACGGCGAGTTCGGCCGCCTGACCCGCCCTCGACCAGGTGGAACGGCCTCGGCAATGCCGCGTGTCGACCTTCCCCGCGGTGGCCGTCTGCAGGATCCCGCGGGCCGACGGGCCGTCGAGACGGCCGTACACGTACCCGGTCGGCAACACCACCGCCGTCGGCGCGAAACGGTGTCCGCCCAGGTGGTCGGACTCCCAGACGGCGTCGGTGTCGGTCTGGGCGTCCTCGGCCAGCCATCCCGCCAAGGCCCGACCGGACAGCGCGCAGCAGGCGTCGCGCTTGCCGTTCGTACAGACCAGCAGCAGCGGACCGTCGGTGTGCTCCGGCTTGCCGGGCACGTCGAAGTCCAGGTCGAGCAGCGTCGCCGGATCGGTCGTGATCCAGGACCAGAGCGCGCCGCGGCCCGGCCTGGTGTCCGCGAGAAACACCCGGCGAGGGGCGTTCGGGTCGTGCTCGGCGTGCTGCCCGGGGCGGCGGATCAGCGCGATCCGCACTGCCGCGGCGTCCGCCTTCATGCTCAGCGCCCGACCGATGCCCTGCGGGAGGTGCGACTCGGTCAGCGCACGCGGACCCCAGGGGCCAGGCTGCTCGATCGCCAGCCAGCGGGGGGCGAAGGGCGCGGTCCCGGCGAGCGGCTCGCCGAGCTGGGCGGAAGTGGCGCTGCAGGCGGACGGATCGGGCGCGGCGGCATGGCTGAGCGACATGCGCACAGCCTAGGGCGTTCGTCGGTCGCGTCGCTCGGACCTGCTCGGATGCGGGCGGGTGAGCCTGCCGCCCGGCCCGGCGGGCGTGCCGTGTGGGGTGGCGATTCGGCCGGTTCGGCGCAGAATGGGAGTACCAACCGTCACCCGGGGGGTTCGTCGAGGAGGCGAAGCATCATGACCTCCGTCAACCCGAATGAGCGTGCCGCTGACGGACGGGCCGCGCCCGGCGTAGATCCCGTGCACCCTGCGCCGCGGCCCAACATCACGGCGGTGGCCGAGCGGCTCGACCACCCGGACGCGGCCGCGGACACGCCGCGCCCCGCCTCTGCGCTCGGCACCCCGGCCGTGCTCGAGCACCGCGTCGTGGCCCTGGAGCCGGGCTCCGGGTCGAGGCCGCTCATCGTGCACACGGTCGAGGGCGAGCGCGCCCTGATGCCGCTCGAGGCGCAGGTCTGGGCGCGGGCCGGGCGGCTGACCGTCGTCGAGCACGACGGCACGGAGATGAAGATGACCGTGCTCGGCAAGGAGGAGGCCGAGGGGCTGCGCCTCGGCGACCACTGGCCGCTCGGCGAGCCGGAGTCCCGGGGCAGGCGGATGGCCGCGGCCGCCGCGCGCGAGGTCGGCGACGTGCTCACCTTCCCGGCCTGGCTGGCTCGGACCACCCGGGTCAGCGGCCAGCGCAACACCGCGATGCACGCCCTGATCAGGCAGATCCGCAAGGCCAGCCCTGGCACGGCGGTGTTCATCGGCCAGACCTTCGGCTTCGAACACCACCGGCCGGAGCACGAGCACCCCTACGACCACCGCGGCCCGCTCGGCCGGGAGGGCTATCCCAAGGAGCTCTAGGCGGCTGTGGCCGGGGCCGCGTCCGCGATCTCCGGCGCGTCGCCCTGGCCGAGTGAACGCGGCAGGAAGCGGAACAGCAGCCAGTAGAACAGGCCGGCGAGCAGGAAACCGGCCTCGAAGGTCAGGTCGCCGAGGGCCGGGTGCCGGTCGGCCAGGTAGCCGTGGAAGTCGGTCTGGTTGGAGAGGAGCGGGATCGAGACGGCCATGGCGCCGGCCATCGCCAGCACGCCCGCGATCGGCTTGTGGCTGCGGCTGAACAGCAGGCCGTCCACGTGTTGACCGCGCCGCAGCAGCTGGTCGGTGAAGAACACGCCGAGCCACGGGCCGATCCAGTATGCGATCACCAGCAGGAAGTTGTTGTACTTGGTGCCCGCGTCGCTCAGCCCGGACCAGGCGAGGAAGAAGCCTGCGACGCCGAAGACGAGCGCCACCAACGCGCGCCGCGCCGTCAGCGGGATCTTGATGCCCAGGGCCATGAACGACATCGAGCCCGAGTAGACGTTGAGCGCGTTCGCGCAGACCGCGCCGACGGCGATGCAGACGAGCGTGACGTCGGCCAGCCAGGGCGTGATGTGGAAGATGAAGGCGGCGGTCGGGTCGGTGTCCCAGAGGCTGACGCCGCCGGAGCTCGGCACGACCAGCGTCGCCGCGGCCGTCCCGGCCAGCTCGAGCAGGACGCAGGAGACGAACACGCCGAGGCCGGACCACAGTGCGACGGAGCGCTTGTTCTCGTCCTTCTTGAGGTAACGGGTGTAGTCGGCGGCGTAGGGGTTCCAGCCCGCCGCGTAGCCGAAGGTGGCGCCGAGGGTCAGCAGGAAGCCGCCGATTCCGCCCCCGCTGCCCGCCGCGGAGGGGTGGCTCTCGCCGAGCAGGATCACCGAGACGACCACGAAGACGACGGCCAGCAGCGGGAAGGCCAGCTTCTCGAAGGTGTGCACCAGGTTGTGGCCGAAGAACGCGACCGCGATCTGCACGATCGTGATCAGCAGCAGGCAGGGCACCTCGGCCCAGCCGGTGAGCGCGGAGAGCGCGAGCGTGCCGCTGACGGAGTTCACCGCGAACCAGCCGACGCCGGCGACCAGCGAGTTGATGCCCGCGGGCAGGATGTTGCCGAAGCGGCCGAAGGAGATCTTGGACAGGATCATCTGCGGCACGCCGTGCTCAGGGCCGCGCGCGGAGAGCACGCCCATCGCGATCGAGCCGAGCGCGGTGCCGAGCACGATCGCCAGTGCGGCCTGCACGAAGGTCTCGCCGAAGAACAGCAGCGGCAGCGCGCCCACGAACACGGTGGCGAACTCGAAGTTGGGCGAGGTCCAGGTCCAGAAGAGGTTGAGCGGACGGCCGTGCCGCTCGGTGAGCGGGATGAATTCGGCGCCGCCCGGCTCGACGGCGGCTACTTTGGCACCGTATTCGCCCTCGCGTATCTCGGGTATGCTGCCTTGCTCGATATCGGTGCCGGTCACGTCGCGGTCCCTCCGCCTTCGCCTGGTCTCGTGGATGGGCGAAATGTAAAGGTGCTGTGTTCGCGCCGGGTTAACTGAATGTTTCCGGAATGTTTCGCGACCAGGTGCGGCGACGCGATACCCGGGGTGGACACCACGCCGCCGCCGCGGCCGTCAGCTGTCGCTGCTACTGCACGTGATCGTCGACGGGTCCACGTAGGTGTACGGGGTCGCCGCCGCGAAGTCCGCGGAGATCACCGAGTCGAGCCGGTCCACCGAGGCCCGGGTGGCCGCGTCCCGGCCGTCGAGCAGGATGCCGAGCTCCCGGTTGAGCGTGAGCGAGGTGGTCGAGATGTTGATGGAACCGACCTCCACCCGCTGGTCGTGCGTGCCGTAGTCGGCCACGATCGCCTTGGCGTGGGCGTACTGCGTGTCGGTGCTGTTGTCGTCCTGGCTCACGTGCACCCCCGCGGCGATGAGGGTGTTGAGGTACGGGTCGAGGTCGCACTCGGTGATGATGACGAGCTGCACGTCGACGCCGCGCTGGGCGGCCGCGGCGAGCGCGTTGACCACGTCCGGGTCGAACATCTCCTCCTCCTCGATCAGCAGGCTGTGCCGCGCGCCGTTGATCAGGCTGAGGATGGTCGGCTTGGCCGTGGTCGGGGACCACACCAGATCGCCGTCGCCCGCGCTCGGGGAGATCGGGGTGTCGGTGAAGTCGGCGCCGAAGGTCTGCTCGACGGCGCGCACGTCGCGCGGCTCAGTGTCGAAGACCCCGTAGTCGCGGTCGCTCGGGTAGTAGTAGGAGACCAGGTTCCCGGTGAGGATCAGCGACTCCCGGCCGTCGACGGTGATCGTCTTCTGATGGGTGTAGTAGTACGCGCTCGAGGACCACACGACGCTGATACCGGCCGCGGTCAGCGCGGTGTAGGCGACGCTGTAGTACTTGCTGCTCGGCCCGACCCGGCCGTCCAGGATCACCCGCACCTTGACCCCGCGCTGCTCGGCGGCGATCAGGTCGGCGGTGACCGTGGTGTCCTCCAGCTCGTACATCGTCATGTCGATGCTGGTCGTGGCCGAGTTGATGAAGTCGTAGACGATCTGGTGGCCGTCGTCGGGGAAGACCACGAGCTTGCGGTTCGCGAACTCGCCGGACTGGCCGGGCCCGCAGTCCGCATACGCGGCCGGACCCGCACCCAACGCGACCGCCGCCGCGGCGGCCGTGGCCGCCACCCGAGAGACGGTCGCACGGGAAAAGCTGGCACGCATCTGTCTGAACCTCCTGACGCGTCCGGGCCGCCTTGGCCCGAACGGATCAGGACATCAGGGTTGCGAGATACGTTGCCACCACGATTCTGTGAACTTTCGGTGACGGCGCCCGACGCGCCGTCACCTCCCGCCGCTCTGTCACTCCGCCGCGCGGGCCGCGAGCGCCCTGGCCAGGTCGTCGCGCCCCTCGGAGACGAGCCGGCGCAGCGCGGGCGCGTGCTCCCCGGTGGTCAGCCAGGCGTCCGCGCGGGCGAGTGTGTCCGGGTCCACGAGCAGGCCGGGGAACGCGCCGGAGACGATCGTGGAGGCGTTCTCGATCGTCCGTTCGGCCCAGATCCGGTCGAGGGACTCGAAATACGGCTCGACGTACGGCGCGATCAGCTCCGTCTGGTCCGCGCGCGCGAAGCCGCCGAGCCGTGCCCGCAGCATGTCCTTCGGCTGGTCCCCGGGGGCGGTGACGATGCGCCAGACCTCCGCCTTGGCGTCAGCCGACGGACGTGCGGCGAGGCAGGCGGCGTGGTGGCGGTTGCCGGAGGCGGTCTGGTCCCGCGCCAGTTCGGCGTCGATCCGCGCCACGTCGGCAACGCCCGCGCCGGCCAGACCGAGCAGGATCTTCCAGCGCAGGTCGGCGTCCATGGCCAGGCTCTCGAGCGTCACCGTCCCGTCGAGCAGGCCGCTGAGGAACTCGTAGTCGGCCGGCCGCGCCGCCGCCGCCGCGTAGAACCGCACCCAGGCCAACTGGTGGTCGGAGCCGGCCGGGGCGGCGCGCAGTTCGCGCTCGGCCATCGCGGCGACGGGTTCGACCGCGGCGGCACGGTTCTCCGCGGTCAGGTAGTAGTCGAGCACCAAGCTGCACTGGGTAAGCAGGTTGCTCAGCACGCCGATCTCCGACTCGGCGGCCGCGTGCCGGTCGACGTACTCGAGGAAACGGAGACCTGGCAGCACGCCGTCCCGCGTCATGTTCCACAGCGAGGACCACAGCAGCGAGCGTGGCATCGGGTCGCGGAAGTGGGACAGGTGCTCGAAGGCGAACGCCAGCTGCGCCGGGTTGAGCATGACCTTGCAGTAGGACAAGTCGTCATCGTTGAGCAGCACGAACGGCGCGTCACGGACCTCCGCGGGCAGCGTCGTGGTCTCCTCCGCCAGATCGAGCTCGACCCGCTGCGTGCGCACGACCAGGCGATCGTTGAGCTTGAGCTCATAGCCGCCCACCGCGATCCGGTGCGGCCGCAGGTGGCCCTCCTGCCTCGCGGTGCCGTCGTCCGCAATAGTAAGAGTATTGACCCCGCTCGTCTCCAGCCAGGCCTTCGACCAGGCCGAAAGGTCGCGACCGGAGGTCTCCTCCAGCACGCGCAGCAGGTCCGAGAGGGTGGTGTTGGCGTAGGCGTGCCGCTTGAAGTAGCGGCGGGCGCCCTCGAGGAACGCCTCCTCGCCGACGTACGCCACGAGCTGCTTGAGGACGGAGGCGCCCTTGGCGTAGGTGATCCCGTCGAAGTTGAGCTTGGCGTCTTCGAGGTCGTTGATGGTGGCCACGATCGGGTGCGTGGAGGGCAGTTGGTCCTGCCGGTACGCCCAGGCCTTGCGCAGATTGGCGAAGGTCACCCAGGCGTTGGTCCAGCGGGTGGCCCCAACGGACGCGTAGGAGCCCATGAAGTCGGCGAAGGACTCCTTGAGCCACAGGTCGTCCCACCACGTCATGGTGACCAGGTCGCCGAACCACATGTGCGCCATCTCGTGCAGGATCACGTCGGCGCGGCGCTCGTAGGCCAGATCGGTCTGCTTGGAGCGGAAGACGTACTCCTCGGTGAAGGTCACGCAGCCGGGGTTCTCCATCGCGCCGAGGTTGTATTCGGGCACGAAGGCCTGGTCGTACTTGCCGAAGGGGTACGGGCTGTCGAAGCGGTCGTGGTAGAAATCCAGCCCACGCTTCGTCACGTCGAAGATCGCGTCGGCGTCGAAGTACTCGGCCAGCGAGGCCCGACACAGCGCGTTGAGCGGGATCTCCAGCGTCGTGCCATCGGCGAACTCGCGCGAGTAGTGATCGCTCGCGACGTGGTACGGGCCGGCCACCACGGCGGTGATGTAGGTGGAGATCCTGGCCGTCGGCAGGAAGGTCCAGTGCGCGACGCCGGCGACCACCGGCGCACGCTTGGCCGGCGCCGAGTTGCTCGCGATGTACCAGCCGGCCGGGGCCTTGACGTCGAAGGTGAAAGACGCCTTGAGGTCGGGCTGCTCGAAGTTCGCGTAGACGCGGCGGGCGTCGGCCGGCTCGAACTGCGTGTAGAGGTACACCCGTCCGTCCGCCGGATCGCGGAAGCGATGCAGCCCCTCGCCGGTGCGGCTGTAGGCGCAGTCCGCGACGACGGTCACCTCGTTCTCGGCGGCCAGCCCGCGCAGCGCGATCCTGCTGTCGGCGAAGACCTCCGCGGGGTCCAGCGACGTGCCGTTCAGGGTGACGGAGCGGACCGAGGGGGCGATCAGGTCGAGGAAGGAGTCGGCGCCGGGCTCCGCGCAGGTGAACCGGATCGTGCTGGTGGAGCCGTAGGTCGCGGCCGTCGCATCTGCGGCGTTGCCGAGGTCGAGGGAGACCCGGTAGGCGGAGACGGACAGCAGCGCGGCGCGCCGGGCCGCCTCATCCCTGCTCAAGTTCTTGCCTGGCATCCCAAGACCCTTCGCCTGCGAGGAGAGAACCGTTCACGCACATCCTGCCACGTGGACGGGTGTTCGGTCTCAGCAGGTGGACGCCGTCGTGCCCGGAAATCCGCCGAGCGTTGTCGGTGGTCCCGATTACGGTGGGGGCATGGCAGACATACGTACCGGGGCTCCTCTCGCCGCGACGGACGAGCGGGAGCTGCTCACCGGATTCCTCGAGTTCCAGCGCGGCACACTGGAGTGGAAGTGCCGTGGCCTGACCGATGAGCAGCTGCGCACCAAGTCGGTCGCCCCGGCGGACGTGACGCTGCTCGGCCTGTTGCGCCACATGGCCGTGGTCGAGCGCCACTGGCTCCGCACGGTGTGGGCCGGTGAGGCCTTCGAATCCGGGTTCTACGGACTGGGCGATCGCGATCCGGTGCTGGCCTGGCAGATGCTCGAGGAGGACACCGGCGAGGACGCCCTGGCGCGGTGGAAGGCCGAGATCGAGCAGGCCAGGAAGAACGTGGCGGCGGGTGACCTCGATGCCGTGACGGTCCGCAGTGATACCGGCGAAGACGTGTCCGCGCGCTGGATCCTGATCCACATGGTCGAGGAGTACGCCCGCCACAACGGGCACGCCGACCTGCTTCGCCAGGCCGTCGACGGACAGGTGGGGGAGTAGCGGCCGTCCGGGGGGCGGTCCCCGGGCGCGCCGTCTGGAAACGACGGTGGCCCGCCGGAGTCTTCCAGACCTCCGACGGGCCACCAGGTCGGCCGAGTTTCCCAGACTGCTTATGCCGCTGTGCCTCGCGGCTACTTGCGGCGCGAGATCTTGTTGCCGAGCCAGACCAGCGGGTCGTACTTCCGGTCCACCACGCGCTCCTTCATCGGGATCAGCGCGTTGTCGGTGATCTTGATGTGCTCGGGGCAGACCTCGGTGCAGCACTTGGTGATGTTGCAGAGGCCGAGGCCGTGGTCCTCCTGGGCCTCGTTCCTGCGCTCACGCTGGTCCAGCGGGTGCATGTCGAGCTCGGCGACGCGCATCAGGAAGCGGGGACCGGCGAAGTGCTCCTTGTTGTCCTCGTGGTCGCGCACCGCGTGGCAGGTGTTCTGGCACAGGAAGCACTCGATGCACTTGCGGAACTCCTGCGAGCGCTCGACGTCCACCTGCTGCATCCGGTACTGCCCCGGCTCGAGACCCTCCGGCGGCTCGAAGGACATGACCTCGCGGGCCTTGGTGTAGTTGAAGGACACGTCCGTCACCAGGTCCCTGATCACCGGGAAGGTGCGCAACGGGGTGACGGTGATCGTCTCGTCCTCGGTGAAGGTGGACATCCGGGTCATGCACATCAGCCGGGGCACGCCGTTCACCTCGGCCGAGCAGGACCCGCACTTGCCCGCCTTGCAGTTCCAGCGCACCGCCATGTCCGGGGCCTGCGTCGCCTGCAGTCGGTGGATGATGTCGAGGATGACCTCACCCTCGTTCACCTCCACGGAGTAGTCCTCCAGGTCGCCCTTACCCGCGTCGCCGCGCCAGACTTTGAACTTGGCCTCGTAGCTCACTTCGCACCGCCTTCGGCGTCACCTTCGGTGGAAACTTCCGCCGCGGATTCCCCGGCTTGCGGCTCGGACTGCACCGGGATCTCGGCTTCGGACTCTGCTTCTGCTTCGGCCTCTGCTTCGACCTCAGCCTTCGGCTCGGCTTCCGCCGCCGCTTCGGGCTCGGCCCCGGTCTCGGCGTCGATCTCGACCTCGACCTCGGCTTCCAGCTCGGCCACCGCGTCCGGTGCGAGATCGGCGCCGGGCAGGCCCTCGAGCTCCTCGCCCGTCATGTACTTCTGCAGTTCGGAGACCTCGAACAGCTCGAGCAGGTCCCGGCGGATCGTCGGCACCGGCTTGTGCACCAGCTGCGCCCGGCCCTGCTCGTCCAGCGAGCAGACCAGGTTCACCTTCCGCCACTGCGCCGACATCTTCGGGTAGTCCTCGCGGGTGTGGCCACCACGCGACTCCTGCCGCTCCAGCGCAGCCTTCGCCACGCAGTCCGAGACCAGCAGCATGTTGCGCAGGTCGAGCGCGAGGTGCCAGCCGGGGTTGAACGTCCGGCTGCCCGGCGCGGAGAGCTTCTCCCGGCGCTCGCGGAACTCGCCCAGCTTTTCGATCGCCGCGGCCACCTCGTGCTCCCGGCGGATGATGCCGACGAGGTCGTTCATCGTCTGCTGCAGCTCGGAGTGCACCGAGTACGGGTTCTCCCCGGACTCGTACTCCAGCGGCGCCAGTGCCTCGGTCCGGGCCGCCTGCACGTCCGCGTCGTCCACCTCGGGCCGCTGGTCGCTCTTGAGGGAGCTCACGTACTCGGCCGCGCCGAGGCCCGCGCGCCGGCCGAAGACCAGCAGGTCGGAGAGCGAGTTGCCGCCGAGCCGGTTCGAGCCGTGCATACCGCCGGCCACCTCGCCCGTCGCGAATAGACCGGGCACCGTGCTGGACGCCGTGTCCGGGTCGACCTCCACGCCGCCCATGACGTAGTGGCAGGTGGGCCCGACCTCCATCGGCTCGGCCGTGATGTCCACGTCCGCCAGTTCCTTGAACTGGTGGTACATCGAGGGCAGCCGCCGACGCACCTCCTCGGCCGGCAGCCGGGAGGCGATGTCCAGGAACACGCCGCCGTGCGGGGTGCCGCGGCCCGCCTTGACCTCCGAGTTGATCGAGCGGGCCACCTCGTCGCGCGGCAGCAGTTCCGGCGGACGGCGGTTGTTGTCCGGATCGGAGTACCAGCGGTCCGCCTCCTCCTCCGTATCCGCGTACTGCTTGCGGAAGACGTCGGGGACGTAGTCGAACATGAAGCGCTTGCCTTCGGAGTTGCGCAGCACGCCGCCGTCACCGCGCACCGACTCCGTCACCAGCAGGCCCTTGACCGAGAGCGGCCAGACCATGCCGGTCGGGTGGAACTGGATGCACTCCATGTTGATCAGCGTCGCGCCGGCCAGCAGCGCGAGGGCGTGGCCGTCGCCGGTGTACTCCCACGAGTTCGAGGTCACCTTGTACGACTTACCGATACCGCCGGTCGCCAGCACCACGGCCGGCGCCTTGAACAGTACGAACTGGCCGTCCTCGCGGCGGTAGCCGAAGGCGCCGGCGATCTTGCCGTCGTCCTTGAGCAGCCGGGTGATCGTGTGCTCGGCGAATACCTTGATCCGGGCCTCGTAGTCGCCGTGCTCCTTTTTGTCCTTCTGCTGGAAGGACACCACCGCCTGCTGCAGGGTCCTGATCAGCTCGAGACCGGTACGGTCACCCACGTGCGCCAGCCGCGGGTACTCGTGCCCGCCGAAGTTGCGCTGGGAGATCTTGCCGTCCTTGGTGCGGTCGAACAGCGCGCCCCACTCCTCGAGCTCCCAGACGCGGTCCGGGGCCTCCTTGGCGTGCAGTTCGGCCATCCGCGGGTTGTTCAGGAACTTCCCGCCGCGCATGGTGTCGCGGAAGTGCACCATCCAGTTGTCGTGCGCGTTGACGTTGCCCATCGCGGCCGCGGCGCCGCCCTCGGCCATCACCGTGTGCGCCTTGCCGAACAGCGACTTGCAGATCACGGCGACGCTCTTGCCCTGTGCCCGCGCCTCGATCGCCGCGCGCAGCCCGGCGCCGCCCGCGCCGATCACGACGACGTCGTACTCGTACGTGAGAATCTCGGTAGACATTGTTATCCGTGCCCCTCTAGAAGAACCGCGGGTCGGAGAACGCGCCCGAGGAGACCAGCCACACGTACAGGTCGGTCAGCGCGACGCCGAAGAGCGAGGCCCAGGCGAGCTGCATGTGGCGGGTGTTGAGCTTGGACACGATGGTCCAGGCCTTGTAGCGCACCGGGTGCTTGGAGAAATGCTTGAGCCGTCCGCCCATGATGTGCCGGCAGGAGTGGCAGGAGGCCGTGTAAAGCCACAGCAGCGTCGCGTTGGCCAGCAACACGAGCGTGCCGAACCCCATGTGCCCCCACTGCCCCTGGGCGTTGCGGAAGCCGAGGATCGCGTCCCAGGTGAGGATCACATTGAACAGCGACGCCGCGACGAAGAAGTAGCGGTGCGAGTTCTGGATGATCAGCGGGAAGCGGGTCTCGCCGGTGTACTTGCCGTGCGGCTCGGCGACCGCGCAGGCCGGCGGCGACTGCCAGAAGGCGCGGTAGTAGGCCTTCCGGTAGTAGTAGCAGGTCATCCGGAAACCGAGCGGGAAGATCAGGATCAGCAGCGCGGGGGACAGGCCCCACCACGAGCCGATGAAGTGGACCTCGCCTGCGCCGGACATCGGCACGCAGTTGCTCGAGATGCACGGCGAGTAGAACGGCGAGATGTAGGGCGGGGCGTAGTAGTACTCGTTCTGGAACGCGCGGAAGGTGGCGTACGCGATGAACGCGAGGAACACCACGAAGGTGATCAGGGGCGCGACCCAGTAACGGTCGGTGCGCAGCGTCGGCTGCTCGATCTCGGCCCTTGACTTGGCTGGTGTGACGGTACCGGTGCTCATGCTTGTGAAAGCTCCTGCAGCTGTGGAGGAGCCGGGCGGCTGTGCGTCGTCGGCAGCACTGCACTCTAGTGGAGTGATCTTCAGATCCAAACGGGATCATCACTCCCGGTAGTGGCAGGTGACCAACATCACATGCGAAAACACCCTGGTGGATCTTGAGAAAGCGGCGCTCGGGGGCGTGCTGAGGGCCCGGCCTTTCGTCGCGGTCTTCACCCGAGGTGGAGGCGAGCGGTCGGCGGGACCCGCGGTTGCACGTACCATGGAGATGGTGCCCGTGATGTGTCTACACAGCACCTCGGGGCAAGGGCGCCCCGCCTCACGGACGCACCCTCCCGTCTCCTAGCTCGGAAAGCGACGCTACCGGCATGCCTACGCGTAACGACATCCGCAACGTGGCCATCGTGGCGCACGTCGACCACGGCAAGACCACGCTGGTCGACGCGATGCTCAAGCAGTCCGGCGCCTTCCGCGAGAACCAGCACGTGGACGATCGCGTGATGGACTCCAACGACCTCGAGCGGGAGAAGGGCATCACGATTCTGGCGAAGAACACCGCGGTGCACTTCCGCGACCCCAAGGACCAGTCCGACACGGTGATCAACATCATCGACACGCCTGGGCACGCCGACTTCGGCGGTGAGGTCGAGCGCGGCCTTTCCATGGTCGACGGCGTGGTCCTGCTCGTGGACGCCTCGGAGGGCCCGCTGCCGCAGACCCGCTTCGTGCTGCGCAAGGCGCTGAACGCGAAGATGCCGGTCATCCTGGTCATCAACAAGACCGACCGGCCCGACGCGCGGATCGCCGAGGTCATCGACGAGACCTACGAACTGTTCATGGACCTCGACGCGACCGAGGAGCAGATCGACTTCCCGATCGTCTACGCCTCGGGACGCGACGGCAAGGCTTCGCTGGAGAAGCCGGAGAACGGCTCCTCGCCGTCCAGCGAGAACCTGCTGCCGCTGTTCGACACCATCCTGAGCACCATCCCGGCGCCGAGCTACGACGAGGGCGCGCCGCTGCAGGCGCACGTGACCAACCTGGACGCCTCCAACTTCCTCGGCCGTATCGCGCTGTGCCGGGTCATGCAGGGCGAGATCCGCAAGGGCCAGTGGGTGGCCTGGATCAAGCGGGACGGCTCCACCGAGCGGGTGAAGATCACCGAGCTGCTGATGACCGAGGCGCTCGAGCGCAAGCCGGCCGAGGTGGCCGGACCCGGCGACATCTGCGCCATCGCCGGCATCCCGGACATCATGATCGGCGAGACGCTGGCCGACCCGGAGGACCCGCGCCCGCTGCCGCTGATCCACGTCGACGACCCGGCCATCTCGATGACCATCGGCACCAACTCCTCGCCGCTGGTCGGCCGGGAGAAGGGCTCGAAGGTCACCGCCCGCATGGTCAAGGACCGTCTTGAGAAGGAGATCGTCGGCAACGTCTCCATCAAGGTGCTGCCGACCGAGCGCCCGGACACCTGGGAGGTGCAGGGCCGCGGTGAGCTCGCCCTGGCCATCCTGGTCGAGCAGATGCGCCGCGAGGGCTACGAGCTGACCGTCGGCAAGCCGCAGGTCGTCACCAAGCAGATCGACGGCAAGGTGCACGAGCCGGTCGAGCGGCTGACCGTGGACTGCCCGGAGGAGTACCTGGGCGTCATCACCCAGCTGCTCGCGGTCCGCAAGGGCCGGATGGAGTCGATGTCGAACCACGGCACCGGCTGGATCCGGATGGAGTTCCTGGTCCCCTCGCGCGGCCTGATCGGTTTCCGCACCGAGTTCCTCACCGACACCCGCGGCACCGGCATCGCGAACACCAACTTCGAGGGCTACGAGCCCTGGTTCGGCGAGCTTCGCACCCGCGCTTCAGGCTCCCTGGTCGCGGACCGGGCCGGCGCGGTCACCCCGTTCGCGATGATCAACCTGCAGGAGCGCGGCTCGCTGTTCGTCGAGCCGACCACCGAGGTGTACGAGGGCATGATCGTCGGCGAGAACTCGCGCGCCGACGACATGGACGTCAACATCACCAAGGAGAAGAAGCTCACGAACATGCGGGCTTCGACCTCGGACACCACCGAGAACCTGATCCCGCCGCGCAAGCTGTCGCTCGAGCAGGCGCTTGAGTTCTGCCGCGAGGACGAGTGCGTGGAGATCACGCCGAAGTTCGTGCGCATCCGCAAGGTCGTGCTCGACGGCTCCACCCGCGGCCGCTCCGCCGCGCGCGCCAAGCACGGTAACTGACGCTTCGCAGCATTTCGCGGCGCTCAACGCTCAACGCTGAAAAGGCCGGCGGCCGGCGTGGACTCGAGTCCACGCCGGCCGCCGGTTCGCGTTACCGCTCCGCGCTTTCGGTTCAGCCGCCGCTACCGGCCTCGAACGGGTCGGTGTCGAGCGTGCCGTTCCCGCAGACCGTGATCGGGCCGCCGTCGATGGTCGCGAGGATCTGCGTCTGCTCGTTCGGCGGGATCACGGCGAGGGAGTACGAGGGCATGCCACAGCCCGCGCTCGCCGTGGCCGTGGCGGTCGCGCCGGTCGCACTCGTCGTGGTGAACGTGGCCAGCGTGTAGGCGGACCCGCCCGGGGCCAGTGTCAGGTCGTGCACCGCGGACTTGGCCTCCCGGATCACCGTCGTGTTCTGGAACTGACCGCCCTGCGTCTCCGTCTCCAGCCCCGGATAGCCGTGCGTGGTACAGGCGGCGGGGGAGTAGTTCGTCAGCACGATCTGCAGAGTCTGCATGGTGTTCGCGCTGCCGGCCGACACCAGACTGACCTTCACCTGCAGCGTGTCGCTGTGGCACTGCGGCACGACTGTCGGGCTCGGACTCGCCGAACTGCCGGTCTGCGTCGGCGTGGCCGTGCTCGGCGCGGCGGACGCGGTACTCGCCGACTGGCTCGGCGAAGGCGTGCCGGACGGCGAGGCGCTCGCCGTCTGTGTCGGGCTCTGGGCTCCCGAGGCGGCGGGCAGGCCGCCGCCCGAGGACGAGCCGTGCAGCGCGACCGTGGTCCCCGCCGTGCCCGCCATGACGACCAGGGCCGCGGTCGCCCCGGCCATCCAGACCTTGCGGGCCCGGCGGCGGCGCCCGGCCACCAGCACCCGTTCGAAGGCGTACGCCGGGGTCGGCATGTCCGGAACCGGACCGATCCGCTCCCACAGCATCCGGTCGAACTCGGGTTCGGCGGCGCCCCAGGTCATCGAGTTGTCGCCGAAGGGATCCTCGGGCTCGCGCCCGGAGCCGTCCGCGGTCTCCTCCGGTTCGAAGGGGCCGTTCATCGCGATCCCTCCAATGCCTTCCGCAGCACCGAGCGAGCCTGGAACAGGTCGCTCTTGACGGTGCCGGTAGGACGGTTCGTCAGCCGGGCTATGTCCCCGATCGGGAAGCCCGCGAAGTAGTAGAGCAGCACCGGTATCCGCAGCCGCTCCGGCAGCTCCTCGACCAGCCTGCGCAGCTCCGGATCCCCGTCCCCGTGCTCCGGCGGCCGCTCGTGCTGCAGGACCCGCATCCCCTCGCGTTCCCGCTTGGTCTTGCGCCAGTGGTCGCGCACCAGGTTGGCCGCGATGACGTAGAGGTAGCCGACCGGGTCGTCCACCTTGCGCAGCCTGCTCAGCAGCCTGGTGAAGGCCTCCATGGCTATCTCGTTCGCGGTCTGGTCCTCGTCGAGCAGTCGACGGCACCAGCCCGCGAGCCGCCCGTAGTGCGCCGCGAAGAGCTCTGCGGCCACCGCCTCGTCGGACAGCCGTACCCGGGTGCCCGGGGCGAGTTCCTCGGCAAGCACGGGCCAGCTTCCGCTGGTCTCTTCCACACCCACCCCACATATGACAGTGCTCATACGCTCGCGCCTCCCGACCGAGGCGCCGGGGTTAGTCTGCCCTGATCCAGGGCTTCCTGCCCAGTCGTCCTGCTCACGATGTCTAGGACCGTCCGGTTCCCCGAACGGTTGTCACGAATTCGTAACTGCCTGTTGAGCGCATCGTGACCTGGTCCCCCGGGCTGCCCAGGCCGACGGCCGCGGCCACAATGGGTGCATGACCGACGCCGAGCAGACCACCTTCCCGCGCCAGCACGCGCGCACCCAGCGCTTCACCCTGGGCGCGCCGCACGCCTTCACCCTGGCCCCGGACGGCAGCCGGATCGCGCTGCTGCGCGGCCGGACTGGAACGGACGCGGCCAGCTGTCTATGGACGGCGGACCCGTCCACCGGCGCGTTGACCCTGATAGCGGATCCGGTGGACCTGCTCTCCGACGTCGGCGCCGAGGAGCTGACCGACGCGGAGAAGGCGCTGCGCGAGCGCACCAGGCAGGGCTCGGCGGGCATCGTGAGCTACGCGACCGACGCCGCCGTGGCCAACGCCGTCTTCGTGCTCTCCGGCCGGCTGTTCGCGGCCGACCTGGCCAAGGGTGGGGTGCGCGAGCTGGCCGGCGCCGACGGCGTGTTCGACCCGCGCCTTGACCCGACCGGGCGTCAGGTGGCCTACGTCTCCGGCGGCGCGCTACGGGTGATCGGCCTGGACGGCAGCGGCGACCGGGCGGTGGCCGAGCCGGAGGCCGCGGACCCGGAGACGGTCTCCTACGCGTCCGCCGACTTCATCGCCGCCGAGGAGCTCAGCCGCTACCGCGGCTACTGGTGGGCGCCGGACGGCGGCAGCCTGCTCGTGGCCAGGGTGGACGAGTCGCCCGTACCTGAGCTCTACATCGCCGACCCGGCCAATCCGACCCGCACCCCGCGGGCGGTCCGTTACCCGGCCGCGGGCTCGGCCAACGCGGTCACCGAGCTCTACCTCGTCGGCCTCGACGGCTCACGCCAGAAGGTCGAGTGGGACAACGCGGCGTACGAATATCTCGTCGACGTGCACTGGAGCGAGCACGGCCCGGCCCTGCTCTCGGTGCTCAGCCGCGACCAGAAGTCCGGCCTCGTGCTCACGGTGGCGGCCGACGGCTCGACCGAGACCGTGGCCGAGGAGCGGGACGACGCCTGGGTCGAGTTCTTCCCCGGCGCGCCGGTCTGGGTACCGGGCAAGGACGGCGGCCAGGCCCGGCTGGCCAGGATCGCCCCGCGCGGCGACTCCTACCGGCTGCTACTCGGCCAGGACACCGTGACGCCGGAGGGTGTGCAGGTACGCGCGCTGCTCGACGCCGGTCCCGAATACGCGTACATCTCGGCTTCGATGGACGACCCGACCCGCACCCACGTCCTGCGGGTGGCCTGGGCGGACGGCGCGATGAAGCGGGTCAACGGCGTCTCAGGCCGGAGCGGCGCCGTCCTCGGCGGCAACCTCGCCGTCATCGTCTCGGCGACCATCGACGAGCCGAACTTCAAGGCCTCCGTGGTGGACGTGGCGGCCGAGCAGCCCCAGCGCCTGTCCGTGATCGAGTCGGTGGCCGAGAAGCCGGTACTCACCACGCGGCCGATCGAGCTGACCCTCGGCGCGCGCAAGCTGCGCGCGGTGCTGCTGCTGCCGCACAACCACAAGCCGGGCGTGCGGCTGCCGGTGCTGCTCGACCCGTACGGCGGCCCGCACGCGCAGCGGGTCGAGGCGGCGCAGAACCTCTACCTCAGCTCGCAGTGGATCGCCGACCAGGGCTTCGCGGTGCTGGTGACCGACGGCCGTGGCACGCCGGGACGTGGTCCGGCCTGGGACCGCGAGGTGCGCGACGACTTCGCCGGCGCGACGCTCGAGGACCAGGTGGACGCCCTGCACGCGGCGGCCGCGCAGTACCCCGACCTCGACCTCGGGCGGGTCGGAATCCGCGGCTGGTCCTACGGCGGATACCTTTCGGCGCTCGCCGTGCTCAAGCGTCCCGACGTGTTCCACGCCGCGGTTGTGGGGGCGCCGGTGACCGACTGGCGGCTGTACGACACCGCGTACACCGAGCGCTACCTGGGGCACCCGGACGCGCAGCCGGAGGTCTATCAGGCCAACTCGCTCTTCCCCGAGGGCGACGGGAGCGGTGATGGCGGCGGTGCCGGGAGTGGTGACGGCGGCGCGAGCTCGGGCGCGTGGGCCTGGGCCGAGCCGCACCGGCCGATGCTGCTGATCCACGGCCTCGCGGACGACAACGTGGTCGCCGCGCACACGCTGCGGCTCTCCTCGGCGCTGCTCGCGGCGGGCCGGTCGCACACGGTGCTGCCGCTCTCCGGCGTGACCCACATGACGCCGCAGGAGGTCGTCGCGGAGAACCTGTTGAAGCTGCAGGTGGAGTTCCTCAAGCAGGCCCTCGGCGGCTGACGGCGCGACTTACGGAGCGACATACGGAGCGGCTGACGGACCGTCGGGCCGACTGGCGGCGGCAAACGTCCGGCTCCGCCGAGCTCGACTGTGCGTTGGCGGCACTGAGCACGGGTCGTGAGCCGGCCGGCGCAACCGGGACCAGCGGTCGGGCCCCCGATTCGGCGAGGCTGCGTAGTCGCCGATTCGGGGACGTTTCATCTCCGTGCGTGTTGCAGTCGTGGCTTGGATCGCTACTTGGACTTCGAGCGCACCGTGCTCCACAGGCTCGGATACGTCGAGCGCATCGCCCGGTCGAAGACCTCGACGACCGCGGCCACCGGCGGCAGGTTCCGGTCGGCGTCGGGCGGCACCGCCCAGACCACGCCGGACCTGCCGCTGAATCCGGGCGTGGGCAGCGGTACGTAGGTCCGCTCCATCTCGGTGCCGAGCACGGCGAGGTCCACACCGGCCCGCCGCCAGCATTCGAACTCGGCCATGGCCCGCTCGGCCGTCTCGGTGCCCGGGCCCAGGTCGACCAGGAAGCTGATACGTCCGTGCCCGTCCACGGCCGGTCCCTCCGCGGCGGTGCGCTTGGCGAGCAGTTCGAGCGCGGCCACCCCGATCAGCGCCGGGACCCGGACCGCGCCGAGCCTGGCCGCGCCGGGCACCGGACGACCGAGCACCGCGAGTACCGGGGCTCCGGCGGACATCCGCCATATCACCCGCACCAGCGACGGCGTCGCGCAGGCGGCCACCTTCCAGGCGCCGGGCACCGGGTGCGCGCCGTAGTCAGGACACTGTTCGAGGCCGCAGCCGCACAGCTCGCCGTCCACGGGGTAGCCGGGCGTCAGCGGCCAGCCGAGGCTCCGCGCGTAGCCGACCGCGGCCTCGGCCACCGGCCCGTCGTCACCACCGGGCCCCGGGTCCGCGGCCGCCGCGCCGTCGCCGCGGTTAGTCCGCGGCGGCGACGTGCCGGCGCGTTCGCCGCGCCCAGTCGTAGTCGTGAGAACCGCCCGGCCGTTTGCGCCTCGCTGGGTCTCGGTCGTCACCGATGCCTGTCCTCTCCCCGAATCCATGCCCTTTGACCTTTTTCTCCGCCGTGCTGCGGAGCCGTCCGGGAGGGCCGCTGACCGTGTCCCGTGGGTGGACCTTCCGCCACTACGCAGTGAAACGAGTCGGACACGTTTCGGCGAGGGCGGAGAAGCGGACTTCTAGCGGACAGGTCCAGTCAGCGGGGTACGGGTTAACCTGACGGGGTGACCAGCGACCCCCAGCAGTCCCGCCGCTCGGCCGGGGCGCGCAGCATCCTCTTCGTGCACGCACACCCCGATGACGAGACCATCAACAACGGCGCGACGATGGCCAAATACGCCGCCGAGGGCGCCCGCGTCACCCTCGTCACCTGCACCCGGGGCGAGTACGGCGAGATCATCCCGCCCGCCCTGGCCGATCTGGCCTGGGATCGCCGGGACCGGCTCGGCGAGTACCGGGAGACCGAGCTCGCCGCCGCGATGAAGGAGCTCGGCGTCACCGACCACCGCTTCCTGGGCGCGTCCGGCGAGTACCACGACTCCGGAATGATGGGCACCGAGGGCAACGAACGTCCCGACGCCTTCTGGCAGGCGGACGTCGACGAGGCGGCCGGGCGGCTGGCCGCGGTCATCCGCGAGGTGCGGCCGCAGATCCTGGTGACCTACAACGAGATCGGCGGCTACGGCCACCCCGACCACATCCAGGCGCACCGGGTGGCGCTGCGCGCGGTCGACCTGGTCGAGGGCACCGGGCACGCGGTCGCCCGGGTCTACTTCAACCTCATGCCGCGCTCCGTCATGAGTTCCGCGATCGAGGCCCTGCGCGCCGCGGAGGAGGACACCGGGTTCGTCGCCCCCGAATCGCCGGAGGACACCTTCGTCGAAGATGACGCGATGGTCACGGCGGTCGTGCACGCCGAGGAGCACGTTCCGGCCAAGAGCGCCGCGATGCGCGCGCACGCCACCCAGATCAGCGTCGACGAACCCTTCTTCGCCCTGTCGAACCACGTGGGCATGGCGATCCTCGGCGACGAGTACTACCGGCAGGCGCGCGGCGACCTGCCCGAGCCTGGCGCGCCGGTGCGCACCGACCTGTTCGCCGGGCTGGCCGGCTAACGACGAGAATGGCGACCGTGACCACCCCCTCCGACGCCCCGACGTACACCGCCCCCACCTTCGTGCGAACCATCGGGCGCATCGTGTTGCTGCTGCTGTGCTTCGTGTGCGGCGTAGCCGTCGGCACCGTCGGCTCCTTCCTGCACCGGGCCGAGTTCAGCACCGGCGGCATCAGCTGGCCGGACGGGCTGCTGCTCAGCCTGGGCGGCCTCGTCGGCCTGCTGCTCGGTCTCGGCGAGCTGCTTCCGGTGCTCGCCGCCGACCGCTCGCCGATCCCGGGGCGCCTCGGCGGCCTCGCCTGCGCCGCCGCGGGCTGGGTGCTCGCGGTGATCTGGCTGACCTACGCCGGGCCGCCCTTCTCCTTCGCGAACAAGGGGGACGTCGTGCTGGCCAACGACTGGTTGTCGATGACCTACCTGATCGGGGGCATGGCGCTGGCCACCTTCGGGCTCTACCGGGCCTGGCTCCGCGCGCTCGACGCGAAGCTCGCCAGGGCCCGCGGCTAGGTCCGTTCTCCGCGCCTGCGCCCCTCCTTCGCCCCGGCTCACTCGTCAGGGTGAATTCACCCGGAAGCTGCCTGCGTATGCACGGGGCAGCCGGTCGGAGTCCGGGAAAGCGCCGCGGGGCGTTCGCCGGTCACAGTATGGTGATCAGCGAAATACTGTCCGTCAGCGGAGCGGAAGGCCGGACCGGCGCAGTGACCGACGTATCTCCAGACCCCACCGAGCCCGCGCCCACCGACCTGCTCGACTTCCCGCCGTTGCCGCAGCAGCCGGGCCGGCGCGGCGGCGCGGAGCCGGACTACGGCTACCCGGCCGCGGGATCGGCGCAGGCCGCGGAACCGCTCGGCGATCGTGGCGAGAGCGGCGACACCGGCGCGGGCGGCGGTGCGGCCGGCGGAGAGCCGGACGACGGCCGCCTCCGGGTGGTGTCCGACGCCGAGGCGACCGCCCGGCTGCGCATCATGCTGCCGACCCAGCCGCCCACCCCGTCCACCGCGCTGCGCCCGCAGGCCTCCTGGGAGGACACGCACGCGGCGCAGGAGCCTGAGTCCGTCCCCTTCCTGCAGGTGGCGGCGTCTCCGGCCTCGCCGAGCACGCTGCCCTCCCAGCTGGCCGCGATGACCACGGCCACCATGGTGATCCCGCTGCCGCCCTCGGTGCGCCCCGGGGCCGGGCTGCTCACCACCACCCTGCCGCCGGACCAGGCCGCACAGGCCAACGCCGCCCGGATCGGCGGCGCGTTCCGGGACACCATCGAAGAGATCTTCGGCGTCGATTTCGACACCGTGGACCCGGCCGAGCTCGGCCTGCCCTCGCGCGGCGCCGAAGAGCCCGACCACCTTGCCTCCACCGGTATCTCGCACGAGCCCGGCCGTCACTCGTCGCAATATACGCAGGGGACGGATTTCGACGAGCTCGGCCGTTCCACGGACGAGCCCGCAGACCCCTACCTGCCGGCCCCGTACGAGTGGCCCGAGTTCCCGGCCGCGCCGGTGCCGGCCGAGACCGGCCTACTGCTGCCCCGCCCCGTTCCGGCTGAGGTGTTCGGCGGCGCCTACGGCGTGCCCACCCAGCAGGCCCCCTTCGGCGCGGTGGCAGAACCGGCCGACCCCTTCGGCCAGAATCAACGTGGACAGCGCGGCCTGAGCGACCCGAACCGGCACGCGCTGGCGCTGCGCTACCTCGGCGGCATCTTCCACGACTCCAGCGGCGAGTCCTCCTACCTGGACCCGGAGGAGCTGGACCAGGGCTGGATCCCCTCGGCCTTCGGCGCCGCCCCGCCGGACGCCCCGACCGAGCAGCTCGCGCGCATCCCCGCGCTGCTGCCGGTCCCCGACATCGCCCCGACCGAACTGCTGCCCGCGGTCCCGCCGGCCGAGGAACCGCACGGCCGGTCCGGCTCCCGCGGCACCCGTCCACCCAAGCCGCCGACGTCCTCGACGACTTCGACGTCCTCCGCGTCCTCGAAATCGCAGGGCTCGGACTCCGCCAAGCCGGCAAAATCCCCGAAGACCCCGAAGACCTCGAAGTCGCGGCGCTCGGGCTCTGCCGAACGGGCTGCCGA
>Ga0073928_10002696_pt1 | contig 29746 bp, 21 predicted proteins | sample PaiPotPPA55metaG_FD_76969 | JGI IMG/M metagenome (GOLD analysis project Ga0073928, IMG submission 76969) | Iron sulfur acid spring bacterial and archeal communities from Banff, Canada, to study Microbial Dark Matter (Phase II) - Paint Pots PPA... ...
CAGTTTCTGTTCGAATCCCAACTCAAGCGAGCCGGCACCCTTAACATGGAACTGGGCTCGCACATGATGCAATTTGGGGTGAACTACATCCTGGCCGACGGTTCTTCCAGCGCCAACAATTATGCGGTCAACTCCACTGTTCCTGTTCTGACGCAAGTTCCCATCAACGTCAGCCCAAGTCCTTGCGTCGGTCCTCCCAGTGGGACGGGGACCTGCACAATCACCTGGACCGCACCAGCAGGACTGGAAGGAGTAAATGGAGTGCAGTATCGTTTAAAATATCTCCCCTGTCAGACTGGTGTGCTTACGACATATGGGAATGACTGTCCGGCAGGTGGAAAAACGATTGTGCCGGCGCTGAAATTCCATTCCGACGTTACTACTGCCGGATTTGCCGCTACTGATGGGTCGGGTTCGTGGGAAATCGATCCTTCCAGGAACTGGAATTGGGCTTTTACTGCGGATGTGCCCGACTGCGTGGTGGGACGAACATCTCCTAACTGCAATCCCAACGTGCCTACCGGTACCAGCTACACTTTCAGCACACAGCCCAACACTACATACACTTTTTCTCTCTCTGCCTACACGGCGGGGACCATTACTGGTCCTCCGCCTCCCGCAGTATCAGTCACATCTCCTATTTCCGGAGCGAAATTGGTAAATACCGTCGCTATCTCGGCGAACGCTTCAAGCAGCGTCGGCGTCACGGGTGTCCAATTCATGTTGAACGGGGTGGGTCTGGGTTCTGAAACAACGGTAGCTCCTTATTCGTTCAACTGGGATACGACGAAAACCGCCAATGGAACGTACTCACTGTCGGCCCGCGCGTTTGATGTGTACGGCAATCAAGCTACGTCCAATAGCGTAACTGTAACGGTTTCTAATGCTAGCAATTCTCAGCCGCAAGTCACGATTACAGCCCCCGCACCAGGTGCAAAAGTATCAAGCAATGTGAACGTTTCCGCGAATGCCTCCAGCAGCCTCGGCATCACCGGCGTGCAATTCCAGGTAGATGGTGTCAATCTGGGCGCCGAATCTACCAACGCGCCGTACCTTGCCACATGGAATACGGCGAAAACCAGTAATGGCGTACATATTCTGACGGCGATAGTTTTCGATACTGCAGGTAATCACGCCACGTCTGGCGCACTGTCTGTGACCGTTTCGAATGTAACGAATACTTCTCCCAGTGTCTCAATTACGAGCCCGACACAAGGAGCCAATCTCAGGAAGACGGTCGTCGTTTCGGCAAAAACATCGAGCAGCGTAGGGATCGCAGGCGTGCAGTTCCTCCTGGATGGAGGCGACCTAGGCGCGGAAGTGGTTACCCCACCCTATTCAGTGTCCTGGAACACGACGAATGCGAATAATGGTCTTCATACCCTTAGTGCAGTTGCTTTCGATACTGCCGGCAATAAGAGCATCTCGACCGGAGTCATTGCAACAGTCTCGAACGCGAACAAAGTCCAACCGCCGACGGTATCATTCACTTCGCCGTCGGGCGGTTCCACGGTGTCAGGCGTGACTAACATTACGGCAACCGCATCAGATTCAAACGAAACCCCGAGCGTGCAATTCGTGCTGGATGGAGTAAATTTTGGAAGCGCAATTCTCGGCCCGCCTTATGTGTTGTCCTGGGATACTACCAAGGTGAGCAACGGCGCACATACTTTGCAAGTCTTTGCACGGAACTCTTCTGGCATGAGCGCGTCCGCCTCAATCGTAGTACAACTCAACAATAGCAATGCGACGCCAGCAGCTGGGAGCAAAGCGCTCGCGGCAATCGACGGGTTTACAAAGTTTAGTATTCAGAGCGATGAACTCGCTTCGGCTATGGCAGACTGCACGGCTTGCCGGTTCCAGAGCCCGTCAGACTTGATTCCTGGGCAAACTACCGTGGTCCTCTTGCGAGGCGGCAGTTCCTCCCCAACCGCCGATCAGATCGTGCTGCATCAAGGAGTTTTGAACGGAACCGTAAGAAGTGTTGGCACAGATCAGTTCGTCCTACAAGTTCTGGGGACTCCGGGACCCGCGAGTGTGTTAGTTATAACGACGGATGGGCTGACCGATTATGAGGGCTTTCCAAGGACTTCGTCCGGTGTGAAGGTTGGTCAAACAATTGCAACTCGGGGATTGTTATTCAAATCCGGGCCCCAGAATGGGCCGACAATTCTTGCGCGCCACGTAGACCTTTTGTGGGCTGAACCTCAGTAACCGCGCGCAATGATCGTGGGCCGCTTGTGGTGTCAAACTGCCGCGAGATAAAGCATAAAAATCATCACTATTTCGCCGACGGATTCGGTGCGTCTGCGTCGGTCTTGCGAGTCATGTAGGGATAAAACGGAGTCAACCCTAGAGGTAGTTTTTCCGATAAAGAGTTCAACTGAACGGGCTTATGTTTGAGCAACTCAAGGTGATCGTTCCAAGGATCGAGATTTATTCTTGAGCCTAATGGCAACGCCGCGATCTGCTCCAGACTTGCGGGTTGTAAGGGGGGCGCCGCCTTCTCGAGTTCACTATCGAAAAAGGCAGGGTTGCGCAGGTGAGGGCTTATCAAATTTGTGAGTTGTTTGGATTCGGCATCGATCTGCCGAAGGAACAACCCTGCCCTAGCCAGCCGATCCTTGTAGGGTGAGTTCTCCATGAGCTGCAAAGCCTTTTGACTGGCCTGCTGTTCGTCGTCCCCACTCGTAGAGAACGAGAATCGCTGTAGGCTTTCCTCGTCAGGAAATAGCAACTGATCGGCGAACGCCCAAGTGGGCACGGCTGGGCTCCCAAGCAGAATGTGGCCCATTTCATGCGCCAGCATCGCAGCCAGACTTGGTTCGTCCGGTAAAACGTCGAGTAAACCACGACTAATCAGAATCGTGTGACCCAGGGAGGAAAGTTCGAGAGTTGAAACCAGTAAAACGCGGCAGCGAATTTCCGGCTGAATGTCGAGGTTGTTAGTCTTTTCAATATTGTTGATTACAATATCAAGAGTTTTTTCGACTTCGCCCGCCGGAGAAACTAAGCCAGCCTGCTCTAGTCTCGCTACCACGCGTTCCTCGCCCTGATTTACAAACTGTCGTTGTTGGTCGATCGGGGAACTGTCTTTGTTATGATCTACTTCGTCGTTTACACCAGGGGATTCCACGCTCATCTCGCTAAATTCTTGCTGTTGCACGGCATTTTTACGACCATAGCCCCACAGTCGAGTCTGAGATTTTTCGCTAACATGTCCAAACATATTGGAAATGCCCTCTTCGCCATTGTAGATGTAGGCGGGAAGCCAAAGGTTCGGACCAGCATTCTCGCGCCAGCTATCGAAATGGAGGTTATATCCAAATTTGCGAACAACCGGCTCAAACACCCCGCTAAAACGCACGATTGTATATTGCCTATCCTCCACCCACATGCGACCGTGAAACCGCCCGCTTCCGGAATTTGGCGCCGGAGTCACATCAAAAACCAAGCAACGCACATCTCCTAGAAACTCCCGACGAATATATTCGAATACATAGTGGTGGCGATCGAATCCTTTCGGATCGATGAAAATCATTTCCAAAAAACCTGCCGGTATGTAAGTTGGAGCCACGGCACTGGCCAGCAAGTCGATCGGATTTGGCCGTTTTTGTGGTCCTTCTTTGCTTTCCATGGAGTGAAGAATCGTACCTTTCGCCAGGTCGGCGATGCCGATAAAATAATGATCCTTCACGGGAACAAAGCCAACGTGCTGATCTAGTCGAATATTCTGAATGTACGTTTCTATGATCGGTTGGTATTTTCGCACGATTTGTACTTCTTGACGTTCTCGGGCGGCAATACGATCAACCAGTTTATCGATGGCCAACGGCGGTTTCTGCGCGACCAATACGAACGGAAATATGATGGTTAGAGCGCTAAGCGCTGCAGGTTTGCACAACCAGGACATAGGAGCTCCCGCTCGACGACAGCCTGAGACCGCCGGTCTACCCCTCGAACGTGTTAGCTGGCGGCTGAGGCGGAGAAACTACATTATTATACCCAATCCTTGATAGCTCTTTCTGTGCCATATTGCTTATCGAAGGCAGTCCATCTGCCCTGCTTCTATTGCGATCGAGTTATAGCACTCGGACCGATGATCAGCTTCTCAGAAGACAGCAAGATCTAGCCGGACAGTAATGGCGGGGAATATGTTAGTGCACTCTTGCTTTAAACAATGTTCATAAGTGTGAGCAGGTAACGTGCCAAAGAAAAATCAAGGCGAATCCTTCACCGTGAGATTGCTGAAAGCCGTGGTGCCAGCAAAGCTCCTCATGAAATTTCGTCTTGCATACCTCACACGAGAAGTCGTTCACAGAAAAGCTCGGCGCGAACACGCGATGAACGCTCTCTCATCTCTAGTGAAGCCCGGAGATTCCGTTGCTGATCTTGGAGCTAACCTTGGAATGTACGCGCTTGAGTTTTCGGAACTGGTCGGACCATTCGGCAAGGTGTACTCCGTGGAGCCTATCGGATCGAACTTTCAAGTATTAGAAGGTGTTGTGCGCAAGCGCGGATTGTCAAATGTTCGAATTTATCGGGCCGCAATTGGATCTCGGGCAGGACATCAAGATATGGTCATTCCAAACACATCGGGCTTCACTGGATTTTATTCTGCGCACTTCCAACGCGGTAATGAGGAAGGAAGTGTTGAGACAGTTGAGGTGTTCACGCTAGATGATCTTTGGAAGCAAAAAAAGATCGACGACCCTCATTTTATAAAGGCTGATGTGGCGGGCGCCGAGCTTGAGGTGATTTCGGGAGCTAAATCTTTGATCGGAACTCTTCGTCCGGGTTTGCTAGTGGGCGTTTCTCGCAGAACGGGCGACAATACGTTGATCGCGTTAAGGAGCTTTGGGTACCGAGCATTTCTTCTCCGTGATCGACTTGTCGAAACACAAAGCTACCTTGCTGCAAACTCCTACCACTATTTCTTCCTCCATCCAGAGTCAGACTGTTGGAATCGTGCCGTGTCTGCCGGTCTTATTCGTTAACCGTAATAAGGCTTAGCGCTTGCAGCATTTCGAAATTCTCCCCGATTTGGTTTGCCCCGGAAGCCCATTACAAAGGAGCGAACGATGCGAAGGATTTCGGAAAAGCCCGACATCTCAGCCTCAAATTCAATCTGTTTGATATTTTCTCCGTCCAGAAAGCGTCTTAACGCTAGGCGAGGGGTTGTCTTTGAATTGAGGCCGGGCTCGCAAGTGACCGCATCTGTTATGCCCAGAGATGCAAGCCAAGGCCATTGATTTCTGGACCAGAGACCACTGGGATAACAGAAATGATGGAGGACCTTCCCGAGGATGGGCTCTAGAACGCGCTTGTTGTCCATGATCTCGGCGACGGCGACTTGCTCGTCGTCCGGAAAGCGATGTCGGTGGGTATGCAGTTGAACCTCCATGCCTGCAGCTTCCAAAGTTTGCAATTCGGTCGGGGTCATTAAACCCATATGCCTACTTTGAAAAAACTGATCGTAGGGAAGCTCTAGCAGGTTTGCGAGCCGTTGAGTAATCTCAAGACGTTGCGCCTCGTCACAATTTTCTTCGCCGAATCGAATGATTTTCCAAATGGTCTCGTCCTTACAGGCGGGGGAAAGATCGGTGTGGCCTGTTAATGAAGAATTCACTTCGGATATGTCAAAAGATCGTCCTTCGGCTTTCCAGAATAGGTACTGGACCATAAGCCGAAAGATGGGATTTTGTTTAACGACATAATAGGAAGATGCATAAAGAGTTGAAGGAAAGCTGAAATCGCGCAACAGTTTGGCGCCAATTTCGGAAACGCTGAAGAAGCCGTCGTCAATCGTAATCACTGTGGCGCAATCTGGAAGAGTGTCGTCCGTCAGTTGAGCTAATGCAGAATCTATGTTCAGAACGGGATATCCGCGAAATCGCAAATAATCAAGGCGATTTCTGAATGTATCGCAGCGTATGAAAAGTTTCGGTCGGAACTGGCTTTCGTCCTTGAGTTCAAAGCCGTGGTAGCAGAGAATTCTTAGGCGTCGCCGGGTGATGCGGCGCGCAATCCAGAAAAGGCCTAGGAGTTTGCTAACCTTTAGTAAGACCGTTTTCAAAGCTATGACCCGCCTTCTGTTTGTTAAACGTAATCACCGGTTCGAGTGTTCAGAAGAGAGACCCTTTCTGCGAGCTTTCGCAGAAAGCGCCTTAGCTGTATCCGCAAGGAATCTTCTTAAGTTCAACCAAAAAATCGGGCGATCATTTGGAAAATTAAGGTCCGAGTAAACGCGCGGATCCAATCCTAGCAGGATAAATTCCAGTAAGCTCCACAACTTCAAAGGTATAGACAACTTAGAGGCTTTCAGTCGAGACCATACGTATTCTACCTCTTTAGGAAATGTATGTCGGCAGTTGACACGGAGCGGAAAAGTAAGCATCGGAGGAGGAGCGTGCCCGTGAAACCCATCCAGCAAGAAGAGGGGGAAATCGACTCCGGCATACAATGCCAGATGCAGCGAGCCCCAGAACCTACCGTTCATTTCCATTAGGAAAAAACGGTCGGAACGTTCCTCCCACCGGTACTCCATCATCGCGACTCCCTGCCAGCGCATAGCGTTGAGTTTCGCCAGGGCATCATCACGGATGCCTTTATGCCACCAGCTTTCCCGGAGAGAAGACACGCCGCCTGTGTAGGGAACCTCGTGCACTCGACGGTGCATGAATTGCGCGATCAATTGCCCATCCCAGAGCAAGAAGAAGACGCCGACTCCCTGGCCGGGAGCATGCTCTTGAACCAGAATTCTACGAAATTCCAAAATGAGACTATCAAGGTGCTTTCGCGCCTCTGGCAAGGAAAAGCATTCAATAACTCGATTTTGTTGGTGACCAATTCCGTGGGAGCTGTCCGCTTTAATGAAGAGAGGCAAACCGAGTTGCTTTAATTCCTCAGTAGCCGGTGCCTGTGCCGGATCTTTTATTAGCAGAGTAAGGGGCACATGGTCATGCACGCCTGATTCTTCCCGGTTCGTCAACAGCTGCTCGAACAGGTCGAACTTGCTCAGTCCCATATAGACAGTGTGAGCGTCTTTGCTAAGAGGCAGAAGATGCTGAAATTCAGCGAAACAGCTGCGTATAGTCAGCAGTAGGCTTTCGGAAGGAATAATCGCCCGAATGCCATTGGCGCGGATGTAGTGCCTAAGCCATGGGAGAAAACTCTCTTCCTCAAAGTGCGGGTTGACGGCACAATAACTCGCGTAATGTGAAAAAAAACCCAGGGCTTCGGGCTGATTGGCGCAAGCGTGCACTGGATATCCAGCCCTGCCGAGGGAGCGAATGACAGCAATCGAGCCCAGAGTTTGCGCTTCCATGACCATTACGGGCAGCTCTGTGCGCCAGGAAGCCCAGTTACCTCTCGCGCGACGCATTAATTCTCACGATGATTTCCTTAATACTTTCGTCCAAGAACGAGAAGCAGTTTTTGAAATAGCTGGTGCTAAGCCCGTAAGGATCTTGGATGTAAGGACGAGGATGCTTATGCCACAAGCCCACTAGGGTTACCTGCACTCCCGTTTGCCGCATAACTTTCGTTAGGAGTTCGCCCTGCATCGGTTCCATAGCTGCCAACAGGTCGCCTTCGGAGATATCCATTCGCTCACAAGGCTGAGAACGATGCAAATCGAGTCTTAAACCGCGGCGTTTAGCGACTTCCACGGCGACGGGGTCTGCCGGTTTATCCGTAGCAGCGTTCAGGCCACACGAGAGCGCATCCAGCCCAGAAGAGCGCGCTCGAAGAGCACAGTACGGACTTCTGCAGATATTTCCGTTACAAACGAACCAGACTCTCTTTACTCCCTTCCAGTCAACGGCTCGAAATTGTCGATAGCCTCCTGCCAGTAGTATCATGCGGGAGACGACGTGGCGAACTAAGCCCTGTTTTCGCCCGTACTTGTCTGTGATCCTACTCGAACTTCGTGAAGGCTGTGACATGAGTTCCCGCAAGCTCGAAAACGAAGAGAAACGCTTCAGTTTCCCGGCTATATGCGACATCTCAAAATTCCGCAAAGAACTGATCCGGAACTTGGTGGCTTTCGCGTTTCCGGTAGGCCACAAGACTAAACCATTCTGTACGGCGGCTTCGGGCCGCTCGGCGTGAGGCCTCTCCAACGAGCCACTGACGCATCCTCCGCGTCCCCCGAGCGGGTAGCGATCGCAATTCGACGGCTGGCGCTGGTGATAGAAGATCATACGGCTTGTGCGTTTCGATGAAGCGGCAGACCTTATAAACCGCAGGGCGTCCGGTATCATGGATAGAGATAATGCCTCCAGTCGTTACGAGAAGGTCCGCATAGAAGAAATCGAGCAAAGTGTAGTCAAAAGAATGCCAGCCGTCGATGAGCACAAAATCAAACGAACGTTGCTCTAAAAGCAGTCTTGGCAGCGCTAGATAATCAAAGTCCTCGATCAGATCGAAGTATTGCGACAGACCTGCCCTGCGAATTCGCTCAACGCCCTGGCGCTTCCATCCTTTTAGCGAGGTTTGAAAAGGATCAATTGCAGTGTGCTTCCCTCTGCCGAGCTTTTGCATGGTCTCGCAAATCACCTCCGAACTCCCGCCGCTGGCCATACCGATCTCCAGGGTCGCATTGGGTTTAAGCCCGTTTAGAAGGTCGCGCAGACGTTCGTATTCTTCGTAGCGCATAGCGGCCCTGGTTACTGGCGATGCCATAAGTTCATTTTTATCACGATAGAGGAGGTTTCCGCTAGTAAGCCTAATAAGAGTCCAAACGTGCATATTTGAAGCATTTGGCCGGGAACGCCCAGCGCCAATAACCCAGGATTTCCTACACATTCCAAAGGAGATCGACCTCCCTGTCCCATGGCACAGGTCACGTTTTTCCCGCTGCACTGGTCCGTTTCTGGCTCCCCGACCAGCAGAGTTATCAGCACCAAGCTCGTAACCTAGCCACGTATCAAAGGTGAGGCTTGCTGTGATATACAGAAAATATAGTTTTACTTTTTGTTCGCTCGCAGTGTTGATCATCGCAAGTATCAATGGCTGCGCTCGTGTGACCGGCCAAACTACGCATCCGGCGGCGGTATCGAACGGAACAGTGTCGGCATTTTTAACGGATGCGCCAGCCGATGGAGTTGTGGCATTCACTATTCAAGTGACTGGAGCTTCGCTGGAGGCCACGAATGGAGTTTCAACAAACATATCTCGTGGGGTACAAGAAATTGAAATGCGCCACCTACAGCTAGCACCAACATTGGCATTTCAGAGCAATAGTGTACCGAGTGGGAGTTTCACGAGTTTAATTATGACATTTGCGAACCCGCAAATTACGCTAGCCGACGGACAGGGCAACGTGACAGTGTTGAACTCAACCACCATGCCATCGGTGAGGCTCGCGAGTTTCGTCGTGAATCAGCCGATCAATATGGTATTGCAGACGGCAGGCTCAGCTAGCCTAGCGATAGATTTCGACTTGCGCCGGTCTCTTCAGCGAGACAGGACTGGCAATTATGTAGTAACTCCCGTGGTGAGCGCGAACGTGGTGACCAACTCGGCGTCAAACCAGAATATTGAAAATGCCGAAGCAACTGTCGTTTCAATCTCGTCTCCAAGTTCAGTCAATGTACAACTTCGTGACACGGGGCAAATTGTGAGTGTTGTGACCAACATCGGCACCTCATTTGCTGACGACGTGGGACAGGTCACAAGGATAGAAACAGGACAGGATATAGAAATTGATGCTCAGTTGCAGAATGACGGAACTTTCCTGGCAACTCGAGTCGACTCGGTCTCCCCTAATCCTCCATTGTGCTTCAGTGGAGTGGTGGTAGGCATCATCCAGGATCCCTCAGGCAATCCTTCCATCGGAGTTGTTGTGCAGGAATAGTTCCGCTAGTGGAACCGAACGCTTTGCCATTTCCTAAATGTCGCCCTGCGCTCGCATTGGCTGCTAGACCGCATGATAGAATTCTCAGGCGAGTATTCTCGCCAAAGTCTTCTCGTGTCATTTTCGCAACGCGCTAACCGAGAGAATCCCGCTATCAGTTTTCCGTCATTTAGCGCCCTTTGCGACTACCTCGCGTTGAACGATTTGCCATCGCAGTCCGATCTAATTTTCGTCCTGGCAGGACGACCGGAACGTAAAGCATATGGCCTGCATCTGTTTCGGAAGGGGATTGCGCTCCGAATTGTCCTAAGCGTGGGAAGGTTTGAAGTCCGCAAGATGGATGCGTTTGGATTTCAAGACTTGAACCTGCGTGAAATGGTCAAGCACATGGCTCCCAGAGATCGACATTTCTTCGTGGAGATTTCCGATGGTTCCCGGTCCGTGACGCCCGCAAGAATCAAGCGTGTGGGCACATTCGGCGAGTTAGCGGCTCTGGCCGCTTACCTCAGGGGTCGGCAGATCAAAACACTAACTTTAGTAAGTACCAGTGTGCATCTGCGTCGTGTCCGGTTGTGTTGTCGAAAGATAAGCGGCCTGCGCGGATTTAACATTTCCTATGTGCCGGTTCCCGAAGAATTGAGTTCATTTCGGCGTGAACGATGGTGGAACAAATTCGATCAATGGTCTTATATATGCAGTGAGTACATAAAGCTGTTGGCCTATCAGTTGAGGTTCCGCCACGATCAGAACGAATGAGGCGCTGATTGCCAGCGTGTGGGAACCTATCTCGCGCCTTTAGTCACGAAAGCAAAGAGCGAGAAGGTATAGGTCGTGTTGGGCCGTGTGATGAAAGTGTAGCTGCTCCCCGACGGCACATTCGGATTGCACCCAGGCGAAGCCTTTGCTGGCGAGCAATCCGGGATATTGGTAGTCAAAGCCCAGTTCCAACTCTTTGACGGGTCGATTTCCCACGAGCCGGAGCTGTCCGTGGCTGCAACCCCCGCGGTTAAACTATCGGAATGGAATTTTAACGTTGCCACGATTGTCTTGCCCCCAGCCGGACAATCATCACCGTAGATAGTCAGCACGCCTGCACGGCAGGGCAGATATTTTAGCCGATATTTTTCGCCATTCACTGCGGCAAGACCTGCTGGCGCTGCCCAGGTGATCGTGCACGTCCCCCTCCCACTGGGAGGTCCGACGCAAGGACTTGGGCTGACGCTGATGGGAACTTGCGTCAGAACAGGAACAGTGGAGTTGACCGCATAATTGTTGGCGCTAGAAGAACCGTCGGCCAAGATGTAGTTCACCCCAAATTGCATCATGTGCGAGCCCAGTTCCATGTTAAGGGTGCCGGCTCGCTTGAGTTGGGATTCAAACAGAAACTGCCAGCTCTTCCCTGAAAGATCTACCGTGGCGTTGGTAGTGGGCGCAGCCGCCGCCAGGGCAAACCACTGCGTGAGCCCGGCACATCCTTTCACACAGGACCGCAGACAATCGCCGCTAGAGGTGCAGCCGCTAGGAGAGTTCAAATAGTTGCTGAATTGGGCATACACACATCCGCTGGTGGAGTAGCTCCCTGTGTTGACACAGTTCTCTTCGCTCATCTGCTGATAAGAAGCATAGAGCATGTCGGTTAAGTTCTTTTCCGATAGTGTGACTGTAAGCGGGCCCATGGCGCCATTATTGATTCCGCCAACCTGCAGGTGCCAGTCCTTGCCCAGAAGATCGCGCATGGCCAGCCAGATGTCATAGACCCCTTCCGACCAGATAGCGGTTTGGAAGGATGCGTCTGCTGGATGTGGCTGAGCATCGCAAGGAGGCCGGCCGCCAATCTGGCCACAGATTAGACCGCCACCCGCGGGACGCATAAATCCTCTAACCGGGTTCACACCTTGCGAGCACAACTGGGAGGGTGCACTGACCATTTGGCAATTTACAGAACTCGCTTCCAACCATCCTTTCGGATAACCAGAGGCTACATAGGGCAGAGTGATCTGCGCCGCGAGATTTTGTTTGATGCCTTGCAGCACAGTCGCGCTGCCGGGTGATGTCCCTGGCGAAGTCAAAACGGTCGTCGGCGTATCCGCATCTGGATCGCCAATCGAACGCAGAAATTCCATCATGCGCGCGGCCCCCGACAGCCAGTGCCCCGTGGCGCGGACTGCGGGAATATGTCCATGCCCGGGCGCAGCACCAACCACGGATAAGTTGTTGAAGGCGGCAAACGGATTCTGGTAGCGGTCCTTAAAACCTTGCAAGAGCTGTTCCTTCACCCATTCATCACCGGACACGAAATAGTAGTCGAAGGCCCCCCAATAAACCGAGTGTTCCATCGCATTGGCATCATCTCCCCAGTTCCGCATCCCTCCATTCCATACCGAAAGAAGCGCACTATTCTTCGGGTCTCCCCAAGGGAAAAAACTCAACCGATCACAAGTGATCAAACTGCCGCACAGGGAGCGGAATCCCGCTCTTGAGCCCGACGTTGTGGAAGTATCCGAACGCGGCAAAGATTTCTCGACAATCATCCGATACCAGTGGGACGCAAATACATAGCGGCCCGGCTCGCTACCAGTTGTGCCCGAACCTCCGCGCTGTAGCCAGTTACGAAGAAAGGTATAACGTTGTTCGAACTGGGTTCCGTCAGACCCGCCCGCAGTCTGCCATTCGAAAAGCCGGAAAATCTTCATTCCTTGATAGTTATTCTGATACGGATAGGTGTCCTCGCCGACGTCACCCAAGCATTGACCCGCCGATGTGGAGCATAGGCCCTTTGAGATGTAGAAGTTGTCTTCCGCCAACGGATCAGGGATGTTATAGAAAAGTGCTGGGAATCCAGACGTCGCATCCGTCACTGTATTGTAGTAAGTTCCATTCTGTGGGCGCGCCAGCAGGTAATGCTGGAAGTACAGGAAGTTGTCCTGAGCCACCTCTGGCATCTGCGTCCCCGCGTGAAAGTTCCAGTAAGTATCGTGGATCGAGTATTGCGGCCAGCCCATGGCATAAGATGTCGTAGAGGTAGCGCCAGCGAACTCCTGTTGGTTAGGCCATATCCCGATGCGAATTTCATTGTGATTGGTGATGCCCGGCTGAAACTCCAAAGATTTAGGCCAGTACATGGAAAGCTGATACACACCAGTTTCAATTCCGTTGGCGCCGTCGTCTAAGTCTGCCCAACCAATTGGGTACTGCGTGTTTCCAGCGCTCGCGATAGTCGCGCCGTTCCTGTTGATCTGATAGCCATTCGCAGCATAGACCCAGCTTCCGGAAACACTAGTACGAGGAATCGGCGATACTACGCAGCTGTCAGCTTCGGTAACGCAATTAGCGGAATCTGACCAGTGCGGCCATTCCCCATTTTCAGAGTAAGCTTGGTACAAATACGCTTTGTCTGTTCCGTTCGCCGCGCTAATGGTCCCGGTGGCGGGAGTCACGGCGTCAACTGCGATATCGAAATTTCGAGACGATGGTGAACCGAGGTTGTCCGTCAACCTAGCCTCGAATTGAGTAAACTCTTTATAAGCACTCGCGAAACTTGGCGATGTGCAGCAACCTGAAGGGACATCCGCATTCCGAAGGCCCACAGTCATCTTGTCATCGGAATGGTTTGCCCAAAAGTGTGTGCGCGTGCGCCAGTGCATATAGACGTCGCCGTTCGAGTTGACCAAATCGCCCTGGCACATCAGCACTGAGCGCAGCGGCCCGTTCTCTTCAATGACACACGTTGAATTGTTATCCAGGTTTGAAGCATAAGGTGTGGAGCAGATTGTCGGTCCGCGATAGCTAGTGGGAATTGGCCCAGGTGCACAGGAGACCGAGTCTATTGCTGGAAGGGCACGCTGCGAATGCGATGGCCCATACAGCAGCAAGCCGTCGTAGGGGCCGTGATTTAGGGCCGAAATAAGATGCGCCGATCCAGCTTGCACATCGTCAAACAAGTTGTAGTTGTTCTGTCTTATTAGAAACGTCGCCGCGCCGGTCTGCACGACGATGTGATTCGCATCGGGGCAAGCACTATCAGGAATGCCGGGACCGGTGCACTGGTGAGCCATGTTTGATGGTGGAAAGTTCCCACCTCCCGAGCTAACTTGAACAAGCGTGATTGAAGCGTCAAATCCCGGGGAACCTTCTGTAAACGACGGAAGTTGAGCGTCGACCAGAACCCATTTGGCATTGCCTGATGGCCACTTTGCCATGCAACGAAACTGCGAATTCATTCGCTTAGAACCACTTATTAACTCAAGTTTCGTCGGTGAACCCTCGTTTTGAGGTTTGTCCTGTGTGCCAGGACAGTCGACTCCCGCGCTGTCTGGAATTCCGATGCCGAATGAAACCGGAGCATTGGTCCGTGTTCCAGTCGGTACGACGGCCATGCCCGTCCACTCCGCAGGCTGCACAACGATTGGAATGCTAAGGCTCTGAGCTGATGTCAGGGATGGCAGCAATAGAATAATCGCCAGGAAGACAATCAATTTGCTTTGCGTCTCCTGACAAAGAGCACGGAATATGTGGAGAATGCGAAAAGCCATAGGCGAGAGAGAGCCGATTCGTGCATCATTCAAGTCAAAATTTTGACGATTCATGTCCATCCTTACCGTGCGTATGACATGTAGCGGATAAGTACTGTTCGACCGATCTGAATTCGGTTAGAACAAAGACGATCCTGCAAATAACGTATACCCTCGAATCGTGCGAATACAATAGACCCCAACCATCTGGACTCAATCATTATAGAAACAGAAACCATTACTTAGTCGGTTTGCTTAATGTTTTGCATTGAAACGGCGAATAGCCTTTCTAGGGACTCCTTCGCTTTCGCTTCCTTCTGGCCATTTCTACCTATGCAAAAGCTTGTCCTTTGCAACCAATATCGAGAGTTGCTGCTGATTCAGGGGCAGCTTACACGCTCAAACGATAAGAATCTGCTGGTCAGAAGAGCAGGTCGCCAACCTGTCCCGGAGGCAGTGTTTCAGTAGTGGAGTGGGACTGAGGAGATTTCTACCCGACCCAGATTCGATCGCAAAGCCAATTTCCCGTCCGAATTACTGTGTTAAAGAAATCATCAGCACTAAAATGGAACATATATCTAGTTCGGCTGGCGCTTCCTATGAGCTTCAATGTAGACGGCCCGATACCGATTAGCGAGGGTGTCCCAGTTCTTTTCTCGCAAGATCATTTGGCGTCCTCGTTCACCTAACTCTCGGCGGAAACCTTCATCGAGAATTAATCGCTGAGCTTTACCACAGAAATCGTCGACGTCATCGGGTTTGAACAAAAGGCATGGCACATCGGGTTCCACGAGTTCCCGAATACCTCCGACGTCGCTTGCGAGAACGGCCTTCCCTTGTGCCATGGCTTCCAGAGGTTTAAGCGGAGTTGTTAATTCGGTGAGGCGCACGCTTCGACGCGGATACACCAGTACATCCATTAACGAGTAGTAACTTTGCACTTGATTGTGCGGAACTTGACCTACGATTTTCACATAATCCTTCGCCGATGAACTGTTAATCGCGGCCTGTATATCTTGCATATCTTCACCTTGACCCACAATCAACACGTGAAACAAAACGCCTTCGCGACGCAGTTTTTCTGTCGCGCGCACCATCCAAGCGATTCCTTCGTAACGATAGAGTGATCCAATGAATCCGAATACTGGTATATTCTGCAGCCCCAGATGTGCCGCGAGTTGTGCGTCCCGCGGAAGCGCTGTGAATCGGTCGGCGTTTACGCCATTTGGTACATGAAAGAGTTTGTTGGAATCAATCCCCCGCCCCCGCAGATCCTCGAGTATGTGCCGCGCTATACCAACAACCGCGTCCGCCCGTTTGACCACATACCCCTCAAGGCCCCGGCTGAGCCGATAGCGTGGCGATCGAACTTTCGTTTTTTGTTGATCGACCGCAGCATCTTCCCAAAAAGCCCGAATCTCGTAGACAAACGGTATGCCGCACGCTCTCGCCGCTTGCAAAGCGGCCAGTCCACAAAGAGCGGGCGAGTGGGCGTGGATTACGTCATATGACTGTTTATTGACGAGCTTCAGGATTTCTTTGCGTAGAAGAGACACCACGCTCATCTCGCGTAACACGGGAACACGGCCTTTAATGAAACGCTGTTCGAGGCCTGGCATCGTAGGAGTCCGCCGGTACAGAACCCCATCGATTGTTGTGTCCGATGCTCTCGCATCGTCCGTGCCGTGTAACGGACCTGTTAGCGCATCGGCAGAAAAACCGATATGGTTTTGCGCGAATATTAGGCTATGACTCCGCACACTGTACCCACTCAATAGCGGCATTGAGTGGTCTAATATGTGGAGGACCCGCCACTGCTTCTGTCCAAGAGTGTTCGTCGACAAAATGCCTGCTCTATAGGCTCAAACCTCGCCTCTCGTATCTCAATCACGTAATCGGTTTAGACAAATTGTCGATCGCGAGAGTCGTATGGCCGATTTTATTCCTTTGAGTTGGTAGGTGATTCTCATTTCAATTTGCATGTTAATTTCGGTTTCGGCTTCGGTTTCGATATTTGTTTCGATGAATCCATTTCTCGATCAACGGCGCCTGCTTGCAACTCCTTGAAGGAAGAACTGCTCCCTTCAAGCCCCGTCTTCGGGACAGTACCCAATTAAGCCCGACTCTTCGAGTTTCGTCACATCGCTACATTTGAAAGGTGACTTTGAGGACCCGAGTTCGTCGGCAAATTCTACTTTAGTTACTCGCCACGGAGCAACGCTCGGTGAGATAAGGAAAAGACGTGGCAAAACTCTTCACACTCGCGGCCATAGGCCATCCTTTCAAGTCCAAGGATTATATAAGCCTATTATTTACATTAACATACAAACAATACTCGATGGTATTTCGATTGCTCAGATTTGAGTGGGATAATTTTTCTTGCGAGTGCCATATCGCATTTACAATGTTCGTGGCAGACTTACTATGTCAAATAGGGTGCCCTTTTGAGCCAGAAAGCTAAGAAGATTTTCATTGTCAGTCTCGACGGAGCAACATTTAGTGTTCTTCGGCCTCTTATGGAACAGGGTTTTATGCCCAACTTGGCGCACATGGCCGCTCAAGGGATAGCCAGCCAACTTCTTTCGGTGGTTCCTCCAGTTACTGCACCCGCGTGGACTTCGTTCATGACAGGGAAGCAGCCAAGCAAACATGGCATCTTCGATTTTAGGCGTTTTGACGAAAAAGACTACACCTGGAAAATAAACAATTCCGACCATATTCGAAGCAAGACCTTGTGGCAGCTTTTGGGCGATAACGGGAAGCGAGTGCTGGTCCTGAACTTGCCATACACTTATCCCCCCTATCCAGTAAACGGAATTATGGTTTCAGGATGGGACGCGCCTTTTCTCGACGCAAATTTCACGTATCCGCCATCGCTGGCGAATGAAATCTTGAAGGAGATGCCGGACTATGCGGATAATCTAGACTTGCCGCTCTCAAGCAATTATCCAACGAGATCCGACGAACTATTTGAACGTTTCGTCGGCAAAATCTTACGGGGAGCCGAGCAAGGAACGAAATTAGCATCCCGCCTTTTACGTGCAGAGGAGTGGGATGTGAGCATGCTTCATTTCCAGCAAACGGACTGGATGCAGCACAACCTGTGGCTTTATATCGAAGAGGCCTGCAGCACAGATTCAAACAAAAGTGCGCGAGCTAAAAAGGTCCGGGATTGCTATCAGCAAATCGATCGCATGCTGGGTAGCCTGTTCGAAACTCTTGATTCTACGAACACGATTAAGGTCGTGATTTCTGATCATGGTTTCGGACGAACCCGCGGGAACATATATCCAAACTATTTTCTGCGTCAATGGGGTTACTTGGTGCCTTTGAAATCGGCAGCGAAGAATCCCGTGAAAGACCTTTTAGATACTGCGGCAAGAGCTGCTCGACGCGTTCTTAGGATCGCCACGAATAAAAGAATAGACAGCCAAAATCTTAAAATGTTCCGATCTTTCGCAGAAGGGATGGACGCGACCGCACCCCATCAACGTCTCTCCATAGATTGGAGTAACACAAAAGCTGCGCTCGTAGTGGGGAGTGAAACCGGATTCGTCTATGTGAATCTCAAGGGACGGAGTCCTCTTGGTAATGTCGAACCGGGACCTGAATATGAAAAGCTTGTCGCGGAACTGATAACCAAGTTTGAAGCGGTCCAGCATCCTCAAACAGGAGAGCGGTATTTCATTAGGGTAGCTCGGGGCAGCGAGGTTTACGCTGATAAGCTCGAATCAGTGGCTCTTCCAGACATCGTGCTGATACCTGCAGATGGCCTCCATTTCTCCTACGAAATTTCCAACGCTCTTCCGGAACTTTCTACTCATGGAAATCACCGTCCAGAAGGCGTGTTGTTTATGGAAGGACCGGATCTCAAATCCCCAAGCCAGGGATTCAACCCTCAGCTAATAGATTTAGCGCCCACGGTTTTGCATATCCTTGGGCTCAAGGTGCCTGCCGACATGGACGGCAAGGTGCTTCAGGAAATATTTGTTAGTCCCCAGGATGTTCATTTCGAAGAGATCGATAACAGCCTTGTCCGAGACATCAAGATGGAATACAACGCCGAAGAGACGGAACTAATCGAACAGAGACTTAAAGGACTAGGTTACATAGAATAGAATTCGGCTGGGGAAGTGCTCACATATTGTTTCCTGTGAGGTCACTCCTGTCCGCGGACGGAAAACCTAACAACTATAGCCCTACCATGCCCAGCCAACCTAGTGGCGATTTGACAGACGCTCCCGCCTTACCTTCTCACAAGATGTTGGACGAGCTAAAGGCCCTTCTCAAACACACTTCCGTTTACGGTGTCGGAAACCTGCTCAACAAGCTTGTCGGATTTCTGCTTATACCATTTTATACGCATTACCTTACACCCAGTGACTACGGGACGCTCGAGCTTCTCGATCTATCCGTCGCCCTCTTTGGACTCGCGGTGATGATGTGGATGAATGCCGCCATTATTCGTTATTACTATGAATACGAAGATCGAAAAAATCGAAGTGAAGTGATAGGCACAATTTTGATCATGGCTTTCGCGGTGGGAGTAGTTTCCTCTGCCTGCGGTATAACGTACAGTAGACAACTTTCTTCTTTGATCCTTAAGTCGCCAATTTATTACAGATATTTTTGGTTCCTCTCAATCACCTTTTGCTTTTCCACGCTTAACAGCGTTTCATTTAGTTACTTGAGAGCGAAGCAACGTTCTGGATTAGTGACGACTCTCTCTGTCGTCACCATGCTGCTTTCGCTGTGTTTAAATATCTATTTTATTGCGATCCTGAAGACCGGAGTGATTGGAATTCTTTACAGCACCTTGATCACAACCGCTCTCTCCGCGACAGTTCTGACTGTATTCACCCTTCGGGAAATTGATTTGCGTTTCAGCGTCTCGAAACTCAAAGCTCTCGCGATTTTCGGAGCTCCGCTTGTGATTACCAGTCTGTCTGCCTTCGCCCTGAATTTTTCAGACCGTTTCTTCTTGCAACGGTTCACCAACGTCTCAACGGTCGGAATCTACGCACTAGGATATAAATTTGCTTTCATGATGAGTTTCCTTATCGTGCAGCCTTTCGACATGATTTGGAGTTCGCGAATGTACGATGTGGCCAAAAGGACCAACGGCGCAGATTTATTTTCACGGATTTTTCGGTACTATTCGCTGGTTTTGATTGCAGTTGCCCTCGGCATATCGCTAATCATTAAGGAGCTGATTGGTATTGTCGCGGCTCCATCTTTTCATGATGCCTACAAAATTGTTCCGGTGGTTGCTTTGGCGTACGTGTTTCAAGGCTCTTACAGATTTATGGTCGGCGGTATCTATGTGGAAAAAAAGACTCGTTCCATCGGCATGATAAGCGCCGCGTCGCTAGCGCTCAATCTGAGCCTAAATTACCTATTGATTCCGCACTTTGGCGCCATGGGAGCCGCTTGGGCTACCGCTCTGAGCTTTCTCTTTATGGCGGGCTTATCTTATGTTGTCTCCGAACGAGTTCATCCGGTTTCCTATCGGCTCGGGGCGTTTTTTGTGGCTATTGCCGTTGCGGCAGTACTTTATTGGTGTACAGTGAAGATCTCGATTCCTTCTATCTTTCTGTCGACTGGCTTGAAGTTTGTCGTTTTTATTTCTTTCCCAGTGGTTTTGTACCTGATTGGATTCTTTAACAAAGATGAAATCGAAATGGCCAAGCGAACGGTCCAAACCCTCTGGGCCACTAGGCCTTGGGGAGCTGCGGTTCTTCCAGAGCAATAGAATGAAGACTTCCATCAAAACCCCCACGGTCAGCGCAATAATCCCCGTTTACAATTGTGCCAAGTACATCGGAAAGTCCATTGAAAGCGTGCTAGCCCAGACTTACCGTCCACACGAGATAATCGTCGTAGACGACGGCTCCACTGACGGAACGTACGAAGCTCTCAATCCTCACCTGGATTCCATCATTTACGTTTACCAAAAGAACGCGGGCGAGCCGGCAGCCAGAAATACGGGTATCCGCCGTTCGAGGGGCGAGTACATTGCGTTTCTCGATGCCGATGATTTATGGATGCCGGATAAACTTGAGCTGCAAATGGAATATTTCGCCGCTCATCCAGAATGCGCCCTAGTTTATACCGACATGATGACATTTAACGAGAACGGAATTCTAACTAAAAGTATGCGTGCTTCTCGTGGCCGCGTCTATCACAGTGGAAAGATATTCCCCTACGTCTTTAGAGAGACTCTTTTCGGTTCCGGTTCGGTTGTCTTTCGAAGGGATTCTTGCGATACGGTCGGCTATTTTGACGAATCGTTTCTCATCGGCAGTGACTACGAAATGTGGCTGCGCATGGCGCGACATTTCGAATTTGGATATGTGGATAAGCCACTTTTAATGTATCGGCAACACCAAGAAATGAGCACCCGTATGCTAGGCAAGGTTCCGCAGAATGGAATGCCCTGGCAGGCAAAGGTGTTGAATAGAACTTTGGAATTATATCCGGAGATTCGACATGAGATCGGTGAATCAAACGTCAACCGCCGGCTGGCTATTCCGTACGCGTGGCTGGGACGTTCCTGGATGGATCAAGGCAATCATCTCGAGGCACGCAGTTTATTTGCCGGAGCAATCCGTTTGGCACCCTGGAACTTACGTTACCGGCTTTTCTATCTATGTACTTTTTTAAGCCCCTCGCACGCGGCAAGAGCCGCCGATCTGTATCGCAGGTTCCGTGCTGCCTTCTCGTTCGATCGTGGAGATGATGTTCCGGGTAGCCAAACAGGCTTAAACCACGAAAGGATGTAATGAGTGAGCTTCAAGAAAACGTTTCTCTTGTTTCCTCTCCGTCGAATGCACGCACACAGATTGCTTCGCGGACGTGCCAAAAAAGCTTGAAACCGCCGGTTTTTATCGTCGGATCTCCGCGGTCGGGAACGACTTTGCTATACCACATGCTGCTGTCTTCAGGAGGCTTCGCAGTCTACCTTACGGAGTCCAAAGTCTTTGATCTCGTATTCCCTCAATTTGCGACTCTAGCCGCGAAAAAAAATAGACGTAAAGCGCTCGATCTCTGGTTGGGAAGTAAGCTTTTCGTCCTCTCCGGTCTTAAGCGCGACGAGATTGAAAACAAAATACTAGACGAGTGCCGAAACGGCGGTGATTTTCTCAGGATCATCATGGACCAGATCGCCAGGAATCAAAACGCCACGCGATGGGCTGAAAATACTCCTGAACATATCCTCCATCTTTCCAGAATCAAAAAAGAAATTCCGGATGCGCTGATTATTCACATCATTCGCGACGGACGCGATGTGGCGCTCTCATTGGAGAAGCAGGGTTGGGTCCAGCCGTTCCCATGGGATCGAGGTCGCCGATTGCAGGTTGCGGCTCTGTATTGGGAATGGCTGGTCGATAAAGGCATGGCTTATGGGAAGTCTCTTAGGCGCGAATATATGGAGGTACATTACGAAGAGTTGGTAGGTCATCCCAAGGAGACACTCGATGAAATAGGTCGGTTCATCGATCAAGATCTGGATTACCAACGAATTCAGCTTAATGCCATCGGTTCTGTATCCAAACCGAATACCTCCTTCGAAAGCAGTGCAAGTTCCGGCGGCTTCGAGCCGGTACAACGGTGGCGAAAATCTTTCCCAGCTGGCCAACTCGCAGCGCTGGAAAAACTGATTGGACCGAGCTTAGAGAAACTGGGTTACGGTCTGACAACTTCCGACCTCTCAAGCGACCGTCAGGTAAACTGGAAAGGAATGCGCGCTTCCTATCGCCACTATTGGGATTTCAAGCTGTGGCTCAAAACGAAGACTCCTCTCGGAAGCGTTTTCGTGAAGGCAGGCCCAGCCGATTTATGAACCAGGTCGTTACCGCAAGTGATGCTCATATACAGAACGCAGGGCACATGACGCGTCCGAAAAGTCGCCAGAGCAGCCCGTTGCGCGTTCTGCATGTTCTAAATCGTCTCGCGACGGGCGGGACTGAGAACGTGGTCCTCAGATTAATCGATGGGCTGAACGAAGAAATTTTCGAGCATCGGCTCGCCGCAGTGCGTGGAATGGATCCGGCCTTTGGTGGTTTAGAGTTTCCCGCTGGAGAACTATTGTTGGATGGAAAAGAAGATAGCGGTTTTGAGTTTTTGATCTTGCGCTTGGCGCGTGTCATGCGAGCATATCGTCCGCACATCGTACACTCCCGAAACTGGGGAACTATCGAAGCAATACCCGCAGCTCGACTCGCGAGAGTTCCGGTTGTAATCCATAGCGAGCACGGCTACGACTTGGACATGCTCACCGGGCTTCCCAGAAGGCGGCGTATTTTCCGGCGGGCTTCCTACGCCATGGCTGACGCTGTTTTCGCCGTCACGCGCGAACTCCGTGACTTTCATGCTCGGCAGGCGTGGATTTCTCCGGAAAGAATCCGCGTGATTTACAACGGAGTCGACACACAAAGATTCCACCCTCGTCCCGAGGAACGTGTTTCACTGCGCAGGAGGTTTGGCCTACCGGAACAGCGCTTTATCGTCGGAACCGTCGGACGCACAGTTGCAATCAAGGATCATCCGACCCTGCTTCGCGCTGTGGAATCCATGGTGCTTAAAGGTATTGATGCGCACGCTCTGTTAGTTGGCTCAGGCCCGGAGCTCGAACGCAATCAGATGTTGGCGAAGGATTCTGCAGCTCTTGCTGGCCGCGTAACATTTGTCGGCTCTTGTGATGAGGTTCCGGACATCCTCAATACCATGGATGTTTTTGCACTCACCTCGATCTCCGAGGGCATGTCGAACACGTTGCTTGAAGCAATGGCTACGGCGCTACCTGTTATAGCCACCAATGTCGGAGGAAATCCAGAGGTGATTGTCGACGGCGATTCTGGCTGGCTGTTTGAGCCTCGTGACTCGGAAGCGCTTGGTTCGCGACTCATGGCACTTGCATCCAATGAGAATCAACGGCGGCAATTAAGTCTCGCTGCCCGCCAACGAATTGTCGAACGCTTCAGTTTGCCGAGTATGTTGAACGATTACAGTAACCTATATTTGGAGCTTGCTGCGCGACGCGGCATCAAACTCCAGGATCATCAGGCAAGGTAGACCGACATGTGCGGCATTTGCGGACTTTTTGAATTCGACCAGAGTCGAACGATTCCCGCTGAGCTTGTGCGTCGCATGACCGATACGATCGTTCATCGCGGTCCGGACGACGACGGCGTGTTCGCAGGCCCAGGCATCGGTCTGGGATTTCGCCGCCTTAGTATTATCGACGTCGCCGGTGGCCATCAGCCGCTCTCCAACGAGGATGGCAGCGTTTGGGTCATGCTGAATGGCGAAATTTATAACTATCCGGAGCTTCACAAGGACCTCGTCGACCGCGGACATCGCTTTACGACTCGCTCAGACACGGAAACTATCGTCCATCTGTATGAAGAATATGGTGAAGAGTGCTTCGCGCGGCTGCGCGGAATGTTTGCGATCGCACTATGGGATTCGCGCTTGCGTCAACTCGTGCTGGCTCGCGATCGTGTGGGTAAAAAACCGCTGTACTACGCTGCAGATTCAAAGCGCATCTTGTTTGGCTCAGAGCTAAAGTGCCTTCTTGCCGGGGATTCCCTGCCCCGCGACCTTAACATCGAGGCGCTTTCGGATTATTTCTCACTGGGCTATATTCCCGCGCCCAAGACGATTTACCGATCAGCCAACAAATTGCTTCCCGGACATTATTTGGTCGCTTCCGCGAAGAACGTGCGCGTGCAACGTTATTGGGACATTTCCTTCGCGGAGGTCGAGCAGCGTACGGAAGACGAGTGGTGCGAAATTCTGCGTCATCAGCTCTGCGAAGTCACCAGGATGCGGCTAATGAGTGAGGTGCCGCTTGGGGCTTTTCTGAGCGGCGGCGTGGATTCGTCCTCAATCGTAGCGATGATGGCGAAAATCATGAAGCGCCCAGTCACCACCTGCTCAATTGGATTCGAAGAGCGAGAGTTCGACGAATCAGACTACGCCCGCGAGGTTGCGAAACAGTTCCACACGGACCACCACGAGCAGATCGTGCGGCCGAATGCTCTCGATGTGCTCAACAAACTCGTGTGGCATTATGACGAGCCGTTTGCGGATTCTTCAGCCATTCCCACGTATTACGTTTCCCAAGTGGCCAGGAAGTACGTGACTGTGGCCCTCGGCGGTGATGGCGGCGACGAGAGTTTTGCGGGCTACCGCCGCTATTACTTTGACCACATGGAGAATCACCTGCGCGGACTCATTCCTGCCGGCCTTCGAAAAACGGTTTTCGGCCCGTTCGGCCAGATTTACCCACCGCTCGCATGGGCGCCGCGTTTCCTACGCGCCAAAGCGACTTTTCAAAGCTTGGCGCGCTCTCCGCTGGAAGGATATTTCAATTCCGTCTCGATCTTCCGTCCCGGCGAGAAACCGAACCTCTTTACTCCCGATTTCCGCCGTTCCCTCGGCGGGTACGATTCGATTGGCGTGCTCCAGGAATATTACGATCGTGCCGACACAACTGACTCTCTCTCTCGCATTCAATACGTAGATATAAAAACGTATCTAGCCGATGACATTCTGGCGAAAGTGGATCGCGCTAGCATGGCGGTTTCGCTTGAAGTCCGAGCACCGCTTCTTGATCACAAATTAATGGAAACAGTGGCGAAAATTCCGTCTTCTCTAAAGCTGGTCGGCCGCGAGGGCAAATACATTTTCAAGAAAGCGATGGCCCCGATACTTAAACCTGACATTTTGTATCGCCAAAAGCAAGGATTCGCGGTTCCATTGGACCGCTGGTTCCGCGAGGATTTGCGCGAACTCACACACGACGCGCTATTTGGATCAGACGACGGAATTCTGAATCGCCACTTTTTAAAGAAAATTTGGGACCAGCACCAAAAGGGCGCTTACAACCGCTCCGCGCATCTGTGGTCCGTGCTCATGTTCCGCAAATGGCGCGAAACGTTTTCGGCATCTACGTGTGGAGTCGAGGTGTGACGCGGTGGTTTAGGTTCAGCCTATCCGTTGCCGACTCTTTCGTTTGTCGGTGCCTCACTAGCGGAACCATGCTTCCGTTTTCACACCCCGCTCATCGAACCGGACGTGCGGATTTGCCGCATCCGGCTCTCGGAGAAGACTCACGCAATCGCCGAGGCCATTGCATGTGACGCCGTCTGCAACTTCTGAAAACAACTTGGGAGTTATCAGGCTCATCGCCAATCTCCCTTTCTGTCGTCGCTTCTTGCATCCGCCTTCAACTGAGGCCCCTTCCCTCCACCTGAGTTACCCGGCTTCGTCGGTACTGCGAGCCTCTCCGCCATCTCAGTCAGCCCAGCCTGTCTCTCACGAGCTGCTAGTTGATCCACACTGCGATCACCGCTGAGACTTCCCGTGTTGCGCATGGTCCACTTTGCCTGCATGCCGTCGCCAATACCCCGGCAGGACTGATAGAAACTCGTTCGCTCATGTGATTCCATCAGCTTCGGCCTTCCCCGAAACCGGGCGGGTCGGCTCCTGCATTACTCTTTTCGAGGCCTGCTCAGCGTTCACTCACGTTACGGCCTGCCTGCTCGCCAGGTCGCCTTCGCGACCCTCTGCACCAGAGGCTTCAGCAGTCTCGTTGCCTCCACTGCTGCTCTGATTGCTACCGGGTGGAGCGAACCAGTTCCCGGGCGGGTATACCCCCGCTGTGGACCAGCACCTTTCACGGCGCACCCAGTATCGAGAGTTAATTTTCGAGATTCAGTCTGACTCGAGCAGCAACTCGGAGTGCGCACTCCAGGCTTAAGACCCGCGCCCATTCCTCGCCAAAGCCGAAACTCTTCTGCTTCGAACGTTCGAGAAAACGCGCAAGCGCAGATGCGTCCAGCGATCCGCAGAGCTTCATATTAGAGGTCCGCAGCAGCTCTTGTACCGGCTCCTCGCTCCAAAGTCGCAGGCGTAAGTCGGCGCCGTCATGGCTCGCCCTTGCTTCTCTTCGTAGCCCCACTTTGCCGGCGACTTTTTCGCCAAAATACTCTGCGAGAGGAAGAAACCGGTGGAAGTTCTTCCACGTCGTAGGCTGCGCCGGGAAACCATGCTCCAACGGATAGGCCGCCATAGTAGGGGAATATCGTGCGAGCATTTTGCGAATCATAAGGCTTCGCCATCGCGACATCGCCCGCGTCTCCAACATCGTTTCCAAAACCGAACGGAACATAAAGGGCGATAGGCATGGCCAGATCTGATTCGTGCTGCTCGCGATGCGCCCTTGCCACCGTTGCATTCGCATCATCAGATAAGCATGATCCATCTGAAATGTGTTGGGGCGACCGCTTAAACCCGAATTCGTTCTTTCGATGACTGCTGCGAAGTGTTCAACCAAATCCAGCCGCTTCTCCGCCGGCAGTATGGAAGCATCGTACGTGTGGGCCGCGTAGCGAAGCTGCGACACTTTCCGCGCTGGAAGTGGACGACGTGCGCCTATTCTGGGTAAGAGAAGTTCCCACCAATATCCTCGCGCAACTTCTCCGAAGGATCCGTTGATGCTGATATCGAATTGTCCCGCTAATTTCCCGTGAATCTCTCGAATCTGCGTGTAATTGACGAGATCGTACTCACCATCCGTCAGCGCGATGCAGGGCTGCACCTGTTCGAATGAGATTCGCTGCATGGGCTCATGGTGGATGTGCGGCAGGCCGAGTTTTTTGGCCAGGGCCCTGGAGATACGAACATCCGCGCTGTCCTCCGCACCTGACACCACTGTGGAACAGCGCACGCCGGCGCCCAAAAATGTTGCAACGAGCGCGCGCGAATCGTACCCACCAGTCAAGTCGCAAATGGGATTCCCATACAATGCGTGGATGCGCCCTGCCGCGTGACGCATTTTTTCCCACAACGCATCGACGGCCAAATCGCCGCGCAACGATTCCACTTTCACGTCGCCCGCACGCCAGTATCGTTCCTGACTTTTCTTCGTTCCGTTCGCAAAACGGAAGATGGTCGCGGGTTCAAGCTTTCGTACTTCTTGATAGGATGTGCGATCCTCGTAGATAATCCCCGTGAAGAGGAATTCCTGGCAAGCAACTGAATCGAGATGACATTCTTCAAGACTCGCCAAGAGCAGTGAGGAACCTGAGAGAACAATTGCGTCGTCGAACGGCCTCTGGAAACAATGGCAGCTTCCGACGATATCGGTGAGCACAACAACTTCGCGCGAGCGGGCGTCGCCACAAATCAAAACAAAAAAGCCTTCAAGTTCGTCAACCAGTCGTTCCGCTCCAACTTCAAGAAAGCGTTGCAACAGGCAGGTTTCTTCTCCGCTGGAATATCCATCGTTATGGAACCATGTCCCGCTGGCAAGAAGCCAATTCCCAGTTTCTGCATCGACAACGACCCTTCCTCCTGAGCCGTTTTGTCGCGGAAATGCAGCGGCCATGCTCCATTCGTTCTCAAGTGATTCGTTAGGAGCCTGGCCACGAATTTCACGAGCGGCGTCTAGGCCGTTGTGGAACAGCCGCTTTGCTCCAGTTGTAGCGCCCTTAACAGGAATCACTACCAGGAAATTTCCCACACCGCTTCCTTAAACCTGTGAGTCGGATTGAACTTCGCTTGCTTTCGGTCGCTGTTTGTTCTCGGGACGGATTCGCTGCTTCAGAAAATTCTCAACCTCTCCGGCAACTACATCCCATGTCCGCGACGCTGCGTAGCGGGCCAGTGCTTCCCGATCCCAGCTTTTGCGAAGAGCTAGGTCCAGACCGGCCGCGATGGAGTCGACACTTTGATCCACAAGAACACCTAATTCCGGCGACGTAATCACTTCAGGCGCTCCCCACACTCGTGTCGCTACCACTGGCGTGCCGCAGGCGAGCGATTCCAACAACACATTTGCCCAACCCTCCCGCGAACTAGCAAGACAGCTCACATCAGCTGCACTGTACCAATATCTCAGTTCTTCGTTTGGCTTGCGGCCCACAAAAATAACTCGATCTTGCAGCTTCTCTTGTTGCGCCAGCGCCTGAAGATCTTCTCGGAAATATCCTTCGCCGACAATATAAAGCCTTATTTTCGGATGTTGCGAGATAAGCCGGCCCATAACACGGATCAAGAATTGATACCCTTTCACCGGAACGAGATTGCCGACCGCAATAACAACCTCCGCGTCGAGCGGGATGTCCAACTTTCTGCGTGCTTCGCTCCGTTCCATCGGCATGAAGCGCTGCACATCAACGCCGTTACCGATAGCGCGAGTGTTCTCAACCGGTGCACCCAAGCCGAGCATGGATTGTCTTAACGCTTCGCATACTCCCACCACACCTGCCGCGTTGCGAAGCGTCCACTGAATCATCGGCCGGATGAGCCGGAACGATGGGAACAAACTTATATCGGTTCCCCTAGCGGAGACGATCACCGGAATTCCCAACGATTTCCCCAGTCGTACTGCTGCAAACCCGTCCGGGTAAATATAGTGGGCATCGATGCAGTCAAATTTCATTTTTTTGTGTAACCGGCGAACCATTCCCAAGCTACCCGCAAACATCGATAAGCCATGAAGGGGCATCGAAATCTTGGGGAGTAAGAAATATCGGGGATGATAGACGTCCAACTCTCCGAAACTTTCGCGCGCGGGAATACTGTTTACCGCACGCCACCGTTGCGTTGAAATCCAGGAAGGAGCAAAAGGAACCGGAGCTACTACCGTCACAGAGTTCCCGGCACGGCGGGCCAAATGCGCCACTCGCTGGTACACGAAGCTCCCGTGCCAGGGCTGCACGGCGTTGGGAAACAAACTCGTAAAAGTCAGGATCCGCATAACCGCGAGCTGCCCGCCACTTGGAGCGAAAATGTTGGATGTTTCGACGGAATACGATTATTTTCGATTTTCCGCAATTGCACGGCCCTGCATCGCGCTTGGTACGTCGTAACCTGCCAGATCGAGCAACGTTGGCGCAATATCCAGTAGCCTAGCGCCTTGAAATTCGCCTCGAAGCGAGCAATTCGGAGCCGACAGCAGAAACATTCCGTACTGCGCGTGATTGCATGCGTCCGGACCAGTATCGTTTTCTTGTACATGGATGTGCCTATAGCCCACGCTGCCAATCGACCTCCAATAAAGCCCTCCAAAGTGCACGATTAGATCAGGAGGCACGTTCCGGACGTTCTTGTAGATTTCCTTTGGTTTGAAAACGAGCGAATTCAGGGGTCGGCCTTTATCATCCGTAAGCGCTTCAAAGCGCCGCTTCATTTCATCTTGAAAAGAACCGTATTCTGCCTCGGTTATGATTCCCTGCGGTTCGCGCCCCTTCACATTGAAAAACACGCGCGCGTAATATCCGCCTTCGCTCCACACTTTTGTTTTCGACCAATTAATCTTGAGCTTGCTGAATGGCGTCACTTCTTTCGGATATTCGTCCAGAAC
>Ga0073928_10002698_pt1 | contig 29744 bp, 27 predicted proteins | sample PaiPotPPA55metaG_FD_76969 | JGI IMG/M metagenome (GOLD analysis project Ga0073928, IMG submission 76969) | Iron sulfur acid spring bacterial and archeal communities from Banff, Canada, to study Microbial Dark Matter (Phase II) - Paint Pots PPA... ...
CCATAGACCGCCGGCCTGCAGCCGCGGAATGTGATCCCGCCGGGTCGTCCCGGCGGGTTTGATTTATCGGCTGCCACGCCGCATCGTCACGGAAACCGTGAATTTTGCGGCGGAAAGTAGTTAGCGAGGCCATTGCAACGACCGCATCAGGCGTCCTCGCCGGTGCGAAGAACCCCACCCACGAGCCCGGATAGTGCCTTCTCACGGCGTTGCCTCTGGGAGCGGCGTCCAGAGTACGTCATCAATGCGGGTCGCCCCGGTCGCAAGCATCACCAGCCGATCAAACCCCAGCGCAACCCCGCTTGCGCCAGGCATGCGCGCCAGCGCGGCAAGAAATTCTTCGTCGAGGGGGTAGCGCTCCCCATAGATGCGCTCTTTCTCCGCCATCTGTTCCGTGAGCCGCGCACGCTGCTCGCTCGGGTCCGTAAGCTCGCCGAAGCCGTTGGCAAGCTCCACTCCGCAGACATAGAGCTCGAAGCGCTCGGCAAGCCTGCCATCGCGTTGCAGCGGCCGCGCCAACGGCGATTGTATGGCAGGGTACTCATAGAGAATGGTCGCGCGCGCGTTTCCCAGATGCGGCTCGATGCATTCGACGAGAACGCGGCTGAAAATATCTCCCCAGCTGTCGTCGAAAGCCAAGCGCACGCCGGCCTTGCGCGCGGCTGCAGCAAAGGCGCTGGTCGGACGCGGCGGCAGGGCCTCATCGAGAGCAATACCCGCATGCCGCCTGAACGCCTCGGTGACGGTGAGCCGATCCGGGGTAGCGAGCGGGTCAGCGCTACGGCCGCGCCAGCAGAACTGCCTGCTGCCGGCGATCTTCGCCGCAAGCCCGAGGATTGCAGCACAATCATCCATCAGCACCTCGTAGGGTTCATCGACACGGTACCACTCGATGAGCGTGAATTCCGGATGGTGCAGCGGGCCGCGCTCACGGTTGCGGAACGAACGGGCGAACTCGAAAATGCGGCGCTCGCCCGCGGCCAGAAGCTTCTTGCAGGCAAACTCCGGTGACGTGCGCAGATAGCGCCGCGCACGCGATCCGTCAGGAGCCGCGAGCTCGGTCTCGAAGGCATGCAGATGAGTTTCATTACCCGGAGAAATGGTGAGCACCCCAGTCTCCACCTCGGTAAATCCATGGTCCGCGAAATGCACGCGCAGAGCCGCTGCAATTCGCGTTCGCGCAAGGAGGAATGGCCTTCGGTCGGCATGCTTGCGCAAAAGCCCCACGATGCGTACTTCCGGCCGAACCTGCTAACCCTGACAGCTGCACGGAAATCGCTGGCGAAGGAAGCCAGGATCGGTATGGTGCGACCCTACATTTCGTCTGCGGCCGCAATGGCGGCTGCCGTTGCATCGAGGAATCCCTGCCGTGAAAGTCATCGCCAGCTCACTGCGCAAAGGCAACATCGTTGAATCTGAGGGCAAGCTCTACGTCGTGCTCAATGCCGAGAGCTTTCATCCCGGCAAAGGCACGCCGACCACCCAGGTGGACATGCGCCGAATCAGCGACGGGGTAAAGGTGGCGCAGCGCTTCAAGACGACCGAGCAAGTGGAGCGCGCCTATGTCGAGGATCGCGAGCACCAGTACCTCTATCAGGACGGCGATGGCTTTCATTTCATGAACACGGAAACCTACGATCAGGTCACTTTGCCGGCGGACATCATTGGCGATCAGGCAGCCTATCTGCAGCCCGAGATGAAGGTGATCCTCTCCGTTCACGAAGGGGTCGCGGTTTCGATACAGCTCCCGCAGAAAGCCGTTCTCGAGGTCGTGGAAACCGAGCCCACCGTCAAGGGGCAGACCGCTGCCTCTTCCTATAAACCGGCCCTCCTCTCCAACGGCGTGCGCACCATGGTCCCGCCTTTTGTCGGCACCGGCACCAAGATCGTGGTGATGACCGCGGACGGCTCCTACGTCGAACGCGCCAAGGACTGACCGCAATCTCATCTACCGGTCCGGCAGCCCTCCTCTTTCGGCCGCAAAGCCGACAGAAACAACCGTAGAGTGGGGCGAAAATCGATTCTGCGGGTTGAGCGCGATGAGCGAGCGGACGCGTACAGCTTTCTCCCGGCGAGCATGCCTGCCGCTGCTCGCAGGCGGCATGGTCGCGTGGAGCACGAGCGCGCCCGCCCAGGGGAGCACAGCCTACGACCACTGGGTGGAGGCATTTCGCGCCCGGGCTCAGGCCCGCGGCATCTCGGACGCGACCTACACGCGGGTGATGTCCGGCATCAAGCCGGACATCTCGGTCTTCGCGCTCATCCGCGATCAGCCTGAGTTCAAGGAAGAGCTCTGGCAGTATCTCAGCCGCCGCGTTTCCGACTATCGCATCACCACCGGCAAGGAGAAGGTCAAGGAGTACGCGCCCCTCCTCGCTCGCGTCGAGCAGGATTACGGGGTGAACCGCTTCATCATGGCCGCGATCTGGGGAATTGAATCGGCCTACGGCGATCCCGACGTCCAGAAGAACCACATGCGCCCGGTCATTCCGGCGCTCGCGGCGCTCGCTTGGGGCGAGCCGCGGCGGCGTTCCTACTGGGAGCAGGAACTGCTCAACGCGCTCGTCATCATCGATCGCGAGTGGAGCACGCCCGAGGAGATGCACGGCTCCTGGGCCGGCGCCATGGGCCATACCCAGTGGATGCCGGAAGTATGGCTTCACATGGGCGTCGATTACGACGGGGATGGGCGCATCTCGCCCTTTGGCAAGCCCGACGACGCGCTTGCCGGCACCGCGCAGTTTCTTACCAAACGCGGCGGATATCGCCGCGGCGAGCATTGGGGCTACGAGGTCAGCGGCGTTTCAGCAGGGATGCGCGAGGGCGCGTCAAAAACCTACGACACCTGGCAAAAGGCGGGAGTGACCCGCGCCGACGGCCAGCCCTTCCCGCATCCAAAAGCAACGGCCAAGCTATGGGTTCCGGTGTCGGGCGGGCCCGCCTTTCTTCTCGGGGCGAACTTCCACGCGGTGCGTTCGTACAATCCTTCCAACAATTATACGCTTGCCATCGTGCATCTTGCAGACAGGATCGCGGGCGGTGGCCCGTTCATGCATCCTTTCCCCGGCTCGGAGCGCACCCCGACGCTCGCCGAAGTGCAGGAAATCCAGAGACGGCTGACCACTCTTGGCTTTGACACCGGCGGTACCGATGGCCGGGTCGGCAACGATACGATGATCGCCATCCGGAACTTTCAACGCAAGGTCGGCATGCAGCCGGCTGACGGCTATGCCGGCCTGAAGCTCCTGGCGCGGTTGCGTCAGGGCCTGTGATCCGGTTCTATGCAGGCTTCGCGGCTCCACAGACCAAAGGGATCATCTCGTGACGAGTGCAAAAGCCAAAGCGGCGCCTGCCGCCGAGAAGCGTTCCGCAAACCTGGCACACCCTTCGCTGCGCGTCATCGAGCGGCCGGCCAATCTCACCGGCACCAATGCGCCCGGGTACGGCAGCGACGTGGTTGCCGACACGCTGCGCGCGCTGGAGATTCCCTATATCGCGCTCAATCCGGGAGCGAGCTATCGCGGCCTGCATGATTCCATCGTGAACTTCCTCGGCAATGAGACGCCGCAAATGCTGCTTTGCCTGCACGAGGAGAGCGCCGTTGCTATCGCCCACGGCTATTCCAAGCTGACCGGGAAGGCGATGGCCGCGGCGGTGCATTCCAACGTCGGCCTCTTTCACGCGACGATGGCGATATTCAACGCCTGGTGCGATCGCTCGCCCGTGATCGTGCTTGGAGCAACCGGTCCCGTTGATGCCGCCAAGCGTCGGCCATGGATCGACTGGATCCACACCGCGCGCGACCAGGGCGCGATCGTTCGCAACTACACCAAATGGGACGACCAGCCAGCTTCCCCTGCTGCGGCACGTGAAGCGCTCATCCGGGCGACCTGGATGGCCAACACAGCACCGCAGGGCCCGGTCTACATCAACCTCGATGCCGAGATGCAGGAGGCGAAGCTCGCCGAGCCGCTCGTCCCGCTCGATATCACCCGCTTCATGCCGCAGGCCACTCCCACCGTTTCCGCCGAGCTGATCGGTGAGGCGGCTGCGATCCTCATGGCCGCGAAACATCCCGTCATCTTCATGGGGCGCGTTTCCCGCAGCATCGAAGGCTGGAATGCACGCGTTGCCCTCGCCGAAGCGCTGAATGCCCGTGTCGTCAGCGACCTCAAGATCGGCTGTGGGTTCCCGACCGATCATCCCCTGCATGCGGGAGCACCGGCATCGAATGCGATGGTGCCGGAAGCAATCGATGCGGTGAAAAAGGCGGATGTGATCCTCGCGCTCGACTGGGTGGACCTCGGTGGGGGTTTGAGGCCCGCGTTCGGCCACGAATTGCCGAAGGCGAAGATCATCAATGTCAGCGCAGATTTTCAGATCCACAACGGCTGGAGCATGGATTACGAGATGCTTCCGCCGGTCGACCTTCTTCTTGCGACCACGCCGGATGAGGCGGTGCCTCTGCTCCTGGCCGCCGTCGGTGGCGCGAAGACAAAGCAGAAGCCTGCGCCGGCGGCCGTTGCCGAGCGCTACGAGCCGTCCAGCGGACCGCTGCGGGTGGATGATCTCGCCAGGTCTCTCAAGTCCGCTGTTGGCACCCGCGAGGTGACCCTGACGCATCTGCCGCTCTCATGGAACGGCGCCACTTGGCCCTTTCGCCATCCTCTGGACTACGTCGGCAACAACGGCGGCGGCGGTGTCGGCGGCGGGCCCGGCATCTCGGTCGGCGCGGCGCTCGCGCTCAAGGGCTCAGGCCGCCTACCAATCGCCATCTGCGGCGACGGCGATTTCTGCATGGGGGTGACGGCGATCTGGACGGCGGTGCATTATCGCATTCCGCTCCTCTTCGTGGTCTGCAACAACCGCTCCTTCTTCAACGACGAGCTGCACCAGGAACGGGTGGCCCGCATCCGCAATCGACCGCCGGAAAACCGCTGGATAGGCCAGCGCATTTCCGATCCGGACATCGATTGCGCAGCACTCGGGCGCGCGCAGGGTGCTGTGGGTTTTGCTCCGGTGATCAAGCCGGGCGACCTCGTCCCCACCTTCGAAAAAGCCATAGCTGCGGTCGAGCAGGGGCAGGTCGCCGTCGTCGATGTGCGTGTCGAGCCCGGCTACTCTGCCGTCACCACCGCCGCGATGCTGCGCGGCACGGAAAAGTAACTCTCAGACTGTACGGCTAACCCACCCTACCCGCGCTCAGATCGCGAAGCTCTCGTGCGTCGAGGGGTGAAACAGCTCTTCGGGCGACATGCGGCGGCAGGAAAGGCCCTCTGCATGGTGATGGCGAAGGAATGTTTCCAGCACCTTGCGATTTGGATGCAGTCCATAGGACCAGAAATCATCCCCCATCAGCTCGCGCGCCGCGCGTAGCTGCTCCTCGACGAAAGGCAGGGTGACCTTCGTCGCGGAAGTATCCTCCAGCGCCTTGAGGCACTTGGCTTTCGCCTGCCGGAACGCCTTGAACACAGCGGCGGGCAGCCACGGGTGCTTCTCCACCAGTGTGCGCCGGACACCAGTCAGATGCATGATCGGGAAGATCCCGGTTCGCCTGAAATAGTCCCGGCCGGCTGCAATCGGGTCGGCGTAGAGCCACCCGATTTGCGCATTGCTTTTGCTCGCCAGGCTCGGCGGGCGTGGCGCAATGAAGCCGTCGATCTCGCCGCGCTCGAGCAGCTCGGAGATCGTTGTACCCTCCGGCGCATCCTGCATGCGCACACCGCCCGCGAGCCGGATGCCGATCTTCTCCGGCCGGCCGGGGGTCTCGATCCCTCCCCTCACCCAGACGATGTCCGCAGGAACAATGCCGTGCTCCTCCTGCAGGATGATCCGCGCCCATACGCACGCGGTGAGCTGAAACTCGGGCAGCCCGACCCGTCTGCCCCTGAGGTCCTCCGGAGCCTTGATCCGGTCTCTGCGCACGTAGATCGCGTTATGGCGGAACGCGCGCGAGACGAAGGCGGGCACGCCGACATACGGGCAGGTCCCCTCTGCCGTCTTGACCGTGAAGCTCGACATCGACAATTCGCAGACATCGAAATCCATGCTGCGAAACGCGCGAAAGAATATCTCCTCGGGCGGCAGGTTCATGAAGATCGGATCGACGCCGTCGATCTGGACAGCGCCGTCCATGAGCGGACGAACGCGATCGTAATTGCCCACCGCGACGGAAAGCTGCAGCTTCGACATCCATCCACCTACAAATCAAACAAACCGGCGTGCGTGCCGGTACGTGCCGGCACTACTTCCGCGTCAGTGACCTTGTAGATCAAGCACAGGCTCCCGCGAAGGTGAGCGCATTGGCGCTTCAGGTGATCGCCGACCGTGTTGAGAACGACGAAGCTTAACGCGCCCCGAGGCTCGCCTCGGCCGGCGCGATGTCGATCAGCCGCATCTGGACCCGCTCGTTTCCGTTCCACTGGTCGAGGCACAATGTGCCTGCCGCATGCACGCTCTGTCCTCGGTTCTGGTGCAGGGCAGCCCCCAGGGTCTGGCCGGCAGCCCGAAACGCAATGGCATTCATGATGGCGCCGTCCGGTGCCCGCAGGCGCACGCGCGTGTGGGCCTGCCCGACATCTTCGACATAGACGAGCCTGTGGGCGGGGAGCGCGACGATCGGCTCGGGATTGCCGGAACCGAAAGGGCCCGCGCGCGCGATCATCGCGACCGTCTCGTTGGTCGCCCCCGCCGCGCTCAACGCGCCATCGATCAGCAGCGCATCATCGCTGCGCGCCATCTCGACTGCGGACGCAAGCGTCGTTTCGAGATACGCGCGGAAGCGGTTCAGCTCAGCCTTGCGCAGGGTCACTCCCGCGGCCATCGCGTGGCCTCCGCCCTTGAGAAGAAGTCCCTCGCGCAGCGCGCGTCGCACCGCCTGACCGAGATCGACCCCGGCAATCGAGCGCCCCGACCCGGTGCCGAGGCCCGTGGGGTCCAGCGCGACGGCAAACGCCGGCCGCCCGAACCGTTCCTTCAGCCGTGCCGCAACCAGGCCGAGCACACCGGGGTGCCAGCCGTCCGAGGCTGTCACCACCACCGCGCCCTTCTCCTCTGCGCCGAGTGCCGCCATCGCCTCCGCTTCTGCTTGCGCCAGTGTGGCGGATTCGATGCTTTGACGTTCGCGGTTGAGGCGGTCGAGCTCGCCGGCGAGCCGCACGCATTCGCCAGGATCGTCATGCATGAGCAGATCGACGCCCAGAGTGGCGCGGCCGATCCGGCCGCCGGCATTGATGCGGGGCCCAAGCACGAATCCCAAGTGCCAGGGCTGTGGAGGAGCACCCAGCCGGGCGACGTCCATCAACGCGGTAAGACCCGGGCCCTGCCGCCGTCGCAGCGCAATGAGCCCTTTGGTTACGAAAGCACGATTGAGCCCGGTAAGCGGCACCACGTCGGCTACGGTTCCGAGCGCAACCAGGTCGAGAAAGCCCAGTAGGTCGGGCTCGTCCCGTTGCAGGGACCAGAAGCCGCGCACGCGCAGCTCGCGGTTGAGCGCGACCAGGGTCATGAAGACGAGGCCGACCGCGGCCAGATGACCAAGGCCGGAGAGATCGTCCAATCTGTTGGGATTGACGACGGCTACAGCTTCCGGCAGCGCCTCGTCGGCCTGATGATGATCGATGATGATGGCATCGAGTCCCATGGCGCGCGCTTGCGCCATCGGCGCATGGCTGCTCGTCCCGCAATCGACCGTGACGATCAACGTTGCGCCTGCTTGCGCGAGCGCGCGTATGGCGTCTGCGTTCGGGCCATAGCCTTCGAACAGCCGGTCGGGAATGTGGATGAGCGGAGCAACCCCGCAATTGACGAGAAAGCGCCCGAGCAGCGCTGCCGACGTTGCCCCGTCAACGTCGTAATCCCCGAAGATCGCAATCCTTTCCCCGCGCATGACGGCGTCCGCAAGCCGCGCAGCCGCCGCCTGCATGCCACGCAGCACATGCGGGTCCGGCATCAGCGATCGCACTGTCGGATCGAGAAAGCTTGCGATCTCGTTCTCCCCCACGCCCCGCCCCGCAAGGATCCGCGCCAGCAACTCAGGAATGCCTTGGCGCTGCGTGATGGCGAGCGCATGCATTGCGTCGCGCTCGCTGAGCCGGTCGCGCCAGGCGCGGCCGCATGCGGAATGCTCGATCCCCAGGAACAACCGCCCGCTCGCACCCGGTAGAATCGCCAGGGGAATGGTCATGGCTCCGGTGGCGCATGGCTCAGCCGCAGGGCGGACGCTCCATACCTCCCCCTGAAAGGGCTGTCGTATTCACACATCTTCCGCTCCCCAACCCTCAAGCTGGCGAAATAAGCCGGTTATCACGATGGGTATCAATCCAGATGGAATTTTTCGAGCTGGCGGTGGTCAGCCGTGATCCAGCGCACCGTACCGGTAATCGAGCGCATGACGACCGTCTCGGTGGTGATCACCTCCTGGCGAAATCGCACCCCTCTGAGCAGCGCCCCATCGGTAACACCGGTTGCGGAAAACAGGCAGTCGCCTTTCACCATGTCCCCGATCTCGTACTTCTTGCGCGGATTCTCGACGCCCATCTTGGCAGCGCGCTCGCGCTTCTCCTTGGTGTCGAGTACCAGCCGGCACTGCATCTGGCCGCCGATGCAGCGCAATGCCGCGGCCGCGAGTACGCCTTCGGGCGCTCCGCCCACCCCCATGTAGATGTCGATTCCGGTATTGGCGGCGTCCGCGGTGTGTATGACCCCGGCGACATCGCCGTCGGTGATCAATCGCACCGATGCACCGGCTTTGCGGACGCTCGCAATGAGCTCGGCATGGCGAGGCCGATCGAGAATCAGGGCGGTGATTGCTTCCGGCGGCACCCCCTTCGCCTTTGCAAGGTTGCGGATGTTGTCATCGGCGGGCGCGTCGAGATCGACCACGCGCGCGGGATAACCCGGACCGATGGCGATCTTTTCCATGTAGACGTCGGGCGCGTTGAGCAGCGTGCCTTGCTCTGCCATGGCCATTGTGGCGATCGCCCCCGGCATGCATTTGGCGCACAGCGTGGTGCCTTCGAGCGGATCAACGGCGATATCGACCTTCGGCCCATGCTTGTTGCCCACGGTCTCGCCAATGAACAGCATGGGCGCCTCGTCGCGCTCGCCCTCCCCGATCATGACGGTGCCGTCGATGGGAAGCTTGTTGAGCTCGCGCCGCATCGCATCGACTGCCGCCTGATCGGCGGCCTTTTCGTTGCCGCGGCCGCTCCAGCGCGCCGCAGAGACCGCCGCACGCTCGGTGACGCGCACGATCTCGAGCGAGAGAACGCGTTCCAGCGCGAGCTCCGGCTGGATCGTTATATGCGAGACCGCCCCGCGTGCTTGAGTGCTCATGTCCTCTCCTGCGCGTTGCTTTTGTTCGCGATAGCTCTGATCCAGAACCGAATCTGCCTCGGGAAACTCTATCAGTTTTTCTCGATCCGGATCACCTGCGGCTTGCCCGAGATCACATGGTCGCGTCCCACTGCCGCCAGCGCCTTGCGCACTGCATCCTCTGTCGTTGCATAGGTGATCAGAATAACGGGCACCGGCGTTCCCGAGCGTCCCGGCGTCTCGCCACCATGCGGCAAAGCTCCGGGATGACGCTGCACAATCGACTCCAGCGAGATGCTCTGCTGCGCCAGGCGCCGCGCGATGGTGGCGGCGGTGCCTGGCCGGTCGACTGCAAGCAGCCGAATGTAGTAGCCGCCCTCGTGGCGCTGCATCGGCGCCTTCCTGCTGGTAAAGAGTCGTGCCGAAGGTCGGCCGAATGGGGCCGTGCGCACCCCGCGCGCAATGTCGCCGATGTCGGCGACTACGGCGGAGGCCGTTGCAACGCCTCCCGCACCGGGCCCGACCAGCGTGATCGGCGCAATGCCGTCGGCGTCTATGCTGACTGCGTTGGTCACGCCCATGACCTGCGCGATCGCAGTATCCTTGCGCACCATGGTGGGATGCACGCGCTGCTCGATCCCGTTCTCGGTTTTCACTGCGACGCCTAGGAGCTTGACGCGGTAGCCGAGCTCGTCGGCCCAGGCGAGATCCTCCGGTGCGAGGGAAGCAATGCCTTCCACAAAGACCGCGCCGGCGTCGGCCTTGGTGCCGAACGCGAGGCTGGCAAGGATCGCGAGCTTTTGCGCGGTGTCATGTCCTTCCACGTCGAAGGTCGGGTCGGCTTCGGCATAACCGAGCCGCTGCGCTTCACGCAGGCACTCGGCAAACCCCATCTTCTCCTGCTCCATGCGGGTGAGGATGTAATTGCAGGTGCCGTTGAGGATGCCGTAGACGCGTTCCAGCGAGTTGCCCGCGAGCCCTTCGCGGATGGTCTTCACAATCGGAATTGCGCCGCCGACTGCCGCTTCGAAATTGAGCGCAACGTGATGTTTTTCCGCCACGCCCGCCAACCGCACGCCGTGTCTTGCAAGCAGCGCCTTGTTGGCGGTGACGACCGACTTCCCGGCTGCCAGCGCGGAGGTGACCGCGGTCTTGGCTGGATCGCCTTCCCCGCCGATGAGCTCTACGAACACGTCTATTTCCGGGTCGGTCGCGAGCGCTAGCGGGTCGGCAACCCAGCGCAAGCGCTTTACGTCCGCGTCTCTGCGCTTGCCGCGCGAGCGCGCACTCACGGCGACCACCTCAATGGCGCGCCCGCAGCGGGCGGCAAGCGCCTCGCGCTGACGATCAAGCAGCCGCACGACCTGCGCGCCCACCGTGCCCAGGCCGGCAAGCCCGATCTTCAGCGGCCCAGCCATGTTCAGCGGCGCTGAGCGAGGGGAAGAACGTTGTGCAACTTTTGCGGACCGGTTTCAAGAAAGCGCCGGATGTTGCGCGCAGCTTGACGAATGCGCTGCTCGTTTTCGACCAGCGCGATACGCACGTTGCCTTCTCCATGCTCGCCGAAGGCCACGCCGGGGGACACCGCAACCTCCGCCTTCTCGACCAGCAGCGTGGAAAATTCCACGCTGCCGAGGCCCTGGAATGCCTCGGGGAGCGGCGCCCAGGCGAACATCGAGGCGCGCGGGGGCGGAATCTCCCAGCCCGCGCGCCCGAAGGATTCGACCAGCACGTCTCGGCGCCGCTTGTATGTCTCCCGCATCTCGCGGATGCAGTCGTCGGGACCGTTGAGCGCCGCGGTGGCGGCCACCTGGACGGGAGTGAAGGCGCCATAATCGAGGTAGGATTTCACCCGACCGAGCGCAGCGATGATGCGCTCGTTTCCCACCGCGAAGCCCATGCGCCAGCCCGGCATGGAATAGGTCTTCGACATGGACGTGAACTCGACTGCCACGTCCATTGCGCCCGCAACCTGCAGCACCGAGGGCGGCGGATTGTTGTCGAAATAGACTTCTGCATAAGCGAGATCCGAGAGCACGAGCACGCCGTGCTTCTTTGCGAACGGGATCAAGTCCTTGTAGAAGTCGAGGTCGGCCACATAGGCGGTGGGATTGGAGGGATAGCAAACGATCACCGCGATGGGCGGCGGGATGGAGTGGATGATGGCGCGCTCCAAGCTGCTAAAGAAGGCCGGCGTCGGTTCCGATGGCACCGAGCGGATCACCCCGCCGGCCATGAGAAATCCGAACGCGTGGATGGGGTAGCTCGGATTAGGCACCAGGATCACGTCGCCCGGCGCGGTGATCGCCTGGGCGACATTGGCAAAGCCTTCCTTGGAGCCGAGCGTGGCGACGATCTGCGTCTCGGGGTCGAGCTTCACGCCGAAACGCCGGCCGTAATAGGCCGCCTGGGCGCGGCGCAGTCCGGCAATGCCGCGGGACGATGAATAGCGATCGGTGCGGGGTTTGCCGACGGTCTCCTTGAGCTTCTCGATCACATGCGGCGGGGCGGGCAGATCGGGATTGCCCATGCCGAGGTCGATGATATCAGCGCCCGCATTGCGCGCGAGTGCTTTTGCCCGGTTGACCTGCTCGAACACATAGGGCGGCAGACGCCTGATCCGGTGAAATTCTTCCATGCCCAACTCCCCCGTGCCCGCAAGGTCGCGCCCCCCGTAGCCCACGTGGGCGAAGCGACATACGGACCGGACGTTCCCCGGATCTCGCTTCGCTCATCCGGGCTACGAAGCTTTCTATCACTGGCTTGCGGCGGTGCCAGCAGGTTTTCCTGTGCCTGCGGCCGCAGCAGCCCGACTGCGGGCCGCGGCGAGCTCGTCTTCCAGCTTCTTCTGGTCCGCGCTGCTAAGCACGGTGCTGCTGCGCGGCGGCGGCACATCGTTCACCGCGGGATAGGCCGACGGCGTGCTTGGCCGCGCCGGTGTATCTTCCGGCAACCCGCCCATTGCGGTCGGCGTGCGGTCGGCAACGGTGCTCGCGCAGCCCATGATCGTCCCTGCACCCGCAATGAGCAGCAGGACAAGAATGCACGTTCTATAGGGGCGGGTTTCAAACCCGCCCCTGCCAAGTTGCCGCTGCCGGTTTGCTGCCATGCCGGCTCTGCCGTGATACTCGTGCGCCTGAATGCCGATCGGCGTTACTCGTTGATCGTCGGTTCTCGCCCCACGCTCGCGCGCTCGCACCCTGTCCTGCCGGCGCAAAATGGCGTCATTCCGGCCGATTACCGCCTGCGGGCGTATTACCCCAATTTGACAAAACCAAGGTTGCACCGTCGTTCCGGCGATTGCGGCGCCCGCCAAGCGGTGCAATCGTAAGCAGCACGCGCTTTATCCCGGCTTGCGGCGTCGGATGACAGTAGACAGATGACGCCCAGCGGAGGGCAGTCCGTCCTGTGTCATCTGTCCTCTGTCATCCCAGCGAGGAGAGGCCTGACCGTGAGAGCCCCTGCAGAACCGGTTCAAGGCGGCTCGACGGATGTCGAGGAGTTTGCCCACAACGTCGCCCGCATCATGGAGGAAGGCGGCCGGGCGCTGGCCGCCTATCTGCGCCCGCGCGAGGAGGGCAGCGTCGACGAGCAGTATTCGGAGGTGACCGACGTGGTCAAAACCCTGGGTCAGGTCGCGGATTACTGGCTCCGCGACCCCCAGCGCGCCCTCGAGCTGCAGTCGAGCTTGGGCAAGGCCTATCTCGATTTGTGGGGGAATGCAGCCAAGCGCATGGCCGGCGAGCAGGTCACGCCGGTCGCAGCGCCCGACCCCCGCGACCGGCGCTTTGCCGATCCGGAATGGTCAACCAATCAGTTCTTCGATTTTCTCAAGCAGGCCTATCTGCTCACCGTCGACTGGGCGCAGCGGCTGGTCCATGATGCCAAAGGGCTCGATCCGCACACCTTGCACAAAGCCGATTTCTACGTCCGACAGATTACCAATGCGGTCGCCCCTTCGAACTTTGTTCTGACCAATCCCGAGCTCCTGCGTGAGACGGTCGCCGCGAAAGCCGATAACCTGGTCCGCGGCATGCACATGCTCGCCGAGGACATTGCGGCTGGGGGTGGCGAGCTTCGGATTCGCCAGTCCGATTACAAGATGTTCGAGGTCGGCCGCAATCTCGCCCTGACCCCGGGCAAGGTGATTTTTCAGAACGAATTGATGCAACTGATCCAGTACGCGCCCTCGACGGCAACGGTGCTCAAGCGGCCGCTGCTCATCGTGCCGCCCTGGATCAACAAGTTCTACATTCTCGATCTCACTCCGGAAAAATCTTTCATCCGCTGGTGCGTCGCCCAGGGCCTCACGGTGTTCGTCATCTCCTGGGTAAATCCCGATGCACGGCTCGCCTGGAAAAGCTTCGAAGATTACATGCGCGAGGGCCCGCTTGCCGCGCTCGATGTGATCGAGAAGGTCACCGTCGAGCGCCAGGTCCACAGCATGGGATACTGCGTCGGCGGGACGCTTCTGGCGGCGGCGCTCGCCTACATGGCCGCGTCCGGCGATGACCGCATAATATCGGCAACTCTGCTGACGGCGCAGGTGGATTTCACCCATGCCGGCGATCTCAAGGTCTTCGTCGACGAGGAGCAGATCACGGCGCGCGAACGGGAAATGGGTCAGCGCGGTTATCTCGAAGGCAAGAAGATGGCCAAGGCCTTCAATCTCCTGCGCTCCAACGATCTGATCTGGCCCTACGTCATCAACAACTATCTCAAGGGAAAGGAGCCGGCCCCCTTCGACCTGCTGTATTGGAATTCGGATGCGACGCGGATGCCGGCCGCCAATCACTCCTTTTATCTGCGCAACTGCTACCTGGAAAACCGACTGAGCAAAGGCGAGATGGTGATTGGGGGCAAGAAGCTGGACTTGAAGAGCATCAACATCCCGATCTACAATCTCGCCACCCGCGAGGATCACATCGCGCCTGCAAAATCGGTGCTGCTCGGGTCGAAATTCTTCGGCGGCCGCGTCCGCTTCGTGCTGGCGGGCTCGGGCCACATTGCCGGCGTGATCAATCCTCCCGACAGGATAAAATATCAATACTGGACGGGCCCCAGACCAACCAGCGCCAATCTTGATCGCTGGCTGGGGAAGGCCAAGGAACATGCGGGGTCGTGGTGGCCGGACTGGTTCAATTGGCTCAAGGCGCAGGATCCGACCGAGGTGCCCGCCCGCGAGCCCGGCGGCGTCCTGACCCCGATCGAGGATGCGCCCGGAAGCTATGTGAGGATGCGCGATTGACCCGGGCGTCGGACGAAGGCTTCGTGTCCCGGACGACCCCGGGACGGGCACCCCGCCGACACCTAGTCGGCGGGGACCCCGTTGACCCGGGGAATCATCACAGCGGAGAACTGCAATGCACCTGACCAAACTGCTGTTGCCGGCGCTGGCTGTCTCGGCTCTCTGCGCGGGGCCCGCTTTCGGCGAGGACCTCGCCGGCACGCTCAAAAAGATCAAGGAGACCGGCGCGATCACGCTGGGTCACCGCGAATCCTCGGTGCCGTTTTCCTATTACGACGACAAGCAGCAGGTGGTCGGCTATGCCATGGATCTCTGCTACCGGATCGTGGACGCGGTGAAGAAGGAGCTCAACCTCCCCAATCTGGAAGTGAAGCTCAATCCGGTAACGTCGGCCACGCGCATTCCGCTCATCGCCAACGGCACTGTCGATCTCGAATGCGGCTCCACTACCAACAATCTCGAGCGGGAGAAGCAGGTAGCCTTCACCATCACCCATTTCGTGACTGCCAACCGCTTCGTCTCCAAGAAGTCCGCCAATCTGAAAACGGTCGAGGATCTGCGCGGCAAGACCATAACCTCGACCTCGGGCACGACCAACATCAAGCAGATCACCGAGATCGGCGCGCAGAAAGGCCTCAACCTCAACATCATCCCTGCCAAGGATCATGCCGAGGCGTTCCTCATGGTCGAGACCGGGCGCGCAGCCGCCTTCGTCATGGACGACATCCTGCTCTACAGCCTGGTGGCCAGCTCGAAATCGCCCGGTACCTACGTGATCTCCGCCGATCCGCTCTCGGTCGAGCCTTACGGAATCATGCTCCGGCGTGAGGACCCCGCTTTCAAGAAGGTGGTCGATGAAGCCATGATTGCGACCTACCGCAGCGGCGCGATCAATGGGATCTATGAGAAATGGTTCCTCAAGCCGATCCCGCCCAAGGGGATCAATCTCAACGTGCCCATGAGCGCCTCGTTCAAGAAGGTGGTCGCCAACCCGACCGACAGCGGCGACCCCGCGGTGTATTGATCGCAGGGCGGGTGAAGGCGAGCGCCTGCGCGCCGTGCCAATGCACGACTTGCCGACGTGATCGAGATAGGGAGGGGCGGGTTTCAAACCCGCCCCTACGCCGCTTTTCCGAAGTGCCGCCGTTATCGCCGGGACGCGAACGCCACTGTCTCGCGCAGCGGCGACCTCGTTTGCCTCCGCAATCCACACCCTGGTTGACCCACAAGGACGAGATGCACGCACAATGCGACCGCCGACTCCGTCGAGGGTACGCCGTTACATTGCGGCACAGATTTTCAATCGGGTCGTGGCGGCGGGTGGACGATTACGTTTAAAGGCCACCCCAGCCTTCCCCATCCCCTCCCCTGCCTGTAAATCCCTGTAAAGGGGGCGGGGCAACAGCCGAAACCTGCAAAAAATTGAGTATAAACAAGGACATCTGCCGAAATGGCGGGATCCGGAACAGGGAAGAACAGGGAAATAACAGGGAAATGACCAGTGATTCATGACCGAACGTCGCGATCACCACTGCCAGCGAAAGATGATGTAGTCGTCGTTCTCATCGGCGCGTCCCAGCTCGATCATCCGGCGAAAACGCTCCCGCACGTCCTCGAGACTTTCGCCTGCGGCCCTCCACAGGTGATGGGCGTGCGTTTCATTTGCGCCGTTGCTCCTGCGCCCTCAAGCGCTTGCGCCTGGCCGGCTCCATGGGTTCTGCCTTTCCGCTCACTAACGGTTGGCCAAACCAAAAAGCCCGGCGCGGTAGTCCGGGCCGGGCTTCTCTCACAGCTTTCCAAGATTAGCGACTCATAGCAGACTTTTGTTATAATGTCAATATGTCGAGCAAATTTTTTCGACCCCCCGCTTTTCTTGACCCGCGCACGAAGTCCTGAGTCGACAAAATTCGGCGTAAGCTTCTGTTCTTAAAGCCAGCGTCGAGGCGATGGCGCGAATTGCGGAGGCAGTGGCAACGGGCGATCTTGCGCCCTCCGAGGCTGCCGACATGGCGAAGGTGGTCGAGGCCTACCTGCAGGCGCTGGCGGCCCATGGCTTCGACGAGCGTCTCACCAGGCTGGAGGAGATGGCGGTCAGCAAGGAGCAGCCCGAAGGCCGCACGATTTATCTGCCATCAACCAGAGGCTGAAAAATTCCCTGTAAATTTCCTGTTGTTTACAGAGAGCTGGTTTTTTGCACCCGCGCCGGTTGTACACAGGGCGGCACCAGATCGACTGATCGTGTGCCCGGGGTCCCGGCTCTCCCCCGGGTCAACGGGGTCCCCGCCGAGTCCGTGGACGGGGTGCCCGTCCCGGGGTCGGCCGGGACACGCAGGTTTCGTGTCCCGGCCGAGCGACGCCGGCGTTGGCCGGCGGAGTGAAGAGCCGGGACCCAGGGGCCGCAACGGGGTGCGTTGAGCGCTGACCCGGTGGATTGAAAGGCCGGTCCGTGGACTTTCCTCGCGTTCTCGTTGTAATGGCGCATCGCCGGCAATTCGGCGCCTGAGGGCCGACGCGCGTGAACTACCACTGGAACTGGGGCATCTTCTTCCAGACGTCGCCCGACGGGGTGCATACCTATCTCGAGACGCTCTTCATGGGCACGGGCTGGACGCTGCTCACCGCGCTCAGTGCGTGGATACTCGCCCTCGCGCTCGGCTCGCTCGTCGGCGTTGCCCGCACCACGCCGTATGTCTGGCTGGCGCGGCTCGGCGACGCCTATGTCGAGCTGTTCCGCGACATCCCGCTCCTGGTGCAGATGTTCCTCTGGTACTTCGTGCTGCCGGAACTCCTGCCCACCGACCTTGGCGACTGGCTCAAGCAGCTCCCCGACGCCTCGTTCTACACCGCCGTCGTTGCGCTCGGCTTCTACACTTCGGCGCGGGTGTCGGAGCAGGTGCGCGCGGGCATCTCCAGCCTTGCCCGCGGCCAGCGTTTCGCCGGGCTCGCGCTCGGTCTCACCCTGCCGCAGACCTATCTCTACGTGCTCCTCCCGATGGCCTATCGCATCATTCTGCCGCCGCTCACGTCCGAATTCCTCAACGTGATCAAGAACAGCGCGGTCGCCTTGACCATCGGATTGCTGGAATTGACCGCGCGCGCCCGCGCCATGCAGGAGATGTCCTTCCAGGTGTTCGAGGCATTCACCGCGGCAACGGTTATCTACATCATCATCAACATCGCGGTGACATTCGGCATGCGCTGGGTCGAGCGGAACACCGCCGTGCCCGGCCTTATCGGCGCCGCGCCGGCGCTCGCCACCCACTGAGACGCGCGATGTTCGCGGACTTCGATTTCGATGTCATCATCCGCTCGCTGCCGTATCTGTTCTATGACGGGATGACCTTCACGCTGATGTTGACCGCGCTGGCGACGACCGGCGGCATCATATTCGGCACCGCGCTTGCGATGATGCGCCTTTCCAGCTTCGCCTCGCTCTCGCTCCCTGCCGCCGCATACGTGAACCTGATGCGATCGGTGCCGCTGGTGCTGATGATCTTCTGGTTCTATTTTTTGGTGCCCTATATCGGCCAGTGGGTCACTGGCGCGTCGCGGCCCATCCAGGTGGGGGCCTTCGCGTCCTCGCTGGTGACGTTCACGCTGTTCGAGGCCGCGTATTTCTGCGAGATCATGCGCGCGGGGATTCAATCCATCTCCCGCGGCCAGGTCGCGGCGGCCCAGGCGCTCGGCATGACCTATGCGCAGACCATGGGCTACATCGTCCTGCCCCAGGCTTTCCGCAACATGCTGCCGGTCCTGCTGACGCAGACCATCATCCTGTTTCAGGACACCTCGTTGGTCTATGTGCTGTCGATCACCGATTTCCTCGGCGCCGCCTCGAAGATCGCCGAGCGCGACGGCCGGCTCGTGGAAATGTACCTGTTTGCGGCGCTCGTCTATTTCGTGATCTCGTTTGTGGCCTCGCTGCTGGTGCGCCGTCTGCAGAGCCGCGTCGCCATCATCCGGTGAGGTTAGGCGATGATCACCCTCAGTCACGTGAGCAAATGGTACCAGAGCTTCCAGGTGCTGAAGGACTGCTCGACCGAAGTGGCGAAGGGCGAGGTGGTGGTCGTGTGCGGGCCATCGGGATCGGGCAAATCCACGTTGATCAAGTGCGTCAATGGGCTCGAGCCGTTCCAGCAGGGTACCATCGCCGTTGCCGGGATTTCCGTCGGCGATCGCAAGACCGACTTGCCCAAATTGCGCGCTCGCATCGGCATGGTGTTCCAGCATTTCGAGCTGTTCCCGCATCTCACCGTCATGCGCAATCTGATGCTGGCGCAGATCAAGGTGCTCCACCGCGGCAGGGAGGAGAGCGAGCGGCGCGGCATGAAGCTGCTCGAGCGGGTGGGGCTGACCGAGCACGCCCACAAGTTTCCCGGCCAGCTCTCTGGCGGCCAGCAGCAGCGTGTCGCCATTGCGCGCGCGCTCGCGATGGATCCGATCGCCATGCTGTTCGACGAGCCGACCTCGGCGCTCGATCCGGAGATGATCAACGAGGTGCTCGACGTGATGGTTGCACTCGCCAAGGACGGCATGACCATGATGGTGGTCACGCACGAGATGGGATTTGCGCACAAGGTCGCCCATCGCGTGGTGTTCATGGACCGGGGCGAGATCGTCGAGGATGCACCCACGGCGGAATTCTTCGGCAAGCCGCGCAGCGAGCGCGCTCAGACCTTCCTCTCGAAGATCCTGCAGCACTGACGTTACGGGAACAGCGCGACCTGCTCCAACCCCAGCGTCTCGGGGAAACCCAGCATCAGGTTCATGTTCTGAACCGCCTGGCCGGAGGCGCCCTTGGCGAGATTGTCGAGCGCGGAGCCAATGATCGCGCGGCCCTGCACGCGGTCGTTCGCGACCCCGATGAAAGTGAGGTTCGAGCCGCGGACATGGCGGGTCTGCGGCATCTCGCCGAAGGGGAGCACATGCACGAACGGCTCCTGGGCGTAGGCTTCGATGAGAATGCCATGCAACCGTTCCGCCGATGCGCCCGTGCCGCGCACATAGATGGTGGAGAGAATTCCGCGGTTCATCGGCATCAGATGCGGCGTGAATGTGGCGATCACCTCCCGCCCGGCCGCTTTGGAGAATTCCTGATCGAGCTCGGCCATGTGCCTGTGGTGGCCGACGCCGTAGGCGTGAATGCCTTCGGACACTTCGGAGAAGAGCATCTCCGCCTTGGCTGCCCTGCCCGCTCCGGTCATGCCGGATTTGGCATCGATGACGATCGCCTCGGGATCGATTGCCCGCGCCCGCAGCAACGGGATGAGGGGAAGTTGCGCGCAGGTCGTATAGCAGCCGGGATTGGCGACAAGGCGCGCCTGCTTGATCGCGTCACGGTCAAGCTCGGTGAGCCCGTAGACTGCTTCTTTCTGCAGCTCCGGTGCGCAATGCTCATGCCCGTACCAGCGCGCGTAGACAGCAGGATCGGCGAGGCGGAAGTCGGCGGAGAGATCCACCACCTTGATGCGCGGCACCGTGGCGATCAGATGCTTGATCACCTTCTGCGTGGTCCCGTGCGGCAGCGCACAGAAGGCGAGATCAAGCGCGGTCGCCTTCCAGTCTGCTGCGTCGATCGCCGTCAGTTTCAGCAATGCATAAGGAGAGAACTGCGGAAACACCGACCGCATGTCCTGCCCGGCACGGCGCTCGGCGGTGAGCAGGGCAATCTGAACCAGGGGGTGGCGCAACAGCAGGCGCACCAGCTCGGCGCCGGTATAGCCGGACGCTCCCAGTACCCCTACTCTCATCCTTGTCTTTGTTTGATTTGCAGCGCTCATCGTCACGTCTTCCAGGAGTCGGGGAGAACGGCCGGACGCCGAGGATACCGCGACGAGATGCTGATCAATGCCGCGGAAGCACGTCCGGCGGCACGGGGGAGGATCAAGCGCAATGGCGCGCCCGTGCCGGTTGGGCACGGCGACGCGGGCGACCTCGCACAACGATCCTCATCATGCGCGGCGCTATACCCGCGCCTTGGTCGGGGGTCAAGAACAGGACACTCTTCGCGCGGCAAGCAAGACGTGAATGGCCGCGACCACGGGGTAGCTGCTGCGCAAGCGCAACGGGTACCGGTACTGCGTCACAAACTACGCTGTCATTCCGGGGCGTCGGCAAGTCGGTTTCACCGACTTGCCGACGAGCCCGGAATCCATAACCCCAAGCGGTAATGTGTGCCACCGCAGCCTAACCACTTTCATCACTGCACGGCCTGTGGTTATGGATTCCGGGCTCCGCTCGCTACGCTCGCGGCCCCGGAATGACGGGCTAGAGTAGTTTGTGACGCAGTAGGGGTACCCGTCCCGTCCATGGCGGCGGAAAACGTCAGATCACTGACACAATCCAGGCGGCGAGCGCGTCCAGCATCTCGCTTCGGACATCGCTGTCCTTTCGGCCGCTGCGGGCGGGGACGTGAAGGGAGTGATCCGCATCGCGCAGCACATGCAGGGTCGCGCTAGCCCCGAGCCCCTCGATAACGGACCCGATGAGCTCCAGATCGGCGAGCGCATCGCGCTCCCCTTGCAGAAACAGCATCGGCAACCTTACGTCGGAAAGATGCCGCGCACGTTCGATCGACGGTCGCATTGCTGGATGGAGCGGGAAGCCGAGAAAAGCCAGACCGCGTACGCCTGGCAAAGGAGCAACAGCCTGCGCCTGCGATGTCATGCGGCCGCCGAATGACTTGCCGCCGGCAATCGCAGGCAAGTCCGAGAAGAGCCGGAGAGCTTCTGATACGGCGGCCCGCACCGTTGCCTGCGCCAGCTCCGGACGATCCGGGCGCTTCGCGCGCTGCTCCATGTACGGAAACTGATAGCGCAGCGTTGCGATCCGGCGTTCGGCAAGTCCCTCCGCAGCCGCCGCCATGAACGGGTGCCACATTCCCGCACCTGCACCATGGGCGAGCACGTAGCACGCCTGCGCCCGCGCTGGCGTCAATAGCAAACCGGATACGCGGTGCGCGTTGTCGACCTCGATCGTCAGCGGCTGCGCGTCCGAGCAGCTCATCAAACGCGCTTGACCGCAAGCACTGCGTTGAGCCCGCCGAAGGCAAATGAGTTGGACAATGCCGCATCGATAACCAGCGGCCTCGCTTCGTTCGGCACGCAGTCAAGATCGCAGGCCGGATCGGGGCCGAGATAGTTGATCGTGGGCGGCACAACCGCGTGCTTCATCGACATCACCGTCGCGACCAGCTCAAGAGCGCCGGCCGCGCCCAGAGCGTGGCCGAGCATGGATTTGTTGGAGGAGATGGCGAGACTTGCAGCGCGCGGCCCGAAGGCGCGCCTTATCGCATTCGTCTCGACCTCGTCGTTCGCCGCGGTGCCGGTACCGTGCGCGTTGATGTACTGGATGTCGTCGGGCGAGAGTCCAGCGTCAGCAAGGCTGCTCTCGATGGCGCGCACCATGCCGCCCACATCCGGGCTGGTCAGGTCGTGTGCATCCGAGCTCATGCCGAAGCCGACGATCTCGCCCATAATTTCCGCCGAACGCTTGCGCGCGTGATCGAGACTTTCGAGCACAACCGCCGCGGCTCCTTCGCCGATCACCAAGCCCTTGCGCTCCCGCGAGAACGGCCGGCAGGTGTCGGGCGCCATCACCCGCATCGCCTCCCAGCCCTTCATGGTGCCGAAGGTGAGGCAGGCATCCGCGCCTCCCGTGACCGCGCACGTCACCGCGCCGGAACGCACCAGATGGAACGCAAGTCCGATGGCATGGGTTGCCGATGCGCACGCGCTGGCCACCGCGAAAGCCGGACCGCGCAGGCCGCAATGCATGCTGACCTGGCTCGCCGGGGCGTTCACCATCAGCTTGGGAATGGTCAGGGGATGGAGCCGCTTTGCGCTCTCGCGATAGAGCCGCTTGTAGTTGTCGTCCTGGGTGTTCTGTCCTCCGACCCCGGTGCCGATGATGGTCGCGGTTCGCTCGGACAAGCCATGATCCAATGAGAGCCCCGCATGCGCCAGCGCTTCGCGCGCGGCTATCACTGCGAACTGCGCCACGCGATCGAGCGAGACGAGCTGGCGTTCGTCGAAATACGTCTGCGGCTTGAAGTCCTTGACCTCGGCGGCGATTTTTTGGGCGAGCTGATCGGTCGGAAGAACGGTCGCCTCGGCAATTCCGGAGACACCCTGCACCAGGTTCGACCAGAACGACGGGAGCGTATGCCCGATCGCGGAGATGACCCCGCATCCGGTCACGACTACGCGCTCGGCCATTTACAGCGCGTTACGGCATACCTCCCCCTGAAAGGGGAGGTATTGGGGTGCTTGCTGCGCCACCTGAACGACTCTCTACGCTTTGCGAACCAGCTTTTTGATCGCCGCGACGATATCGCCCACAGTCTGCAGCTCGGGCCTGCTGTCGTTCGAGTTGAACGGAATCTGCACGTCGAATTTTTCTTCCAGATCGAAGATCATCTCGACTGCGCTGAAAGAATCGATACCGAGATCATCGAGGCGATCGGTCATGCTGAGGTTGCGCTTGTCCGCGGGAAGCCGCTTGGCGATGATGGCCACAGTATCCGCTGCCACCTCATCCATTGCGGGCGCCCGCCTTGCTTCTTTGCCCGAATTGCCGCCGCAGGGTAGCGCTGGCGCGGATAAATTCGTGCCGCGGCCACGCCGGAGAGCCCAGCCAGATTTCGCCGGGCGGCACATCAGATGCCACGCCGCTCTTTGCTCCGATCATCGCCCCTTCTCCGATCGTCAGGTGGTCCGCGATGCCCACCTGCCCGCCTAAAATGACATTATCGCCCAGAACGACGCTTCCCGACAAACCGCACTGCGCGACGATGATGCAGTTGCGGCCCACCGTCACGTTGTGGCCGATCTGGACGAGGTTGTCGATCTTGGTGCCCTCCCCGATCACCGTATCGGCACTGGCACCGCGATCCATCGTCGTTCCGGCACCGATCTCCACGTTGTCCTGAATGATCACTCGACCGATCTGCGGCACTTTTGCATGGGTACGACCTCTGGGCTGGAAGCGGAAGCCGTCCTGCCCGATGCGGCACCCCGGATGGATGATGACATTGTCGCCAATCAACGCATGCATGAGGGACGTGCCGGCACCGATCGAGCAATTGCGCCCGATTTGCACGCCGGCGCCAATCACCGCATTGGCGCCGATGATGCTGCCGGCTCCGATTGCGGCGCGCGGCCCGATCACCGCGCCGGGATCGATGGTCACCTCGTCCTCGATGTTGGCGGCGGGATGAACGATCGCGCCCGGCGCAACCCCTTTCGATTCGAACAACGAGGGCGGCAGCAACGCATCCGTGTAGAGCTCGCGCGCGACAGCAACAAAGGCGTCGTAGGGCCGCTCAGTGCACAGCACATTCACATGGGCCGGCGCCTGCGCGGCAAACCGTTCGGTCGTCAAGCATGCGCCGGCGCGGGTGGAGGCGAGCGCATCGGCATGCTTGTTGCTGTCGAGAAAAGCGAGATCATGCGGGCCCGCTCGATCGAGCGGCGCAATGTCCGTGATCATGTGATCGAGACGCGCCCCGGCGCTTGGCTTGGCTCCGGTAAGCTGGGCAATTGCCTCCACCGCTATTCCCGGCGGACGCTTGAAGAACACCGGCTCGGTCATTCCACCCCGCGCTATGGCTCACGTCTGTCAAGCCGCGAGAGGCGGATCATAGCAAACTCGGCCCACACTGTGTAACCGGCGCTGGTCGGCAGAGCTGGACCCCAAAAACACCTACGACCACGAACAGAGGTGCGCGTACATCCGGCGTCACCGCTTGATCGTGGCCGTCCCCCACAATGGAGCCGCATCGGCTGCTACATTGCTTCCGACCTATATGGGGGACCCGACAAGCGGCCGCAAGGCCACCTACTCGGCAGGCACTGCCGCGCCTGGCCGCTCTTTCTCGACCCCGTTGACGAGGAAGGCGATCACGGCCGTAGCAAATACAAAGCCCAGCGCGATCACAGCGGTGGTAGCGAGCACAAGGTCGAATCCGCCTCGACCATAGAGGATGGCAATCGCCGAAACCGCAGCTCCCGAGACCAGGAAAGTGAGAAAATAACGCACCGAGTAAACGCGTCCGCGCCAGGCATCCGGCGTATAGCGCGCGATCACCAGGTCGTTGACGGTCACCTGCGCGTAGATCGCGGCCATCGCTACGGCGAGAACAAGGATGAGCAGCTTGCCCGAGGTGTATGCCGCGCACAGGACCCCCAGGAACTGCAGCGCTGCTATGATTGCGAACAAGATGTGCGGTTGAAACCGCTCGACCAAGCGGCCGACCGTGATCTGGGCGATGGCTCCGCACATAAACACTGCGGTCGCGATACCGCCGACCCATGTGAGCGAAACGGTCGCGCCTAGCCGTTCATCCACGATCTTCGGCAACGCAATGGAAATGATGTTGAACACCAGTCCGGCGCAGAGCGCGATGACCACGAACAAGGCGAAAATGATGACCGCGAGCGAGGTGCCGAGCGGCACTTCGGCGACCGTGGCGCGCTTTGCCGTCTGGCCTCCTTCGTCCGGAACGAGCCAGAGATAGAACGGTGCAGTGATGAGGCTCACAACTCCGGGCAGGAGGAATGCAGCGCGCCACCCCCAGAATGCAATCAATGCAGCAGTCACCCCCGCCGCGAGCGCCGCGCCAAAGTTGCCGCATACGCCGTTGAACGCCAGCGAGCGCCCGCGCGTTTTCGCCTGGGCGATGAGGATCGAAGTGCCGACCGGGTGGTAGATGGCGGCAAACGCGCCGAGCGCAAACAGCGCGACGGCCAGCACCATCAGACTCGGCGCAAGGCCCGCCGCCAGCAACGACGCCCCGCAGCCCGCATAGAACAGCGCGATCATGTTGCGCCGGCTCCAACGGTCAGCGAGCCAGCCCGCGGGCAGCGAGAAGATGCCAAAGGCAAGGAAGGACGCCGTGCCCAGCGCGAGCAGCTCGGCATAGGTTTTTGCGTAAACCACCTCAAGGCTGATGACCGCCGTCGGGAAGATCAGCATCACGTAGTGGTCAAGCGCATGCGCCCAGTTGATGAAACCGATGGAAACACTGGTGCGGTCGTGATCTTCTGCTCTGAGCTGCAACATGCGCCTGATTGGGGAGCCTATCTGCTGATCGGCTATTTGGTTTGCGAGACGCTCTATAGCCCGAGTATTGGCCGCCGACCATGCCATGATTGCGGGGCGTGCCTGCGCCAGGAGCAGATCCGCTGAATGGGGCGGGTTGGCGGCCAAGATCGTCCCTGACCAGATTGACCGTGAAACCGGGGCACCCAAAAACGCTGCGCGTTTTTTGGAAACCCGACGCCGTTAACCGGATTACGTTTCAGCTCGAATTATTTCACGTCGCCTTGGGCAGGAACTTCTGAGCGATCTCCGAGAGCTCCTTCGCCTGTCGGGTCAGCATGTCCGACTGCTCGCGCACATGTCGCGTGGTGAGCTCAATGAAGTCCGAGGGGGCCTTTGTGCCGGAGAGCTTCGAGAGATACTCGAAGGTGGCATTGCAGTTCGCAAGAGCGAACTCCATGACCTTGGCGTTGTACTCCTGGGTGGCCTGCAATGCATTTCGAATGAGATCAGTCGCTCCTTGGCTCGCGGCAGCCATTTGCGCTCCAGCGTCCCCCACCGCCGCGCCGGCTTTTTCCCTTGCTTTCCGCATTGCGCTCATATCGGTCATGATACCCTCCTACAGCGGTTCCGACGTTTTAAAGATCGTTACGGTTTCTGAGATCTCGCTCACTCCAGGCGCCATTCCGGGGCGCCGCATCTAAGGGCGGTCGAAAACCGCTCCCTCGGCCGGGCACTAGGAAGATATGAGGAATATCGGGTAGCTTTGATCGAGATCAAGCGCCGCAACGGCCGATTCGATTAGGGCTGGTGGGGTAAAATGATCCAGGGCGAAAAACAAGGAGGGCCGGGATGTTGCGCCATTTCATCAATGCTTTTGCCGTAGCGCTGGCGCTGGCATCAAGCAACCCCGCTGCTGCGCAGCGGGTGAAAGCCGGGCTGCTGACTTGCGATGTCTCAGCCGGGATCGGGTATATCATCGGATCGCACAAGGACATCTCCTGCTCATTCACGCCGGAAGGCCCGGGCCGGCGAGAGGACTACGACGGTTCGATCAGCAAGTTCGGACTCGATCTCGGAATAACCGGTCCTGGCCTGATGGTGTGGGCAGTGTTCTCGGACACGGTTGCCGGCCCCGGGTTCCTCGCCGGGGATTATGTGGGTGCGAGCGGGGAAGTCTCACTTGCGGCGGGGCTTGGCGCCAACGTTCTGGTTGGGGGATCGAACCGCACGGTCGCACTGCAGCCGATCTCGCTCAGCGGTCAAATCGGAGTCAATCTCGCCCTTGGCGTTGCTTCCCTGCATCTGGGCCTGCCCCGGCGTTGAGGTCAGCTGGTTCATGACGCCCGAGGTTGCCCTGTCGCCAACCTTGGTCAACTCGAAAGTATGACGGTGCAAGTGGACCGGGTGGTTGTCGCCGCTCGTGTTGGTCTTGGCGAGGCGGTAGCGCTTTCCGCGCTCGGCGGTGAACAGCGGTTGGTCGCCGGCCATGATTTGCCGCTGATGGTCCAGCGGTTATAACCGCCGCGACCGCCCGGGACTTTCTGGTTTTAGTAGGGCTGCACGGTTGCTGTTGGCTTTCAATGCCTCGGAGTGGCGTCGGAGGATGACTCGACAGCCCCTGGACGAGGCGCCACATTGGCTTTTCATTCGGTCCGCCAAAAGAATCAGCCCGGTTCCGGAATGACGCATGCCTCTCGCCCGCAGCCGCAGAACGCCCGCAAGCGTTGGAGCGGCATCGGCAACGGCGCGGGCCCCTCGCCGTTTGCGCGGGGTGGGAAGATTAGCGCCGAGATGGTCAAAGGACGCGCCAAAGCCCTTGGCGCGGATCTCGTCGGTATTGCCGATGCCGCAATCCTTAATGCGTTCCCGCCAGACCCGCTGTGGCCGCAAACGCCCGAGCGCATTTCCCCTTACGTCAAGAGCGTTATCGTGCTCGTCCAGCACATTCCCGCCGGCGCATTCCGCTGCAAATCGAATGTTCCAGTCCAGTACATGGACATGCTCGTGCTGCGGAAAATGGACAAGGTCGCCTACCGCATCGCCGAGGAGCTTGAAGCAGCGGGGCACCCGACATTCGTGGTGCCGGCGCAGGAAACCGAATGGAGCTACAAACGCGCGAGCTATGGGCGGCTCTCGACGCGTCACCTGGGAGTGGAAGCGGGTCTCGGCACCCTTGGCCTCGAGGTCAATATCCTCACCCCCGAATATGGGCCGCGTCTCTACCTCACCGGGGTACTCACCGAGCTTGGGCTTGAAGCCGATCGGCCGATGACCGAGCAGGTATGCATCGGCGAGTCGTGCAGCCGGTGCCTGCATTCCTGCCCCGGCGACGCAGTGCTGCATTTCGGCATCGACAAGCGCGGGTGCGCCGAGCACGCCCAGGAGTTTGGCTTTGCCCAGATCCTGAAATTTCTCGGGCGCGCGCTGGATGCGCAGGCGGAAGGCGCGACGGCGGAGGATTTGATCGCAATGGCACGCTCCCGGGATTTCTTCGGCTTCTGGCAGGGGTTGCTGCGCGTGGTCGGCTCGTTCGGAGACTGCCCGCGGTGCCTGGCGGTTTGTCCCGTCGGCGACGACTATCATGCCCATCTCGCCGAGCCGCAGAAGATCATCCCGGAGAAGACGCCGGAAAAGGTTGAGCTGGCCAAGGAGATGCAGGCGGCGAGAAAACGCGGCGATCTGGGTGGTGGACTTTCCGATTGGAACATCCGCTGGGTCGGTGCGGAAGGTTACAAGGGGATCGTGGCGCGGCAGCTGCAGCAGTTCAAACGCAGGCAAAAGGAACGCGCGGCAGCCGCCGCGCCCGAACCAACCGAATAGGAGCATGCCGCGCATGGTCGGCGTCTTTCGCCAGCCTGTCATCGCCGAGGATGTCAAGCGCAAGGCCAGGGAGCTCGGTGCCGACCTTGTCGGCATTGCGGATGGCGAGCTGATGAATATCCATCCGCCCGATCCTGCGGATCCGCGCCGACCCATCGACATCACCGATCTCGATTACCGGCGCGTGATCGTGCTGGCCAAGCATCTCAACAGCGGCGTCGCGCGGATCACGCATTGGGGGGATCGCACCAAGTTCTACAACGACGAGCTTGCGCTCTCGACGCTCGAGGAAATCTCGCTCGAGCTCGTCTTCTGGCTGGAGGAGCTGGGCTATCCGGCGATCATCGTGCCGCCGACTCACGTCGACCCCTGGCGTTACAACGATGATCCAAAGCAGCACATGTCGCCTTTGTTGTCGCTTCCGCATGCCGCCGTGGAGGCGGGTCTCGGCACGCTCGGGCTCAATCTGCAGCTGTTGACCCCAGAGTTCGGCCCGCGCGTGATCCTCAGCGCCGTGATGTCGTCGCTCGACATCGAGCCCGACCGCCGGCGTAGCGAGAGCCTTTGTCTCGGGCCGGCATGCGGCCGCTGTCTCCGAGCCTGTCCGGCGGACGCCGTGCGGCATTGGGACCGCGACTGGGAAGCCTGCGACGCCTACCGCTCGCCCTACGGATTTGCCAAGCTGACGAGCCACATCGAAACCGTGATGTCCGAGCCGCAGGTGCAGAAGAAGAAGGACCTTCTGCGCAGCGAGACGATGTTCAATCTCTGGCAGAGCATTCTGCGCGGGGCGGGCGTCATCACGGGATGCCGCCGCTGCGCCGACGTGTGCCCGGTGGGTGAAGACTATGCTGAGATGCTTGCCGACGCCCTCGACGCGATCGCGGAGGATACAGAGCCAAAGCAGCTGCGCCTCGTTGACATGGTGCGGGCGCAAGAGCGCAATGAGCTGCCCGACCGCTATAGCCGTCAGGAGCGCTGGATCGGGACTTTGCTGCCGGCTAAGCGTGAGAGTCCATGAGCCATGGTCCCATGATCCCTTCTCTCTCACCACCAAAAACAGCCGACGAGATCCGCAAGCTGCAATCGGACCGCAAGCGTCATGCGGTGACGCAAGCGAGGCGCGCCCCGTTCTTCAAGGGCAAGCTCGATCACGTGAACATCGAGCGCCTCGATGATGCGGACGAGTGGAACAAGATCCCCATCCTCGACAAGGACATGCTGCGCAGCATGTCGGATGCCGAGTTTTATCGGGATTTCTGCCTGCTCGGTTCCGACGGCGACAGCGTTTCAGAGTATTGGCGCTCCGGCGGCACCA
>Ga0073928_10002701_pt1 | contig 29729 bp, 29 predicted proteins | sample PaiPotPPA55metaG_FD_76969 | JGI IMG/M metagenome (GOLD analysis project Ga0073928, IMG submission 76969) | Iron sulfur acid spring bacterial and archeal communities from Banff, Canada, to study Microbial Dark Matter (Phase II) - Paint Pots PPA... ...
CGGGCCCACGACGCTACGAGATCAGCCGCCGTTCTGGATGATCTGCACGTTCTCCAGTACGCCGAGCGCGTCCGGCACCAGCACCGCCGCCGAGTAGTAGGCGCTGACCAGGTAGGACATCACCGCCTGCTCGTTGATGCCCATGAAGCGGACCGAGAGCGAGGGCTGATACTCGTCCGGGATGCCGGTCTGGTGCAGGCCGACCACACCCTGGTTGTCCTCACCGGTACGCATCGCGATGATCGAGGTGGTGTGGTCCCCGTCGATCGGGATCTTGTTGCAGGGCAACAGCGGCACGTCGCGCCACGCCGGAACGCGATGCCCCTGGTACTCGACCGGGGTCGGGTAGATCCCCGCCTTCGTGCACTGACGCGCGAACGCGGCGATCGCCTTCGGGTGCGCCAGCAGCACCTTCGTCTCACGCCGACGAGAGAGCAGCTCATCGAGGTCGTCCGGAGTCGGCGGCCCGCTGTGCGTGTGCACGCGCTGACGCAGGTCGGCGTTGTGCAGCAGGCCGAATTCGGAGTTGTTGATCAGCTCGTGCTCCTGGCGTTCGCGCAACGCCTCGACGGTGAGCTTGAGCTGCTGGTCGACCTGGTTCATGGGCTGGTTGTAGAGATCCGCGACCCTCGAGTGCACCCGCAGCACCGTCTGCGCGACGGAGAGCTCGTACTCGCGCGGGTTGAGCTCGTAGTCTGCGAACGTGCGAGGCAGCGTCTCCTCGCCGGCGTGGCCGGACGCGATCTCGATCTCCGTCTCACCGGAGCGGTTGCGCGGGATCGCGGCCTGCGTGGCGTGGGTCTGCAACTGCTCGGCCAACGCGGGCGACTGGGCGGCCAGCGCGTCGACCACGCTTCGCGGCAGCAGCAGCGCGATCACCTTGGTGTCGGCGATGGCCGTGTACGGCCAGGCTTCGGACTCGGTGAGCGCCTGGTCGCCGAAGAAGTCCCCGTCGCCGAGGATCTTCAGCCGGACCTCGTTGCCGTACTTGCCCTCGGTCCGGCGCACCACCTTGCCATAGGCGATGAGCACGGCGTGCTCGGCCGCCGCGCCCTCCGCGGCGATCACCTCGCCCGCGGCGTACTCGCGCTGCTCGCACCGCCGGGCGAGTTCGGCCAGCAGATCCGCGTCCTCGAACCCGCGCAGCAGCGGGAGCTCGGCGAGCTTCTCGGGCACCACGGACACCCGGTCGCCGACGTTCGAGAAGGAGAGCTGGCCGTCCCCCACCACGAAGGACAGCCTGCGGTTGACCCGGTAGGAGCCGCCGTTGACCTGCACCCACGGCAGGGACCTGAGCAGCCAGCGGGAGGAGATGCCCTGCATCTGCGGGGGCGTCTTGGTGGTGGTGGCGAGCTTTCGCGCCGCCTCGGTGCTCAGGGACTGCCGGGCCTGCGCGGACTCGGCGTCAGCGGAGGCGGCAACGGAGGGATCGATCGTCACAGGCGAAGTCCTTCGTATCGGCGGTTCTGTTCGGCGTCCCGCGAGACCCTGGCGGATCTTGGGGCTCCGCGGCGCAGCCTAGGCGCGACTTCGGCCGCTTTTGAAGGCTTTTTCCAGATCAGGACACGATCGTGTGAATACGTCAGTATTTCGTGATTCAGCCCTGCTCAGCGGGGAGAGGCAGAGCGCAGACACACCTGCAGTCGACCCACCCGAGCCGGAAGGCGGATGCGCCCGTGCCGCAGCCCTTCGAACTGCCCGACTTCTACGTGCCCTACCCCGCGCGGCTGAGCCCCTTCGTGGCGCTCGCCCGCGAGGCCTCCACCGACTGGGCCCGCGAGCTCGGCATGCTCGAGGGCTCGGACGTGTGGACGCAGGAGGATCTGCTCGCGCACGATTACGCCCTGCTGTGCGGGTACACCCACCCGGACACCTCGCCGGAGATGCTGACGCTGATCACCGAGTGGTACGTGTGGGTGTTCTTCTTCGACGACCACTTCCTGGCCAGGTACAAGTGCTCCGGCGACCGCTCCTCGGCGCACGAGTACCTGAACCGGCTGTGCGCGTTCATGGCGCCGGGCAACGACCTGGAGCCGACGAATCCGTGCGAGGCGGGGCTGGTGGACCTGTGGGCCCGTACCGCGCCGCATCGCAGCGAGGACTGGGTGCGCCGGTTCACCGAGAGCACCCGGCACCTGATCATGGCCTCGATGTGGGAGCTCGACAACATCACCGCCAAGCGGATCGCGAATCCGGTGGAGTACGTCGAGATGCGGCGCCGGGTGGGCGGAGCGCCGTGGTCGGCGAGCCTGGTGGAGCACGCCGTGAACGCCGAGGTGCCCGCCGCGATCTCACGCACCAGGCCGATGCGGGTGCTCAGCGACGCCTTCGCGGACTCGATCCACTTCCGCAACGATATCTTCTCCTATCAGCGCGAGGTGGAGCAGGAGGGCGAACTGGACAACGGCGTCCTGGTGTTCCAGACCTTCCTCGACTGCCCGCCGCAGGAGGCCGCCGATCGTCTCAATGACCTGCTGACGTCGCGGCTGCAGCAGTTCGAGCACACCGCGCTCGTCGAAGTGCCCTCATTGCTGCTGGAGTCCGGGCTGGAGCCGAAGGATTGCGCCGACGTCGCGGTGTATGTCAAAGCTCTGCAGGATTGGCAGTCCGGCGGCCACGAGTGGCACATGCGCTCGAGCCGATACATGAACAAGGGCGGCACCACCCGGTCGCAGAGTCCGTGGGTACTGCCGCCGGCGAGCGCGTTCGGTGTGCCGGGCCTCGGCAACACGGCCTTCAGCGTCAAGCATCTGGCGGATCGGGCGCGTGCTTTCTCCCACCTGCCGTTCCAGCACGTCGGCCCGTCCCGGATCCCGGACCTGGATCCGCCGTTCCCGCTGCGGCTCAACGAGAACCTCGAGGCCGCGCGAGCGCACAACCTGGCGTGGGCCGAGGCGATGGGCCTGACGCAGGGCCTGCCGGGCGTCCCGGGCGGCGCGATCTGGACGGCCGAGAAGGTCGCAGACTACGACTTCACGTTGTGCGCCGCGGGCCTTGCGCCGCAGGACTCGCTGGAACTGCTGAGTCTGAGCACTGATTGGCTCACCTGGGGCACTTACGGCGACGACAGCTTTCCCTTGGTCTACGGCCGGGCTCGGGACAGGGCCGGCGCAAAGGCCCAGACGGACAGATTCAAGCTCTTCATGCCAGTGCAGGACGACACGCACGTGCCGGAGCCGCACAACGCGCTGGAACGCGCGCTGGCGGACCTCTGGGCGCGCACGACGACCGAGATGACCGAGAGCGCACGCAGCTTCCTGCGTCACACGATCGTCGACATGACCGACAGCTGGCTGTGGGAGCTGGACAACCAGGCCCTGAACAAGATTCCTGATCCGGTGGACTACATGGAGATGCGCCGCAAAACCTTCGGCGCGGAGTTCACGGCCGCGCTGGCGAGTATCCGCCGTGGTGACGTCGTCCCCGAGGAGCTCGCTCAGCACGAGGCGATCGCGTCGCTGGAGAACAGCGCCGCGGACTACGCGTGCATGATCAACGACGTGTTCTCCTACCAGAAGGAAATCGAGTTCGAGGGCGAGGTGCACAACCTGCTGCTGGTCGTGCAGAACTTCTTCGAGTGCTCATACGAGGAGGCGCTGGGCATCGTCGAGGACCTGATGAGCCAGCGGCTCGAGCAGTTCCAGCGCGCGGTCGAGGTCGAATTGCCGCTCGCCTACAAGGACTACGCGCTGGACGACCAGGCGCGCGCCGCGCTCGACGGCCGGGCCGCACAGTTGCGGGATTGGATCGCCGGGATCCTCAACTGGCACCGGAATGTGCGGCGTTACCGGGAAGAGGACCTGCTGCGGCACAACGCCCGGCATCGTCCGACACCTATGGCCTGGCAGGAAGCCGCGGTCGCTGAGCTGGAGCGAGCATAGAGCTGGAGCGAGCATAGAGCGTGGCCGCGGCCCCGGGCGGTGGGAAGAATGCCCGGGGCCGCAGTCACGCCACTGCGGTCCTGCAGGGGTTACTGCAGGTAGAGTCGGCCGGCGAATCGACGGCCGAAGTTGTCACCGGTGTTCGCCGTGACGGTGAAGTCGTAGCGGCCAGCGGTGGTGGCGGAGAGCGTCGCGGTGGCCGTGCCACCCGCCGCGACGGTCACGGTCTGGGTGGAGCCGCCTGAAGCCAGGTAGGCGACGTTCACCCCGATGGTGAAGGTGCAGGAGACAGAACCCGCATTCGTCATCGTCAACGCGAGGGTCTTGCCGTCCTGGTTGTCCACGACGTACGCCTCGGGGTGCGCCGTCGTGCTGCTCAGGATGGTCTCGACATTGCCGGTGAACCCGCGCAGGTAGCCGTCGGGGCCGTGCACGTCCACGTCGTACGGCCCGCCGCCGTACGTCACCGCGGAGAAGTAGTCGGAGATGGTGCCGCCCGCGGGAAGGGTGTACTGCCAGGACGCGAAGGTGCGTGTGTTCTGCACGTACGACGAGAATCCGCCGCCGAGCGAACCGGCCGAGACCGTCTGGAACCAGAACTTCTGCGTCGAGGTGTTGACCCAGGAGGTGGTGTTGAAGACATAGCCCAGGGAGTTCGACGACGAGCGGTCACCGGACTCCTGCGCGGGCAGGGCGCCGGAGGAAGGCACCTTCGGAGCGGGCAGCGACTCCTGGCTGTTGGCCTCGGTGATCAGCGTCGCCGTGTTCGGCAGGTTCGTCGGGAAGGCGACTTCGGTGGAGCTCAAGTGGAGCGCGCTGGTCAGGTCACCGCAGACGGTGCGCCGCCACGCGGAGATGTTGGTGCACTCCACCCCGGTGACCAGTTCGGCGAACTGCAGCGGGGAGGTGTGGTCGAAGACCTGCGAGTCGACGTAGCCGCCGGCCGACCACGGCGAGATCACGGTCATCGGCACACGCGGGCCGAGGCCGATCGGCACGCCGCTGACGAACTCGGCGGCGGTGCCCGACGGAGCCGTCGGCGGGACGACGTGGTCGAAGAAGCCGTCGTTCTCGTCGAAGTTGTAGAACACGACGGTGGAGTCCCAGACGGACTGGCTGCTCGCGACCGCGTTGAGCACGCCGCTGACGAAGCCGGCGCCGTCGGCCGGGCGGTAGGACGGGTGCTCGCACTGCGCGGTGGGCGCGACCACCCAGGAGACGGTCGGGAAGGTGCCGGCCGCGATGTCGGACTCGATGGCCGTGGCGATGTTGGAGACCCGGGCCATACCGCGGGTGTAGAGCGGGGAGGACGTGGCCGCGTCCTTGAACTGGGTGAACCAGGCCAGCGGGTTGTCGTCGTAGTTGTCCGCCTGCTGGTACACCCGCCAGGACACGCCCGCGTTCTGCAGCATCTCAGGGTACGTGGTCCACGAGTAGCCGGACTCGCTGTTGTCGGTGACCGGGCCGCCGCCGGTGCCGGCCGGGTCGATCATGCCGGTCCACTGGTAGAGCCGGTTCGGGTTCGTCGGACCCTGCACCGAGCAGAAGTACTGGTCGCAGATGGTGAACGCGTCGGCGAGGGCGTACTGGAACGGCATGTCGGTGCGGTTGTAGTAGCCCATGGTGAACCCGGTCTTCTCCGGGATCCAGTTGTTCCACAGGCCGTTGTTCCACGCGCCGTGCGTACCGGACCAGGAGTGGTCGAGGTCCTCGACCTGCTGGGCGTCGCTGGTCTGGGTGTTCAGGTGCCAGGGTTCGAGGATCGTGCCGCCGGACGACTTGCCCTTGGTCGACTGGTGCCAGACGTTGGAGCTGCCCGGGAAGCGCACCAGGCTGGTGTCGCCGTAGCCGCGTACGCCCTGCAGGGTGCCGAAGTAGTGGTCGAAGCTGCGGTTCTCCTGCATCAGGATCACCACGTGCTTGACCGCGGACAGGGAGCTCGCGGCGGTGGAGGCGGCCAGGGCTCGCTGCACGTTGGGCGGCAGCAGGCCGAGGGCGCTGCCGGCCCCGACCGCGGCGGCGGAGCCGAGCAGCGCCCGACGGGAGATGGGTGCCATTGTGGATACACAGACCTTCCTGAGTTCGCCCGCTGGTGGGCGAGAGGACAGGGACTGCGGTGCATCATGGCGCTGTCATGTAGACCTGTACAGACAAGTTAGCCGACGTCTAGATGAACCGGAGCCTAAGAGAGGCTGTAGGTTCCGATGATCGAGGCGGCGCCGAGCACGTACGGGGCGATCGTGTTCATCAGGTCCGTGTAGTCGAGGCCTGAGGTGGAGATGTCAGTGGTCGACAATGCGTAGAGGGTGAAGACGTAGTGGTGCGTCTCGCCGTCGGCGGGCGGGCAGGGGCCGCCCCAGCCGACCTGTGGGATGCCGTTGGCCTGCCAGTCGGTGGTGCCCGAGGTGTAGGCGGTGTCGTCGCCCTTGGGCAGGTAGGCGACGGAGCCGGGGATGTTGTAGGTGATCCAGTGCGTCCAGCCCCAGGACTGCGGAGCGTCGACGTCGTGCACGAACAGGGCGTAGCTCTCGGTACCCGTGGGCGCGTTGAACCAGGCCAGGGCGGGGCTGAGATTCTTGCCCGAGCAGCCGGCCTCGGCGGCGTAGGTGCCGCCGAACTCGGTCCACGTCGGCAGCCGACCGCCGTCCCTGAAGTCGGGGCTGACAATGGTGAACGGGGTGAGCTTGCCCCCGTTCTCGGCGGTGGCCTTGTGTGCGGCGGCGCCTGAGACGGTCGCGACGGTGGCACGGTACGTCGCGGACTCGGCGATGCGGTGCCCGGCGGCGGCAGAACCGGTGCCGGCGGCGAGTACCGCGGCGGCCACCACGGTGAGCGGGACCATGGCGCGACGGGTGCGCGGGCTCAGTCGGGACGACAACGCGGGCAGGCGGAGGAAGCGCATGATGTTCCTTCCCTTGATGACACAAAATGCTGAAATGTACGTAGCTGACGTACAGTCACCATCCGTACTACGTGGCCTGATTCAGGTCAAGGCTTCCGCGCACTGGGCACGGGCCGGGTCTCCGGCCGGTGGCGCAGGCCGAGGAAGGCGAGCCCGGCGAGCAGCCCCCAGAAGGGACTGCCGATTCCGGCGACGCTCTGCCCGCTCGCGCTCACCAGGAACGCGACGACCGCGGCCTCACGGTGCCGCTCCCCCGCCAGCGCGGTGGCGAGCGAGGAGCCGAGGGCGCCGAGCAGGGCGAGCCCGGCGACGGTCTCGACCAGCATCGGCGAGGCGGCGGCGCTCAGCGCGGTGACGAAGGCGGCGCCGATTCCGAACAGCAGGTAGCCGACCGCGTTCGCGACGGCGGCGATCCACCGCCTGGCCGGGTCGCGGTGCGCGGCCGGCCCGGCGATCATCGCCGCCGTGATCGCGGCGAGGTTGAGCGGGAGCCCGCCGGCCGGGGCGCCGAGCATGCTGGCCGCGCCGGTGCCGAGCAGGACGGGACGGACCGGCGCCTCGTATCCGTTGGCGCCGAGCACCGCGATCCCCGGTATGTTCTGCGAGGCCATGGTGACCAGGTAGAGCGGCAGGCCGATTCCGATCGCGGCGCCGAGCGTGAACTGAGGCGCCGTCAACGTGAGGTGCGGGGTGATGCCACCGAGGTGCAGTCCCCTGGCGGGAGGGTGCACGACGATGGCGATCGCGGCCGTGGCCGTCGCGACCGGCACGGCCCAACGCGGCCACAGCCGGGAGGCGATTGCCCAGGCGAGGACGACCGGCACAGCCACGGCCGGGATGTGGGCCACGGCCTTGACCGGCACGGTGCACAGCGGGAGCAGGATTCCCGCCAGCATGCCGGCCGCGAGCTGCCGTGGCACGGCGTTGACCCAGCCGGTCAGCCGTCGGCTCAGTCCGGTGATTACGATCAGCGCCCCGGCCAGCAGGAATGCGCCGACAGCGGCCCGGAATCCGCCGGGCGGCGAGCCCGAGCCGGCGAGGAGCGCGGCACCGGGCGTCGAAAGCGTGATCCCGATCGGCATCCGGTAGCGCACGCTGAACCAGAGCCCGAGGGCACCCATGCCGAGGCAGAGCACGAACAGTCCCGAGGCGGCCTGCGCGGAGGACGCGCCGACCGCGTGCAGGCCGGTCAGCACGAGGGCGAAGGCGGTGAAGAACCCCACGATCGCGGCGATCAGTCCGGCGAGCAGCAGTTGCGGCAGGTCCCCCCGCGTGTCCCCGGCCATAGCCCGCTCCCTCCGCACTGCGTTCCGTTTACGGAACGATCCTGCGAGGCACAGTAACATCGCGCAGGTGACGAAGGCACTGATGCTCACCATGCAGGACGATGCGGCTCTCGCCCAGGCGGCCGCCCTGATCACGGCCGCGGTCGGCCGCCGCGAGCCGCTGGGCCTGGCCGGTCCGTTGACGGAGGCGGAGTACCGGGCCCACCTCGACCGGCTGCTGACCGACGCGGCGGCGGGCGACGCGGGTCTCGGCGTGGTGGCGGACGGGCACGGCGGCGTCCTGGGCACTGCCCAGTGGACGCGCAGCCCCTACCGGACGCGCCGCGTGCTGGCGGAGATCGACCGGGTATGCGTCGCGCCGACCGCGCGGGGCCTGGGCGTCGGCCGGATGCTCGTCGACCTGCTGGCCGCGGACGCGGCCGAGCACGGGATCGAGGTGCTGGGCCTGGAAGTGCGCGGCAACAACCACGGCGCGATCGCCTTATACGAGAGCTGCGGCTTCCTTCGCACCGGCTTGATCCCGAATGCGGTGGCCGAGGACGCGGACCGCTACGACGTCGTCCTCATGCACCGCGAACTGCCGCGCCCGGACGGCATCCGGCTGGTGGGCTCGCAGCCGATCGGCATCGGCTCAAGCGCATTGCGCAAGGCTTGAGGCTCACGCCTCGGACCATCGATCATCCGATTACCAGAGCGGCCGTAGTCTCCCGGGCCGCGCGACGCGGGCGAGATCGGCGACCAGTTCGCCGACCCGCTCCGGGCCGAGCATGTCCGCCCAACCCTTGACCGCGTCGAGCGCCGCCGCGTCGGCCGCCCTGGTACATGCCCAGCCGCGATCCGTCAGGGTGATGAGTTTCGCCCGGGCGTCGCGCGGGTGCGGGCCGCTCGCCACGTAGCCACGCTTCAGCAGCTCATCGACCAGCTGGCTCGCGGCCTGCTTCGTCACGCCCAAGTGCTCGCCGATCTCCGCGATGCTCGCGCCGTCCGGAGCCAGCCGGGCGAAGGTGAAGCCGTGCGCCGGACGCACGCCGGTGAAGCCGCGCGCCTCGACCCCGGCCTGGATCGCCTCCACCAGCGTCCCCGCGGCAGACAACAGCAGAAAGGGCAGGGCGAGCAGCTCGCGGTTCTCGTCGGTCACAGATCCATGGTGGCACAGAACTTGACAGGATAGACAAGTAGCTTGACCATATAGACAAGCTTCTTGTCTATGTCTCTCCAGCAGAAAGCGACGGACCCGATCCCATGCCTGTCATCCGCTCCACCGAGGGCACCGAGCACGACATCCACGGCGCCACCTTCATCGCCTACGCCAACTCGGCCACCGGCAGCACCGAACTGTGCGCCTGGAACGGCCGCATCCCGCCGGCCCAGCCCGGCACCGAGCACCGGATAAGCAAGGAGGAGATCTTCCTCGTGCGGGTCGGCACGCCGCGCTTCACCATCGACGGCGTCGCGGCGGACACCGAGCCGGGCGACGTCGTCGTGGCCCCGGCCGGCAGCCTGCTCAAGGTCGAGAACCCGGGTGATCAGGATGCGAACATCTGGGTCACCACGACGATCGGTCTGACCGCGCAACTGCCCGACGGCTCGCAACTCGCGCCGCCGTGGGCGAAGTAGCGCGGCGCGCGTCGTAGTACGGCACTCGTCGCGAGATGGACTGACGCGCGGCGGCGCACGGGCTGCCGCCGCGCTTCGGTCCATTCGAACAGAAACCCGAATTTCGTTTGCCACCGCGCGGAAGCGGCTTATGCTGCGAGTTCATGACAAGTGATTTCGACATCAGGCCCGAGCGTGTCGACGATCGCGCAGCGGTCCGCGACGTGCTCCGGATCGCCTTCGGTGAAGAGCACGTGGCGACCCTGGCCGACGCGCTGCGCGCCGCACCTGCTCCCCTGTATCCCGCGGGCTTCGTCGCGGAGATGCACGGGCGCGTCGTGGGCCACGTGCTGCTCAGCGCGAGCCGACTGGACGCGCCGCGCCAACTCGTCGACGTACTCGTACTCTCCCCGCTCGGTGTGCTGCCGTCGCACCAGAAGCTGGGCATCGGCACCCGCCTGGTGCGCACCGCACTGGTGGCCGCCGACACGCGCGGCGTGCCCGCCGTGTTCCTGGAGGGCTCACCCACCTACTACGCCGAGCGAGGCTTCCGCAGGGCGGACGAGCTGGGCTTCCGCTCACCCTCGCTGCGCATTCCGCCGGCCGCGTTCCAGGTCGCCCGGCTCTCGACGTATCAGCCCTGGATGACCGGGACCCTCGTCTACTCGGAGACCTTCTGGGCCCTGGATTGCGTCGGACTGCGCGACCACGCCTAAGAAGGTAAGTAAAGCTTCTTGACATCCCGATGGTCTAGTCCAATCATGTGCCTCGTACACCGGCCGGTGTCAGAACATTCCTGCTCCCGCCCCACCCAGGAGAGGCCCATGCTCCGACTCACCCGTGGAACCCGCACGCCCCGCGCGGCCGCCGCGACGGCCATCGCCACCGTGATGGCCGCCGCCACCGCCGGCCTCACGGTACTCGCCGGCGCCGGCAGCGCGAACGCGGCGACGGTGAACACGCCGTTGCCCGCGCACGTCTTCGCCCCCTACTGGGAGGCGTACAGCGGCGACGACCCGCTCGCCCAATCCCAGGCCTCAGGCGACAAATACCTGACAGCCGCCTTTCTGCAGACCGCGTCCGCGGGCTCCTGCACCGCGTACTGGAACGGCTCCTCGAGCCAGCCGATCTCGTCCTCCACCTGGGGCAGCGACTTCGCCACCATGCAGGCCGACGGCGGCAATATCATCCCGTCGTTCGGCGGCTACACAGCGGATCACGACGGCACCGACATCGCGGACAGCTGCACCAGCGTCAGCTCGATCGCCGCCGTGTACGAGAGCGTCATCACCACGTACAACGTCTCCCGGATCGACCTGGACATCGAGGACAACTCGCTGACCAACACGGCCGGCATCACCCGTCGGAACCAGGCCGTGGCGCAGGTGGAGTCCTGGGCGGCGGCCAACAACCGCTCGATCCAGTTCTCGTACACGATGCCCACCGACCCGACCGGGCTGTCCTCCACCGGCCTCGCGGTGCTGCAGAACGCGAAGACCGAGGGCGCTACCGTCTCCGTCGTTAATATCATGACGTTCGACTACTACATCGGCACCCAGCAGGAGATGGCCACCGACACCGAATCGGCGGGCCAGGGCCTCTACAGCCAGCTGCAGTCGCTCTACCCGAGCGACACCTCCGCCCAGCTGTGGGGAATGATCGGGATCACCGAGATGGTCGGCATCGACGACTACGGCGCCGCCGAGACCTTCACCCAGGCCGACGCGGGCACCGTGCTCGCCTGGGCCCAGCAGAAGGGCATCAGCACCCTGTCGTTCTGGGCGCTGGAACGGGACAACGGCGGCTGCGTGGGCACCGGCGGCTCCGACTCGTGCTCCGGAATCTCCCAGCCCACCTGGTACTTCAGCAACACCTTCGCACCGTTCACCAGCGGCTCGAGCACCCCGCCGCCGACGAACGGGTTCTCCGTGGCGATCTCGCCGACCTCAGCCTCCGTGGCGGCGGGCAGTTCAACGACCGCGACCCTCAGCACTAAGGTGACCTCCGGCTCGGCGCAGTCGGTGGCACTCAGCGCCAGCGGCGCCCCGTCCGGGGTGACGGTGTCCTTCAGCCCGAGCTCGGTGACCGCGGGAAGCTCGTCGACGGCGACGTTCAAGACGACCTCGACCACGGCGAACGGCACCTATCCGATCACGATCACCGGCACGGCCGCCTCCGGCAGCCAGTCCGCGACGTACACGCTGACCGTCACCGGCGGCACCACCAACCCGGGCGGCTCGCTCGTCAACGGCAACTTCGAGACCGGCAGCCTCAGCCCGTGGACCTGCCAGTCCGGCGACACGGTGCAGAGCACGACGGTGCACTCCGGCAAGTACGCGCTCGAAGAGGCCCCGACCGGCAGCGTCACCGGTGAGTGCGACCAGGCGGTGACCCTGTCGCCGAACACCAAGTACACGCTCAGCGGCTGGGTGCAGGGCAGCTACGCCTTCATCGGCGTGAGCGGCGGGGCGACCACGGACACCTGGAGTTCGTCGAGCTCGTGGAACCAGCTCTCGCTCAGCTTCACGACGGGCTCGTCCGGCGCGGTCACCGTGTACATCCACGGCTGGTACGGCCAGGGGAACATCTACGCAGACGACTTCACCCTGACCGCCGGCTGATAGATCGACCAGTTTCAGCAGCCTGATACCGGGTGGCGCCCACGCTCCGTGGGCGCCACCCGGTGCGTACCGACGTACCGATGTACCGACGTACCGGATGGTGATCGGCGGCTGCGTGCGCTACGGGCGGCGGGCGGCACGCCAGCGGGAGGCGATCTCCTCGGCGTCGAGCTCGGGCAGCACGACGCCTCGTCCCGCCTGCGGAAGCTTGCGGACGTGATCGGCCCGTTCGTTGTAGTCGTCAACGGCGGCCCGCACTTCTCGTTCGGAATCGAGCTCCGGTGCGCCGGCGGTCAACTTGTCCGCGATCTTGCGCAACGCGAGCGCGGGCGGGATGGCGTACCCTCCGGCGTTCTCCCGCTCGACGACCTGGTTAAGCCACCAGTCCGGGTTGTAGGGCTTTCCGTCGGAGGCCAGCGGCTTGCCGGCCCCGGGCAGGTCGTCGAATTCGCCCCGCTCCTGCGCGGCGCGGATCTGGCGGTCGAGCAGGCTCTCGAAGCGGCTGGCCCAGTCAGCGTTGTCGCTCATGGATTAATTCTACAAATAGGGCGGAAGCCTCGCGGCGCGGGGTCTGATCTGCGGCTTCGCCGGGCTGACGCAGCCAATCTCATGGCATAAAGCCAGCGAGTCAAGTACGCTCCTGCGGCATGGATGATCTCGTCGATCACGCTCGCGAACTGGTGGCGATGCGCTATCCGGGCGCGCTGGCCGCGTTCCTCGGCGGCTCCGCGTCTACGGGCACGGCGACCCCGACCAGCGACCTGGATATCGCGGTTCTGATGCCGGCCGGGCACGATACCCGGCGCGAGACGACACGCGAGCGGGGACGCCTCGTCGAATGGTTCGTGCACACCCCGGAGACCATCGACCGGTTCCTGGACAACGACGAGCGCCGCGGCGTCATGGCGAACGTATACGGCAAGGGCATCGTGCTCGCGGACCGGGACGGCGCCGCGAAGGAGATCGCGGCGAAGGCCCGGGCCGTGTTCGACGCGGGTCCGGAGCGGCTGACCGCCGAGCAACTCGAAGTGCGCCGATACGGTCTGACCGACGCGCTCGACGATCTCGTCGACGCGGCGGACCCGCACGAGCAACTCGCCGTCGCGGACGCAGCCTTCACCGCGGCGGCGATCCTCCTCTGCGATCTGCGTGGATCGTGGCACGGGCAAGGCAAGTGGCTGCCCCGCCGACTCCTCGCGGCGGACGAGGGCTTCGGGCGGCGACTGCTCGACGCCAGACTCCAGGTGGCTCGTGCAGGGGACGCGACGGCTCTGGTGACTGTCATCGGGCAACTGCTGGACGAGGCCGGCGGCCCGGTCCGCGAGGGCTTCCGGCGTACGGCAACGTAGCGGCCGGAGGGGTGAACGCAGTGAGCTGGATGAGCGCTGCGCGGAATCTAGGCGAGGACGACGTCGTTGGCCATAGACATGACGGATATCGATGTGGCCCGCAGTTTCATCGCCGAAAACCACCACGGCGTGCTCGCGACCTTTCGCCGCGACGGCCGGGTCCAGCAGTCCCCTGTTTCGGCCGGAATCGACGCGCAGGGCCGGGTGATCATCAGCGTCACCGAGGACCGGGCCAAGACCCGCAACGCGCGCCGTGACCCGCGAGTGTCGCTGTGCGTGTTCAACGACGGCTTCTACGGCCCCTGGGTGCAGGTCGAGGGCACGGCGGAGCTCGTGGACGGATCCGACCGGATCGACGCGCTGGTCGACTACTACCGGCGGCTGAGCGGCGAGCACCCCGACTGGCCCGAGTACCGCGCGGCGATGGAGAAGGACCACAGGGTGTTGCTGCGTTTCGCGATCGAGCGCGCGTCCGGACTCTGAGGCCTCACCTACTACATCTATCTTCTCACTCCTCGTTACTCCTCGGTCGGCGGCTCCTGTGGCGGTTGCTGCTGTTGCTGCGCCTGCGCTTGCGGCGGTTGCGCCGCCCAGTCGGCCGCCGAACTGCGCAGCACGTCGAGTCGCGCGCGGAACTCCTCCTCGGAGATCTCGCCCCTGGCAAAGCGCTCGGCCAGGATCTGCTCGCCTCCGCCGGCCGCGGTCGTACGCCACATCGGACGTCCTGGGCCCGGGCCGGGACCGTACCAGCGCCCTTGCACCGGCCGGCCGGTCGGGCCGAACCGACCGGCCCGCGGCCCGGCGAAAACCCGGACGAGCAGCACGATCGCCGCCACACACAACCCGACGAACAACACCGTGGAAAAGATCGACCACAGCCAGTCGCCCGAACTGTAGTAGTAGTGCTCCGGGTGGAACAGCATCTCGGTCCTCCGTCCTCCGATCAGCCAACCGAACAACCTGCGAGCCAATACGTAGGCTCTGATATCGACGGCTCTGATATCCGCTCTACCCGGTGAACGTGCCCACACCGCCGGGAGGTTCCACTCATGGCATCATCTTTCGTCTTTCTTAGGCATTCTTCGGCTCTTCTCAGCAAGAGGGCGACTCTCTGGAAGATTCGGACACGCCACGCCAGATCGAGGCGACAACTGTCGGACGCACGGTGTTGACTGGTGACATGGCGGCGAAAGAGTTCTCAGCGAACGGACTGGCGCGCACGCACCGCGTCCTGTCCGGATACGTCAACCGCGGTACCGTGCCCGGCCTCGTGGCGGCCGTCGCGAAGGGGGACTCGACCCACGTCGAGGTGCTCGGCCGGCGCGATCTCGACCGCGGCGAGTCGATGACCCGCGACTCGATCTTCCGGATCGCCTCGATGAGCAAGCCGATCACGGCCGTGGCGGCGCTGATGCTCGTGGAGGACTGCGTGCTGCGGCTCGACGATCCGGTCGACGAACTGCTGCCCGAACTGGCCGATCGCAAGGTGCTCAAGAGCCCCGACGGCCCGCTCGACGAGACGGTTCCCGCAGATCGTCCGATCACGCTGCGGGACCTGCTTACCTTCCGCGCCGGCTTCGGGGCGGTGTGGGACCCGACCTGGCCGATCGTGGCGGCGATGAAGGAAAGCGGCATCGGGGTGGCCCCGCCCCGAATGACGCCGGAGCCCGCCCCGGTCCCCGACCAATACCTCGCCCGACTGGGCAAGCTGCCGCTCATCCACCAGCCCGGCGAGGGCTGGCTCTACCACACCGGCATCTCCGTCGCCGGAGTACTCATCGCCCGCGCGAGCGGCCTGAGCTTCCCGGCGTTCCTGCGCAAGCGGATCTTCGAGCCGCTCGGCATGGACGACACCGGATTCCACGTCCCACCGGACAAGCAGGACCGCTTCGTCGCCATGTATCGCGCAGACCGGGACAGCGGCGGCCTCTCGCTGTACGACCCGGCGGAGGGCGGGAAGTGGAGCGAGCCCCCGCTCTTCCCGGACGGCGGCGGCGACCTGGTGTCCACCGTGGACGACTACCTCGCCTTCGCCAGACTGCTGATGAACGGCGGACAGTACAGCGGCACCAGACTGCTCTCCCGCCCCACCGTCGAACTGCTGGGGACGGACCAGCTCACCGACGAGAACAAGCGAGACAGTGCCCTGACTCCAGGTCAGTGGGACACCACCGGCTGGGGTTTCGGCGTCCAGGTGACGACGGCGCGCGCCGGAGCCGCATCGGTCGGTCGGTACGGCTGGAACGGCGGTCTCGGCTCTTACTGGTTCAACGATCCGCGCGAACAGCTGATCGGCATCCTGCTGACCCAGCGCGCCTGGGACTCACCGAAGCCGCCGGACGTGTGCACGGACTTCGAAACCTGCGCCTACGCCGCACTCGCGACGTAGCCGCACCGCGGTAGCGGGAAACCCGGCACCAGGACAGCCTGGTCGGCAAGCCGGCATCCGTCGCCCGGCACCCGAAATCACCACTCCTTGATGCGATTGGGAACGTTGGAGGGCATGCACATGATGTCCAACGGCAGGGCCAGCCGGGTTTCCCGATAGGGCAGGGCGACCGCCATACCGTCGGCTTCGAGAAGAAGTCCAGCGGTTCGCAGACGGCTGGCAGCGGGGTCGTCCGGCGTGAGCGGACCCGGCTGACCCAACCGCTCGAAGAGACGCACCTCTTCGGGATCGTCGAGCAGCAACTCGTCCGCCACGGCGACGGGCCGACCGTCGTACACGATCACAAAACCAGGGCCCCGCCGGTAATACAGCAGCCCGAAACGGTGGACCTCGTGCCAGCGCTCCTTGTGGCCGGACGTCGGCGGGACCAGGTGGCAGAGCAGGTCGGGGTCGGCGTCCCCGATCATCTCCCGCCGCCACTCGACGTGCTCTGCCTTGGCCGTCCGGTCCCGGAGGTCTGCGACGAATGCCAGCAAGTCGGCCATCGGGTCAGGACTCCTCGTTCTTGATGCTGGCATGCCGGGTCGCGAGCGCGACCACCCTGTCTCCCTCGCAGAACACCAGACCCTGCCGCCGCCAGTCGTCCACAAGCGCCTCGAGTTCCACAGCGGACATGCCAAGGTCTGCGGCAAGCGCCTCGATCCGCCGCGGCTTGCGCAGGGCCGAGTAGGCCATCGCCGCGTTCCCGGGCGGGAGCGCGATCTCCCGCTTCGTCCACCCGGACCGGCGGTCGTCGATGGTGAGCGAACCGTCTGCGGCCTGTTCGAAGGTCAGGCTGCTGTGCGCATAGGAGCCCCGCCACTGCCGGATGGCCGCCTTGAGTTCCGCAGCCTTCTGCGCCCCGATTCCACGCTCATCCGTGGCGAACTGGTAGGCGATCTCCTGGAGTTCTGCCGCCGGGAGGTCGTAGACGTGGCCGTAGAGCGCCGCGGGGCGCCGGAACCCGAACCCCAGCTCGGGTTGTTCGAAGTACGGGCTGAACCGCTCCAGGATGATGCGCACGCTCCCGGCGGGCGGCTGGAGGTGCGCCAGGGCCGGCATCTGCGCCAGCACCGGGTCGTAGTCCGCGTCGGTCTCTCCGGGGAAGCCGTAGAGATAGTTCCAGTCGACCGAGACGTCGTTCTCTTCGCAGTCGCGCAGCAGCAGCACGTTGTGCGTGGCGTGGACCCCTTTGTCCATGATCTTCAAGACCCTGGAGCTGAGGTTCTCGATGCCCGGCTGGATCTGAACCAGGCCCGCTCTGCGCAGCTCCCTGATGTCGGATTCCCGGAGGTTGGACTTGACCTCGTAGTAGAAGTGCAGGTCCCAGTCTTCGGCCGCAAGCCGGGGCAGCAGTGACTTGAGATAGCCCATGTCGAGGATGTTGTCGACCGACACGATGTCGAGCAGCCGATACTTCTCGATCAGCTCGCGCAGGTGGGACAGCACCTGCTCGGCCGGCCTCGACCTGAACTCCATGGTGAGCTGGTTCAGCCCGCAGAAGGTGCAGGTGTGCCTCTCTCCCCACCAGCAGCCGCGGGCCGCCTCATAGAGCAGCTTGGGCTGGACGAAGGGCCGTACAGAGCTTGCACTCAGCGCCTTGAACCACGTGCTGTAGTCGGGGCACGGCACCGCATCCATCCGGATCGGGGCGGAAGGCTTGTTGACCACGGTTGAGCCGTCGTCGTCGCGCCAGGACAGACCCGAGACCTCGGAAACGGTCCGGTAGCCGTCCAGATGGTCCACCAACTCCACGAACGAGTCCTCGGCCTCCCCGCTGATGACGTAGTCGATGTAGGGGAAGTTCCGGTGGATCGCGGGACCCATCGTGCCGGCGCAGTTGCCACCGCCCAGCAGGGTACGAACCTCGGGGAGCAGTCGCTTGAGCCGACGGGCAAGCGCAAAGGACGGGATGTTCTGCTGGAAGGTCGAACTGAAGCCGACGACGTCGGGAGCATACGCCGCGATCCGATCCGCTGCCAGCTCGATGAACCGCTTGGCGTACCGCGCCATGTCATACGACCGGCCGGCCGGGATCCCTTCACGTTCGAGATGAGCGGTGAACTCCGCGCGCCGCCAATCCGGCTCGTCGTAGAGCGCTGAGGTGAAGATCCAGTCGCCCATGCCGTACCAGACCCCGAGATTGGCCACATAACCGTAGTCGGCCGGGGTGATCTCTCCGCCGGAGACGTCGAGGAGGTACTCGGCCCAGTCCAGATTGACGTAGAACTGCTCGATCTCAGGCCGGCGGTGGCACCGGTCGGCGGTGGCACTGAGGATGCCAAGCGGCAGGGACGGAATCTCCAAGAGATTCCATGGCGCCGAGACAAGCGCTATGCGCACTCGCTCGTCCTTTCTTTCGTCAACGCTCACGGTTGTGCTGCACAGGACACGACGGGACGACCGCCGCTCAGCGGGGGACGGCCTCGAGGAGGCGGAGGCCTGCCGATCCCGACCAGGACCTGGAGACCTCGAAGTCAGCGCCTTCCATAAGGGCGGCGTATTCGCCGACCGTACGGTCACGGCCACCGAACAGCACGAGCATGATCATGTCGCGCATGGCGGAACCGACCGGGTCGACGGTGTCGGCCGCGTGCTCGATCACGAGCAGGCGGCTCCGGTCCGTCATCGCGTCGCGGCAGTTTCGCAGAATACGGTGTGCCTCCGAATCGCCCCAGTTGTGCAGGACGGACTTGAGGAGGTACAGATCGGCACCGTCCGGAACTTTCTCCAGGAAGTCGCCGGAGATGAAGGAACAACGCTCGTCGAGACCCTGCGCCGCTATGGCTCCGCGAGTGTTCTCGATGACCGAAGCCTGCTCGAACGCAATGATTTCCACATCCGGAAAGTGGGCGAGCAGGCCCGCGGCGACCGTGCCCTCGCCGGCACCCAGATCCACGATGACGCCGGTTTCCGGAAAGGGATAGAGCGCGATGAGCTCATCGAGGACCCGGCCGGTGTTCCAGTTCATGGTCCTGGTGAACGCGGCGGCACTCTCCGGGTCTTTCGCCAGTCGGGTCCACAGGCTCGCGCCGTGCCGACTCTCGAATGCGGATCTGCCTGTTCGCAGCGCCACGTCCAGATCGGCCCAGGCTTCGTAGTAAATCTTTCCCGCCATCAGCGCGTGCCCGTGAAGGCCGCCGGTGTCGCTCCGGAGATGACGCATCATGGGCGCGGCCTTGAATTCACCGGCGCCCACCGCTTCGACGAGTCCGAGACTCTGCAGGGCATAGAGAAATCGACGCAGTTCGGCGGGGCGTATTCCGGTGCCCTCGCTCAGCCGGGACTCCCCCACGACCTCGTCGGCGAGCAGGTCGGGGATGCCGAAACGGGTCGCGGCCGCGATCAGCTGGGTGGCGATGTGGCCGTCGAGCAGGTCGCCCAGACGGTCTCCGTCGAATGTCTGATCCATGGGGTCGGTCCTCGTCAGCAGTCGACTGGAAGGGCTTCGAAGGCCCTGCTCGTGGAAATCGGCCTGCGCCGCGGCTCGCCGGCCGAAGCGAGGCCGGGAGCCTCGTCGAGCAACGCCCGGAACGCGGCCCGGAACATCAGGCGGGTCAGCGGCGCGCCGAGGCAGACATGGGCTCCCCAGCCGAGGCCGAAGTGCGGATTGTGCTCCCGGGTCAGCACGATCTCCTCGGGGTCTGCGAACTGCCCGGGATCGCGATTGGCCGAACCGGAGAGCACCAGGACGCCCTGCCCCTTCCTGATCAGGCTGCCGCCGAGCTCGGTGTCGGCGGCGCAGGTCCGGGCGAGCACCTGGACGGGCGGGTCGTAGCGCAGCAGTTCGTCGGCGGCCCGATCCCAGCCGGCCGGTTCGATCGCCTTGAGCTCCTTGAACCCGGCCGGTCGATTCAACAGGGCGGCCAGCCCGTTTCCGAGTGCGGCGGTGCCCGTCCCGTAAGTGGAGAAGACCAGGAAGTAGATGGTGGCCCGCTCGGACGCGGCCGTGATGCCCAAGTGCCCCCCGTGCCGCCGGAGGTGCGTGATGATGCCCGGGGCGTCGCCCGCGCACCACTCGTCGATCAGACCGGCGACCCGGCCCCGGCTCCGGGCGGCCCGCGCCTCGACGGCCTCGCGCTCAGCGGGATCCATGACCTCGCTGTCCATCGCGCGCTGGTGCGCCGTCGTGTACTCCTCGAAGATCTCGCCGTCGGGTTCGGGTACGCCCACCAGCCTGCTCACCGCGGACAGGCAGAAGGGGGTGACGAAGTCCCGGACGAGATCGAAGGGCCCGTCGGCCGCCGCCGCGCGAATGAGTTCCCTGCCGACCCGCGCCAACTCCGCCTCGAACTCGGGCCCTTCCGCGTCCCGCAGGCCGGAGCGGATCAGACTACGATAAGGAGTGCTCTCCGGTGGATCGAGAGCCTGAATTCCGGACAGATCCGAGGGCGAGCGGAAGTCCGCCGTATTCCGCAGTACGGATTGACAATCGGCGTACCGCGACACTATCCATGATTCCAGCGGTTCGAACCAGTGCAGAGAGTCAAGTCCGCGCAACCGCTGATATGTTGGATATGGGTCCGCGATGAAACCCCGGGAAAGCGGGTCGAAGAAATCAGCGGGAGCTGCCACGACGGTCCGTCTCCTTGATGCGACGTTGGAGAACAGCAGGGGACAGGCGCGGCCCCTCCGCAGATACGAAGCCTCAGAGAGACCGCGCCCGATATGTGTCAATTACTCGGACGGCCAACGGTACTGCATTTCGAACCCCCTTCCACCCGTTCGAATTAGTTCCCCACTGTAGCCCCGGCTTCCGATCATCGCAATAGTCTACATGGAGATCATTTGCAAACATCCCACGAAGGCTTATTAGCAGAGGTTTTGGACATAGCGGTGGTTTATCGGCGGTGATTTATTAAACCGGAGGGTAGAGCACAGCCCCGGCGTTCTCGTGAAGTGTCAGGATTCTTCCGGCGCGGCCGGGGGTTCAGCAGAGCTGAAGGTGATTAACCCATGACTTCGCGTGCAGCCCGACCTTCTCATGAGAAGGCGGCGGCCGCATACGGGCTCGACGAAGAGGAGGGCTCGGCGACGCGCTCGCCCAGGCCGACATGCTTCGCGCCGATCAGGGAGCTGATCGGCGCGGCGGGTGGTCGGCGGCCTTCGTGCGGGAATGCGACGAGCATGAGTTCTCTGATGCGGGCTGCCGAGCCGTACCGGCGGCGGACGGGAAGCGGGCCGGAGTCAGCCGCCGGGCTGGTACTCCGTGCGCAGCACCGAGTACGCGACCATGTCCCGCCACCGCCCGGCCCGGAAGGCGGCCCCGCGGACCACGCCCTCCCGGGTGAAGCCGGCCTTCTCCAGCGCCCGCTGCTCCGCGATGTTCTCGGTCTCGGTGTGCGCTTCGACGCGGTTCGCCCGGGTGTAATCGAAAAGGTAGTCGGCCAGGGCGCGCTGGGCGGCGGTGCCGAGGCCCTTTCCCCGGGCGCTCGTACGCAGGCTTATCCCGATGTTCCAGGTAAAGCTGACCGTCCCGGTCGTCGCCCTGCGCCAGCTGACCGTGCCGACCGCCTCATCGCCGCCGTCGACGACTGCGAGCGTGCCCCCGTCCTCGGCGAGCAACCCGTTCTCGGCGAAGGCAGCACGCTTGCCGTGCGCCGTCTTGAAACCGTGGAAGTCGAACTCGGAGGCCTCCGCCGCGTTCATCCGGCCGTGGTCGAGGATGGACAGCTCTGCCTCGGCGAGGGGGCGCAGGACAGATATCTTCGGCATGCGCCCGATCGTAGCCCGACGGCCGACCGGGTGATCTCGCCCACAACGCGGCGTGGCACCGTGCGCACGCGCAGTTCATGGGCGAGCATCAATACCTGTCCGGAACTGCGCCTTCGGCCTGGCCCCGACCTCACGAGTCGGACCCGGCGGTCATCAGCCCAACGGCGCAAGCCTGCGGCGTATCCCGGCCACAGGGGTTTACCGACCACGCTGCGGTGGCATCTTTGCCACGTTCCGTGCGTAACCCCAACGCACTCCTACGGGAAAGGCCGGCCGCCATGAGCACCTCGGTGACCTGTGAGTTGCAGTTGCGCCTGGTCGTCTCCAGCGAATCGTCACTACCGGTGCCCGCCGGTCTGCGGTACGACTCGGCCGACCCCTACGCCGTACACGCGTCGTTCCATACCGGCGGCAACGAGACGGTGGACTGGGTCTTCGCCCGCGACCTGCTCGCCGAAGGCCTGCGACGGCCGACGGGTTGCGGCGACGTCCGGGTCTGGCCCTCCCGCAACCGCGGCCAGGGCATCGTCTGCATCGCACTGTCCTCGCCGGAGGGCGAGGCTCTGCTCGAGGCGCCCGCCCGGGCCCTCGAGAGCTTCCTCAAGCGCACCAACGCGGCCGTGGCTCCCGGCTCCGAGCACCGGCACTACGACATCGACAGCGAGCTCGCGCACCTGTTCGCGGACAACTGAGCCCGCCACGCGCCCGGAACCACGCAAGCCCCGTCGCCATGCCGACGGGGCTTCGTCGTTCACGGGGGCTTCGCCGTTCGCGGAGGCGGCGGCTCAGCCGGAGGCGTTGGCGAGGCCGATCAGCCGGGCCGCCTTGAGCTCGGTCTCCGCCCATTCACGCGCCGGGTCAGAGCCCCAGGTGATCCCGGCCCCCGTGCCGAAGCGCAGTAGGCCGCGTTCCAGCCAGAAGGTGCGGATCCCGACGGCCAGGCGCGCCTCGCGCCGGTCACCGTCCACCCACCCGACCGCTCCGCAGTAGGGGCCGCGCGGCTCGCGCTCCAGCTCGGCGATGGTCTTCAGGGCGCTGTACTTGGGCGCGCCGGTGACCGAGCCCGGCGGGAACGCGGCCTCGAGGATGTCCGGCCAGCCGAGCCCGGCCCGCAGCCGGGCGGTGACCCGCGACTCCAGGTGCACGAGTCCCGGGTGTTCGCGCACCACGCACAGCTCCGGCACGTCCACGGTGCCCGGCTCGGCGACGTGCGCCAGGTCGTTGCGGACCAGGTCGACGATCATCACGTTCTCCGCCGTGTCCTTGGGCAGCAGGTCCGACGCGGTGTGCCCGGTGCCCTTGATCGGCCCGGAGGCTATCCGGTCGCCGCTGCGGGACAGGAAGAGCTCGGGGGAGGCGGTCACGACGCTGATCCCGGCGTCCGGCAGGTCCACGACGCCGGCGTACGGGGCCGGGTTGCCCGCGGCGAGCAGCCGGGCGAGGCCGGCCGCCTCGGCGCGGGCCGGCACCGGCGCGGTGAGCACGCGGCACAGGTTCGCCTGGTAAACCCAGCCCTGCGCGATCTGATCGCGGATCTCGGCGACTCCCCGCTCGTAGGCCCGGCGGCCGAGCGAGGTGCGCCAGGCGGTGGGGCTCGGACCAGCCCAGACGCCCTCGGGCGGCGGGGCGGGGCGGACGTCGGCGAACCTGGCGCAGGTCCAGCGGCCCTCGAAGGTGCCGACCACGGCCCACCAGCCTGGCCCGTCGAGCACCGCCGGGTCGTGGCTCAGTTCGGCCAGGCCGGTGGCCAGGCGGCCGTCGAAGTAGGCGTAATCGCGCACGGACCCATGATCTACCACGCAGCTCCGGCGCACCTGCAGGGGGCCCGGGCGTACCCGCCGGGCCTCCACCCGCTCGGGCTGCTCTCCGGCCGCTCCAGCGGCGTTGCTCAGCCCACAGGCCGTCCTCGGGCGGCTCAGCGGCCGATCGTGCCCTGCACGAACGAGTTGATCGCCTGATCCGACAGCCGCGTGTAGACGCCGGGCACGCCGCGTACCGCGCAGCCCGCCCCCCAGCTGACGATGCCGATCTGCGTCCAGCCGGCCACGCCGCCGGGAACGAGCAGCGGACCGCCGCTGTCGCCGACGCACGCGTCGTGCTTGCCGTCGCCACCCGCGCACAGCATCAGGTCCGTGCGCGCCGCGGGTTCCTGCTGGCCGTTGAAGACGGTGGCACAGGACTGGTCGGTATCGATCGTGACAGAGGCCTGTTGTAGTACGGCCGGGTAGGCGATCGCGCCGTCCCCGTTGAGATCCTCAGGATCCACCGAGCCGTAGCCGATCACCGTGGCGACCGCGCCGGGTCGGGCGTACGACGTATCGCCGGAGCCGGCCGGATCGATCGTGATCGCGCCGACGCCCAGGGATGGGCCGGTCAGGTGCACCAGCGCGGCGTCGTAGTCCTCGTCGGTGGCGTCGTACTGGGGATCGACCACCGTACGGTCCACGCTCAGCGCCTGCCCGGCCGTGCCGTTGCGCGCGGCCTGGTCCACCACGGCGGTCAGCACGGTGACTGGGCGGCCGGTGACGCAGTGCGCAGCCGTCAGCACCCACTGCGGGGCCACCAGCGTGCCGCCGCAATAGGGGTAGCCGCTCTCCCGCAGCGACACCATGAAGGGGTATTGCCCCTGGTAGGCGGCAGTGCCGCCGACCACAGCCCGGGCCGGTCCGACCCCGAACGTGCCCGCCGAGGCGGCCGCGAGCAGGGCCGCGACCAGCGAGCGCAGGGCGCGGGCCCGGCCGGGCCTGAAGCGGCGGCGGGCGAAGCGGGCGGAGGCGGGGTACATGAGCCCATCGTCGCGGACCCCGGCCCGGACCGCCTGTGCAATCTCTCCGCGGTCACCCGATCGAAGGACCGACCGCCCCGAGCGGCAAAGGAATTTGATCCTGAGACGGAATCCGATACAGTTTTCCTCGTCGCCGGGACGGACCGAAAGGCAGCCGGACCGAGCAACACGCGGACGTGGCTCAGTGGTAGAGCATCACCTTGCCAAGGTGAGGGTCGCGGGTTCGAATCCCGTCGTCCGCTCGCGTGGGGCCTGGCCCCGAGTACATCGCACTAGCGGTGATCGACGCGGTGGAGTGGCCGAGAGGCGAGGCAACGGCCTGCAAAGCCGTCTACACGGGTTCAAATCCCGTCTCCACCTCCACCGAATGAGCGCCCGACCATAAGTCGGGCGCTTTCTCGTTCTCCGGGAATCTCTCACCGGCATTCACTCACTTCGCCTTCTCCGATCGCCGTGTGTCCCGAATGACCGAGAGACTGCCGTTCCGCATGACTCCTACGCGCTGGGCACGCCGCGCGACCGCGCTATCGTGCGTAATCACCACGAGAGTCAGCGCGCGGTCCCGCCAGAGGCGCTCCAGCAGGGCCACGATCTCGTCCCGTGTCTCCTCGTCCAGATTGCCGGTCGGCTCATCGGCCAGGAGCACCTTCGGCTCCTTCACGATCGCGCGGGCTATGGCGACGCGCTGCTGCTGGCCGCCCGAAAGCTCCGAGGGCACATGCCGGGCACGGTCGGCGAGCCCGACCGATTCCAGCGCGGCTGCCACCCGGCGGCGGCGTTCGGAAGAGCGCATCCCCAGCGGAATGAGCGCCGCCTCCACGTTCTCCGCGGCCGAAAGAGTCGGCACGAGATTGAAGGTCTGGAAGACGTACCCGAACAGGTCTCCGCGTACCTGCGCAAGCTGCTTCTCGGAGAGCGCCGAGAGATCGCGGCCGTCGAATGACACCGTGCCTGTGGTGGGCCGGTCCAAGCCGCCCAGCAGATGCAGCAGCGTGGACTTGCCGTGACCGGTGCGGCCCTGCACCGCGAGCCACTCCCCTGCCTCGACACTCAGCGTGATCCCGCGCACCGCGGCCACTGTGCGGCGGCCCTTCTCATACTGCTTCGTCACATCAACGAGCTCATACATCAATAGACTCCTAACTTGTTCCAAGCCTTCGGCTACGCGACCCGGGCAAGCGCGTCAGCCGGGCGCAGTTGCGCGATCCGCCAGCTGCCCAACGACCCGGCGAGCAGCGCGCCGATCACCGCGAGCAGCACGGCGAGCAGGACCGCGTCGACCGTCACGGGCGCGCTCATGGCGATGGGGACCGTGCGGGTGATGGTGGGGTCGGTGACGGAGCTCCCGCCCGGCGTGGACGAGACCAGATGTTGACCGGTGGCCGTGACCACGGTGGCGCTGAGCGTAGGCGCGACGCCGTCGATGATGGCCGAGCCGAGGAAGCCGACGCCCACTCCGAGCAGTCCGCCGAACACGCCGATCACCGCCGATTCGCCCATCACCTGCGCGATGACGCGCCGGCTGCGCCAGCCAAGGGCCTTGAGGGTGCCGAATTCGCGCACCCGCCGCGTCACCGCCGCGATCGTCAACAGCCCGGCCACCGCGAACGCGGTCGCGAGTACGAGCACTGCGAGCCACGTGCCCAGGCTGCTGATGAGCTTGGAGATGTTGGCGAGTGAACCGGTCACCTCGTCGGCCAGGCTGGATGAACTGGTCACGGTGTAGGACGGCAGGAGCTTCGCGATCTCCTGCTGCACGGTCGGGATGTCGGCGGCACTCTGCGCGGTGACATAGATCGAATTCACGTCGCCTGTCAGCGCTTTACCTTGACTGGTCGCCAACGCCTGCGCTCGAGCCAGCGGGATATAGACGTCCGGCGGCTGGCTGCCCTGCGGCTGAGTGAGCAGGCCGATGATGGTGAACGCGGTCTTGGCCACGGTCACCGTCGAGCCGACGTGAAGGCTGTGCGCTGCGGCGTAGTCGGTATCGACGACGGCTACGTCGGCCGTGGCGTCCGTGGCGTCCGCACGAGTGAAGGAGCGCCCGGAGGTCACCGTGCCGGAGCTGAACGGGCCGAGCGTGGAGTGTAGGAAGTCGACGCCGTCCACGTAAAACGACGTCGACGTGGGGAGCGCAGCGCCCTGGGCAACGGCAGCCGGGACGGTCATCTGCTGGTCCGTGAGCACGAGACCGCCACCGACGGCCTGCACGTGCCCGAGCCGGGCGATTTCGGCGACAGTCGCGTAGCCCACCGGGCCATAGCTCAGACCATTGAGATTGTCGACAGTCTGCGCGCCCGTGCTGCACTTGCCGTTATCGCACACCTCGGCGCCGTTCGGGCCCATGGTGATGCGGAATCCGCCGTTCGAGGAGTTCGCGTCGAAGGCAGGCGGTGCCTTGGTGACGGTGAGATCGGTGCCGATGCCGTAGAGGCCCTGGAGCACCGCGGCCTGCGCAGCCTGCATCCCGGAGGAGACGGCCATGACCGTCACCACCAGGCCGACGCCGAGCGCGAGTCCGAGCGCGATGAAGACCGACTGCCGCATGCGCCGGCGCAGTTCGCGCCGAAGGAAGGTGAAGAAGAACATGGCCCGAGGTCTACGCGGGTCCCGGTTGCACCCCGGTTACGCAGCCGGACAGTGGAGGTGCAACCGCCGTGCAACCACGTACCCGGCACGGTATCGGCCATGGCGAACAAGCAGGCCGCGAACAGCGGCAGATCCAACCCCGGCGGATACGGACTGGTGGTGGCGATCGTCGCAATAGCGGCGACCGCCGCACTCCTACTCGTCGTCCTATTCCTCCGCTCCCCGGGCGCCTCAGCGAGCGCGGCCTCAGATCCGACCGCAGCAGCGGCGCCGACCACGTCTACGCAGGCTGGCGGCTCGGGCGGCCTCGGCGCGTTGCCCCCGCTAGGTGGCAATGGCGGCGCGCTCCAGTACATGCTCAACGGTCGCGTGACCGCGATCAGCAGCACGTCGATCACCCTGGGCGGCAACGGACCGAGCGTCACCGCCACGTTGACCAGCGCAACCAAGGTGACCGGCAACGTCACCAGCATCAGCGGCATCAAGGTCGGCGATCAGGTGACCGCGCAGATAAGCGGGCAGAGCTCGTCGAGCCTGGAGGCCACGGCCATCCAGGACCCCGGCCAGAACCCCTGACCAGTAGCCTGATTCCATGCGGGTGCTGGTCATCGAGGACGACGCCGAACTGGCCGAGGCTATCGCTGCGGGCCTGCGGCAGGAAACGCTCGCCGCGGATGTGGCATTGGACGGCGCACGCGGCCTAGAGGCCGCTCTGGAGAACGGCTACGACGTAGTAGTGCTGGACCGCGACCTGCCTGTCCTGCACGGAGACGAGGTATGCGCCGAGCTGGTCGCAGCCGGCAACCGAGCCAGAATCCTGATGCTCACTGCAGCGGCGGATGTCGGCGACCGGGTGGACGGCCTCGGCCTGGGCGCCGACGACTACCTGCCCAAACCCTTCGCCTTCGCCGAACTCGTCGCCCGCATCAGAGCCCTGGTGCGCCGAGCCCAGCCGGCCATCCCACCAGTGCTGCGCCACGCAGACGTGGAGCTAGATCCGGCCAGGCGCACCGCTACGCGGAGCGGGCGCGAGCTCGATCTCGGGCCCAAGGAGTTCGCAGTACTAGAACTGCTACTCGCCGCAGACGGCCGAGCAGTCTCCGCCGAGGAGTTGCTGGAGCGGGCGTGGGACGAGATGGCAGATCCATTCTCAACGGCGGTGAAGGTGACGATCAGCAGATTGCGACGCAAGCTGGGCGAGCCGACGTTGATCGAGACCGTTCCACAGGCCGGATACCGGATTTGAGCATGCGCCTGCGTCCGCGAAACACCATCCGGCTGCGGCTGACCGTGCTGTACGCGAGCCTCTTCCTGGGTTCCGGGGCGGGCCTGGTCGCGATCATCTACGCCCTGGTGAACAACTCCCCCGGGCCGCTGGAGTCCACCACTTACCTGACCACAGGGGCGGGGACGGCTGGGCAGCCGGCGGCAGGGCAACCTGCGGGGCAGCCGACGGGCGGGCCTGCGGCCCCGCTGTTCGCGGCGCAGGCTGCCGAATCGCACGCGGCCGAGATGCACCAACTGTTGGTCAACTCGGAGATCGCCCTCGCCCTAATGGTTGCCATCTCGGCGTTTCTCGGCTGGGTCGTAGCGGGACGAGTGCTGAGCCCGCTGCGCACAATCACCGGCTCCGTGCGCGAGATCACCGCCAACAAGCTGGACGAGCGGCTGGCCGTCACAGGACCCAAAGACGACGAGCTCGCCGAGTTGTCAGACACCTTCAACGGCCTCCTGGACAGGCTCGAGGCGGCATTCACCGCCGAGCGGCTCTTCGTCGCCAACGCATCGCACGAACTGCGCACACCACTCACCCGGGAACGCACAGTGATGGAGGTCGCACTGCGCGACAAGAGCGCGACCATCGAAAGCCTGCGTGCCGCCGGAGAACGCGTGCTCGCATCGGGTGAGCAGCTGGAAAAGCTGATCGAAGCGCTACTGACGCTCGCCCGCAGCCAACGCGGAATCGACCAGCGATCGCCACTCGACCTGCGCGACGCCGCCGACAAGGCCCTGACAGCAGCGGCGCCAACAGCGCGTGAGGGCAGGTTAACTGTGCGCGCCGACCTCAAGCACGCACCCGGCATCGGCGATCCGCGCCTAGCCGAGCGCCTCGTGGCGAACCTCGTAGACAACGCCGTCCGGCACAACGTCCCGAACGGCGACATCGAGGTAACGACCGGGATCCGCGACGGCCGGTCCTTCGTCCGCGTCGACAACACCGGCCCGCGAATCCCACCGACAGAGCTGGAGCGCCTGACACACCCCTTCCAGCGCCTCGCCCCCGGCCGCAGCGCCCGATCAGGCAGCGGCCTCGGCCTATCCATCGTGCACGCCATCGCCGCCGCCCACGGCGCCCAGTGCCTGCTCACCGCCCGCCCCGACGGCGGCCTCACCGCAGAGATCCGGCTGCCGACACCGGCCTAGCGGGGCACAAGCGTGCGACCCCGTATTGATTTTGTGCAGGCCTACCCGGCTACGCTAGAGTCGGGTTCACCACTGAGGGCGATTAGCTCAGCGGGAGAGCGCTTCCCTGACACGGAAGAGGTCACTGGTTCAATCCCAGTATCGCCCACCTGA
>Ga0073928_10002704_pt1 | contig 29681 bp, 24 predicted proteins | sample PaiPotPPA55metaG_FD_76969 | JGI IMG/M metagenome (GOLD analysis project Ga0073928, IMG submission 76969) | Iron sulfur acid spring bacterial and archeal communities from Banff, Canada, to study Microbial Dark Matter (Phase II) - Paint Pots PPA... ...
CGAGGTTCGCGGCGTTGCAAGACATTCGGCGCGACGATCTCCAGCAGCAGCTCGAGGTTCACTACCTCGGTGCAGTCTTGGCGATCGGTGCCGCGGCGTCTGTCATGCGGCGTCAGCAGCTGGGAGGTTCAATCGTCGCCTCGGTGTCCAAGGCGGCGCTCGCTCCCGGCCGGCAGGCCGCAGCCTACGGCGGCAGCAAGGCGGCACTAATGCAGGCGCTGCGCGTAGCCGCGGTCGAGTTGGGCGGCGACGGAATTCGCGTGAATGCCATCAACGCCGATCAGATCGACACGCCAATGTTCCTCCGATTCGTCGAGGAGCGCGCCGCCAGTCGCCACGTCTCCGTTAAGGAGCAGTTGGAGACCTACCGCCAGCGCAACGTGATGGGGGTGTCCCTCATTTCCCCTGACGCGGTGGCGGACATCGCCGCGTTGCTGGCGAGTGAGCGCTTTCGTTTCACGACCGGAGACATCATAACGGTCGATGGTGGTCTTCCGGAAGCGTTTCCGCGCTGAGTGGTCGCCTCGGTCGAGGACTCGGGCGACCCTCCGCGGCGTGCCGAATTGCGCCGGTCGGGGTCAAACCGTCATTCACCTGCTATGCAAGAGCCCGAAAACTCACTGCCCGCCCCAGCGACCATTGAACGCACCGGAATTCGGCGGAGCGTGCTGGAGGACCTCGCGCTGAAGACCATTTATATGGAACACGAGCTTCATCTTCGCGCCCTGGCCGATAGGATGGGACTCGGATTCGAGGTAATCGACGATCTCTATCAGCGCCTCCGTAAGCGGGGTCTGTGTGAGGTCTCCGCTCACGACGGACTCGTCCCTCGTATCACGCTCAATGGGCGGGGCTCGGTTCGGGCGCAAGAGCTGCTGGCCGCAAACAATTACGTGGGGACAGCTCCAGTCTCGCTCGGCGACTACGTAACTCGCGTGCACGAGCAGAGCGTTCGTCGGGCGGACGTTTGTGCCGCTGATGTGGAACGGGCATTTGAGCCACTCGTGCTCAGCGAAGAGCTGCGGAAGCGGCTGGGCGTCGCGATTCTGTCGGGTACTTCCATCGTGCTCTACGGCCCGAGCGGGACGGGCAAGACAGTGATCGCCGAGCACATTCCTGACGTGTATCGCGGCGACGTATGGATCCCCCACGCGGTGGAGGTCGACGGCCAGTTCATAACGGTGTACGACCCGATGGTGCACAAGCGGGTCGACCAGGCCCTTTCGCAACAGAGTGATCGGCGCTGGGTCCTGTGTGAGCGGCCGCGAGTGACCGTGGGCGGAGAGCTGACAATCGAGATGCTCGATTTACAGTTCAACGCGGTCAGTGGGTTATACGTCGCGCCATTGCAGATGAAGGCGAACAATGGCGTTTTGATAATCGACGATTTCGGACGTCAGCGTGTCGCGCCAGAGGTGCTCCTCAATCGTTGGATCGTTCCACTCGACCGCAAGATTGATTTCCTCACACTGCGGGGCGGCAAGAAGTTCGAGATCCCGTTTGACTCACTCGTCGTTTTCTCGACCAACCTGGACGCCACGACAGTCTTTGCGCTCAGGACCGAGACGGCGGTGCTCAACGACGATGCCTTCTTGCGGCGGATCCCCAACAAAATCCGTCTCGACTTCATCACGGGCGAGCAATTCCGCGAGATTTTCCGGCGGGTGTGTAGCCGGTACGAGGTGCCATTCGACGCCGCCCTGGTCGATCAGCTGACGGAGTATCTCGGGAGCGATCTGAAGCAGCCCCTGCGCCCTTGCTACGCCGGCGATCTCCTGCAGCAGGTATGCTGGGAAGCCCAGTTCGATGGACGGCAACCTACGTTGGACTGGGCGACAATCACGCGCGCCTGCCACAGCTACTTCCTCGCCACCTGAAAGGGTGGCAAGTCTGCCGGCTCAGGCGGGCGAGGCGTCGCCCCCCAGCACTGCGGACAGCTGGTCCAGCACCGTTCCGAGGTCTGGATTCTGTTCCAGCACCGGCAGCACAGGGTCGCTGCCTAGCCGTTCCATCCGGTCGATCGCCGTCCTGATCGTCATCGCCTTCGGATCGAGGGAGTCGGTCACCTCGTCCCACATGAGCGGCATTGAGACGGTCGCGCCGGGCAAGGGCCGCACACTGAATGGCGCGACGATGAGCTGCCCGTGCCGGTTCTGTAGGTAGTCGAGATACACCTTGTCGCCGCGCTTCGTCACGTGCCTGGTGATGGTGGCGATATCGCGCAGCTCTCGGATTACCACCCGCGCGAGGAGCTCGCCCAACGTTCGCGACTGCGCATACGTGAGCTGCCGGCCAAGGGGCAGCAGAATGTGCAGTCCCGTCTTCCCTGTTGTCTTCACGTAGTTCGCTAGGCCGATCGAGTCGCAGATCCGGTGCAGCGTTTGGGCCGTGCGGACGACGCCTGAGAACGGCGCCTCCTTTGGATCGAGGTCGATAACGCACCAGTCCGGAAGCTCGAGTGATCCGACGCGACTCGCCCAGATGTGCAGCGGAATCGATCCGAGGTTCGCGACGTAAAGGAGGGATTCCTCATCGTCGCATACGAAATAGCGGATGTCGCGCTGCGTTTCCTCGCTCCAGATGCTCGTCGTACGAATCCATTCCGGCGCGAATTCCGGCGCATCCTTTTGATAAAACGATTTCCCCTCGATCCCATCGGGGAAACGCGTCATCACCAACGGCCTGTTCCTGAGATATGGCAGGATCCAGCGCGATGCGGCGCGATAGTAGGCGATGAGATCGCCTTTCGTGTAGCGCTCGGCGCGCCAGAAGATCTTGCTGAGGTTCGAGAACGTGATCGTCTTCTGAACGGGCGCTTTGGGACGTGCGGGAAGGTTGACCGACTGCCCCGGATCGAGTCGCGCATCCTCGGCCGCAGCCGGAGCACCGCTAACGCCGGCGGGCACGGGCGCGATCCGGCCTTGGCGCTCACAATCGTGCGGCCGCTTGTCATCTCGTAGCCGAAGGAACGCGGAGTGGCGCAACAGGCCATCCGGCGTCCACTCGCGAAACCGCACCTCACACACGTGTGTCGGCTCCGTCCAGGTCGTGTTGGAAGTATCCGGGATCTGCTCGGTCGGCAGCGGCTCGTTAGCAGGAGCCACGATCGGTCCGAAGCACGGCGGGTCGCGCCGCGTGATCGGCTGGAGAAGTGCCAGTACCTCTCTCAGCTGCGACTCGCTGAATCCGGTCCCCACTCGCCCGGCGTACACCAGCGCGCCATCCACAAAATCCGCGAGCTGTAGAGCGCCCAGGCTACCACGGCTCCCTTTCGGCTTGGTGAAGCCGACGATGACGAAGTCGGCTGTCAGCTCAGCCTTGATCTTGATCCACTGTGACGAGCGTCCGCCGCGGTATGGCGCGTCCGACTTCTTGGCAATGATTCCCTCGAGGCCCATGGCGCTCACCTGTTGCAGGAGCGCTTCTCCTTCGCGTTCGATGTGGTCGAGAAAGCGCACAGGACCGAGTGCCGACAGAGTGTTGCGAAGGAGGTCCTTGCGCCGCGCGAGCGGAAGCGGACGAAGATCGAAGTCCTCGAACGCCAGCAGGTCGAACGCGAAGAAGGTGGCCGGGAGCTCGACGGCCGCCCGCTTGACATCGATGGGAGAGGTGAGGCGGCCGCGTTGCTGCAGGAGCGCAAAGCTCGGCTTGCCCTCGGAGTCGAGCACGACGACTTCGCCATCTATGAGACACTCCTCCACGGGCACGGCTTTGATCGCGCGGGCCACCTCCGGGAACGCGCCGGTGTAGTCGTTGCCATTTCGTGTGAGGAGCAGTGCTTCGCCGTGTGACTTGCTGGCAAGCAGACGATAGCCATCGAGCTTGAGCTCGAACAGCCAGCCCTCACGGGTGAACGCTTCCTCCGCGGGCTCGGCAAGCATGACGTCGACGGACTTCGGGTCGACGCGCGTCCTGGGCGCTTCGGCGTCATCCAGCGCTTCGCGGAGCTTCGTGGCGGGGCTCGCACCCGCTTTCAACTCGTCGACTGTAAGGCCGGACAGCACCGAAGCCTCTGAAAACTGATCGCCGGGCTGCTTCACCCAGGCATCCCGTTCCTTGATGAGCAGCCAGTCCTTCTCGCTCTTCTTGATCTTCACGAGCGTCCACTTGCCGTGAAGCTTGTAGCCTCTGAGCTCGAAGAGGAGCTTCCCTTTCTCGAGCCCCTCGCGCGGGTCCTCCAGCGGCACCCATTCGCCGCGGTCCCACACGATGACGCCGCCGGCACCGTAGTTCCCTTTCGGGATAATTCCCTCGAAGTCACCGTATTCGAGCGGGTGGTCCTCCACCTTTACGGCCAGTCGCTTGTCGCTCATGTCGTACGACGGGCCCTTAGGTACCGCCCATGAGCGCAGCACGCCGTCCATCTCGAGCCGGAGGTCGAAATGCAGCTGCCGCGCGGCGTGCTTGTGCACGACAAACAGCCGGCCGGGCACGGTCGATACCGTGCCAACGGGCTCGGGAGACCGATCGGCAGATCTCTTAGCGCGGTAGGCGCCGAGGCTGTCACCAGGCGGCGGCCCTTCCGGACCCTTCGACTGTGGGTCACCTCTTGCGGGCATGCGTTCCCCGTATAAGGCTAGCGCCCACGTATTTTGCCAGAGATATCCACCCGGCCTGGCGCCCAAATCGCCGGCCTCGAACCTCTACTCGCCACGTCCTCATGCCCGCTCGATCAATCGGCACCGCCACTATCTCCTTCGGCCTCGTTTCGGTTCCAGTCAACCTGTATTCCTGTGCCGAATCGAAGGCGAGCGTGTCGTTCAACATGCTGCACAAAAAGTGCGGCACTCGTCTCAAGCAATTCTACACGTGTCCCAAGGACAACGAGACTGTCAGCCGCGAGGACACGGTCAAGGGCTACGAGTTCGCGAAAGACCAATATGTGATCTTTTCCCCCGAGGAGCTCAAGGCGCTCGAGGAGAAGGCGACAAGCATCATCGACGTAATCGAGTTCGTGCCGTTGGCGGAGGTGGATCGGGAGTATCTCGAGAAGGTGTACTACCTAGGCCCGGACAAGGGTGGGGATCGCGCGTACCGACTGCTCGCCGAAGCGCTCGGGCAAACCGGGCGCGCCGCGTTGGGCCAGTACGCGGCCCGAGGGCAGCAGCATCTGATTCTGCTTCGGCCACGTAGAGGTGTCCTGGTGATGGAGCAGCTGCACTACGCGGACGAGATTCGCGCGACGACCGAGGTTCCGATTGGGGACGGCGAAGTGAAGCCGACCGAGCTTGCGCTCGCCAAGCAGCTGATCGAGCAGGCCGCGAACGAGGCGTTCCAACCCGAGAAGTACCGGGACAACGTGCGCGACAGAGTGCTCGAGGCGATTCAGCGCAAAGTCGATGGCCAGGACATCACGACCGACGCCTCGCCGGACGGTGGCGGCAAGATCATCGACCTCATGGATGCGCTGAAGGCGAGCCTGGCCCGGGGGAAGCCTGGCGGCGGTGAGGAGCAATCAGAAGGGAAGACGGACGCAAAGGCCAAGCGGAAGAAAGTGTCGTGAAGATGCTGGTCGGCACCAGCGGCTATGCGTTCAAGGAGTGGAAGGGGCCGTTCTACCCCGCTGATTGCACCGACGACGCAATGCTTGGCGTGTACGCGAGCCGATTCCCGGCGGTGGAGATCAACAACACGTTCTACCGGTTGCCCAAGGAGAACGTCCTGTTAGACTGGGCGTCTCAGGTGCCGAGTGAATTCACGTTCGCGATCAAGGCGAGCCAGCGCATCACGCACCACGCGCGGTTAAAACCGCAGGCGGCGGAGCTGGTCGCATACCTGCTGCGCGCAACCTCGGTCCTCGAAGGGAAGCTCGGCCCGATTCTCTTCCAGCTTCCCCCCAACCTCAAGAAGGACATCGATCGGCTGCGGGCGTTCCTCGGCATGCTACCCAATGATCGCCGGTTCACGATCGAATTCCGCCATGAGAGCTGGTTCGATGACGATGTGGTGGCGGAGCTTCGCGCGCGTGATGTCGCGCTCTGCGTCTCCGAACAAGAGGCATTCCAGTCGCCGATGCTCGTAACCGCCAAATGGGGCTATCTGCGGCTGCATCGGTTCGACTACGACGCCGCGGCGCTAGCCGAGTGGGCCAAGCGCGTCGCGGCTCAGCCCTGGGAGGACGCCTACGTCTTCTTCAAGCACGATCACACGGCCGGCTCAGGACCGCCAGCAGTCGAGGCGTTCTTGAACGCGGCGCGTGGATAGCTACCGCGTCGTCTGACTCTCCAGCTCGTCCGACGACGGCATTGCAGGAGCCCGGCCATCGTCGGACGGCATCACGTCGGAACCCCATCTCGGCAGCGCGACGCAGAATGTGGAACCCTGCCCCTCCACGCTCTCGGCGGTAAGATCACCGCCGAGTTGGCGAGCAAGATCGCGGCTGATCGCGAGGCCGAGTCCCACTCCCTGGTGGCTCTCTGGCACAATCTGTCGGTCTAGCTGAACAAACGGCTCAAACACGAGAGCGAGCTTGTCCCGGGGGATTCCACGTCCCGTGTCAGTCACGGAGATATGCAAGTGACTCCAACCGCCCGCGGCGTTCTCGCGGGCGCGGACGGAGGTCTCGATCGTCACGCGGCCGCCCTCCCCGGTGAACTTGACGGCGTTGGACAAGAGGTTGAGGACAATTTGGGTAAGCCGGTCCGGGTCCGTGCGCACGACAAGGCCATCCTGCCCCGACGGAACATACGTGTACGTGATGTTCTTCGCGCGCACCTGCGGCTCGATCAACTCTGCGAGCTCGGCCAGCAGGTCGTGCACCGCGACATCCCGCATCTGGTACTGGACCTGCCCGGCTTCGAGCTGACCGAAATTGAGGATGTTGGTGATCAGCGTCAGGAGGCGGTGCCCGCTCCGGCGGATGCTTTTCAGCGCTCCCCCTTGGTCCTCCGTGATGGCACCGTACAGTCCTAGCTCGAGCAAGTCGACGTAGCCGCCGATTGCGTTCAGCGGCGTCCGCAGCTCGTGCGACATCGTGGTGAGGAATCGGGTTTTCGCCTGATTGGCTGCCTCGGCAACTAATGTGCGCTGCTCGTGCTCGGCAACTGCTCGACGCATCCGCGCCAGCCGCAACGTCGCGTTTACACGCGCCACCAGCTCGCGCGTAGTAAAGGGCTTCTCCAGATAGTCGTCGGCGCCGACGTCCAGTCCCTCGACGCGCGACTCCTCCCCCGAGCGGGCGGAGACGAGTATGACCGGCACCGTTTGCGTCTTTGGATCGGCACGGAGCTCACGCAGCAACGCAAATCCGTCGAGACCCGGCATCATGACATCCGACAGGACGAGATCCGGCAACCGCTCTCGTGCGGCGGCCAGAGCTGCCGTGCCGTCAGCCACAACTTCCACCTCATAGCGCTCGCCCAGCAGTCCCGCGAGGAACTGCCGCATGTCGGCGTTATCGTCGGCGATCAGGATACGAGCCGGATCCGCCGCGGCACCCTCCGTCGCGTCCGCGCATGGGTCGGGCTTGCTGATTCCGTGAGCGCGAGATCGCTCCACGAGCGAGCTTGACGGTGTCGTCGCCCTTGTCCTTCGCGGCGATGGCAATTCGCGGGGAGGCGTGTCAGGCACGTTCGAGAGCCAGCCCAGCATCTCTTTCACCAGCGGCGTAGCGGTGTGCATGGTGGACGTAGGGCTACGTGTCGCGGCGGCGCGAATGACACGATTGGCGGGCAAGTGCCCTGAGCCAAACGGCAAGGCGGCCACGACAATCGTCCCCTCGCCGACTGCACTCTCGACTCGGACATCGCCGCCGTGCTGCTGCACCAGCTTCCGCACGAGCGCCAGCCCAATTCCCGGCCCCGCCTGTGTACGTCTCTTCGCGGCCGGCACGCGGTAGAAGCATTCGAAGATGTGCGGAAGATCCGCCGCCGGAATCCCCGTCCCCGTATCGCGGACGACCAATTCCGCGCGCGAGCCGACCGCACGGACCGCAATGCCGATCTCGCCGCTGAAGGTGTGCTCGACCGCATTCGAGAGAAGGTGCAGGACGACCTTCTCCCACATGCGATGGTCCACGTACACAGGCTGCGGCAGTTCCTTGGCGCCGACGACCAAGCGCAGCCCAAACCCCTCGACCAGGGACCGGAAGTTACTCGCGAGGTTCGCCGTGAACTCCGCCAGATCCGTGGGCTCGTACACCGCTTCTTCAGCACCGGCTTCGAGATTCGAGAACTCGACCAGGGCGTTCACCAGCCGAAGCAGTCGCACGGCATTGCGGTGGACGAACGCGAGGTCCTTGGCCGCGCTCGGCGAGCCCAGATTGTCGCGCTGGCGGAGCAGGCTCTCTAACGGCCCCAGGATCAGTGTGAGCGGTGTGCGGAGCTCGTGACCGACGGTCGAAAGGAACGCGGTCCTGGATTTGCTCGCCGCGTCGGCGCCAACCATACGAAAGCCTCCTAACAGCCGCGTGTCGTGACCATTTGGTAGTGGCGCCGTCGTTGTGGGGACGTGCCCTCAGGCCACATCGTAACGGAGGCGTGGCTCCGATGACCTCAGTGTGACGACGATGTTCGCACCTCGGGCCTCCGACGCTCGACGCGGCGAGCGCCTCCTCCCAAAAACGCTGCCGTATCGCACCTGGCGTGTGACCTGCGCCACGCTCGGTCTGCTCCTCAGTACGAGCACCGCGCTCGCTCAGACGCAGCAGGACACGACTTCGTCCCGCGCCCTCAAACAGCTGAGCGTGGAAGAGCTAATGAATGTCGAGGTCACCTCGGTGTCCAAGGGTCCCGAGAAATTGGCGCAGACCGCCTCCGCCATCCAAGTCATTACGGCCGAGGATATTCGCCGGTCGGGCGCCACCAACCTGCCGGAGGCACTGCGGCTCGCGACCAATTTACAGGTTGCGCAATCTACCGCGTCGAACTGGGCGGTCACGGCACGCGGCTTCAACGGCGCCCCGTTGACCAGTACTACGCTGGCCGACAAGCTGCTTGTGATGATCGACGGCCGCACCGTGTACACGCCCTTGTTCGGTGGCGTGTACTGGGATGTACAAAACGTGCTGCTGGAAGACATCGATCGCATCGAGGTCATCAGCGGACCGGGTGGCGCCTTGTGGGGCGCGAATGCCGTCAACGGCGTAATCAACATCATAACCAAGAGCGCCAAGGATTCGCAGGGACTGTACGCATCAGCCACGGGCGGCTCGTCTCTGCAGGATGCCGTGGCGGCACGGTATGGCGGAACCGTCGGCTCCGACGCGTCCTTCCGAGTCTATGGCCAGCGAATGGACCAAAACAGCTCCGAGCTATCGAGTGGGGCTAGCGCCAAAGACGCCTGGGACATGATGCAGGCCGGGTTCCGGATGGAGTACACACCGTCCGCGGTGAGCACTTTGACCCTGCAGGGCGACGGGTACGGCGGCGATGAAGGCGTGCCGACGAGCACGAACGTGAACGGCCAGGATATCCTGGGCCGCTGGACCCGCACTTTCTCCGACAAATCGGATCTAGGTCTGCAGATGTATTTCGACCGTACGTGGCGGAGTATCCCCGCCTCCGACCTGGCCGATCAACTGACGACGTACGATATCGATCTCCAACATCACCTTCCTATCGGCACGCGACAGAGCATACTCTGGGGCGCCGGCTACCGGCTGATGCTGGACGATGAGAAGACCACACCCGCAGAATCGTTTGCCCCATCGCATGAGCACATGCAGCTCGCGAACGCGTTCGTGCAAGACGAGGTCAGCCTTCTCCCCAACCAGCTTAAGCTCACGCTGGGCACCAAGGTGGAGCACAACGACTTCACCGGCTTCGAGCTCGAGCCCAGCGTCCGGTCGGCGTGGACCCCGACCACGCGCCAAACCATCTGGGCAGCCGTCTCGCGCGCGGTTCGCTCACCCACTCGCCTCGACGCGGATCTGATCGCACCGAACATCGTAAACGACGAAGCATTTCAGTCAGAGGAAGTGACGGCATACGAGCTGGGCTACCGTGTCCAGCCCGTGGACATCGTATCGCTGTCGGTCGCGGCATTCTATAACCAGTACAGCGACCTTCGCAGCGTCGATCTCGTCAGCGCCTCTCCCTTGGTTTACACCTTCGGCAACGGGCAGCACGCTTACTCTCACGGCGTCGAGCTCTCCGGCGCCGTCCAACCGGCGCGCTGGTGGCGCCTACGCGGCGGCTACACGAGCCTGACCACGCATATCCGTGCTACGGCCACCGACCCCAGGGTGGTTCCCGGCAGCAATCTGTTTGAGGGTCTGGATCCCAATAACCAGTTCCTCATACAGTCGATGATGGACTTGCCCGCTCATATGCAGTTTGACGTGGTTACATGGCACGAGGGCAAGCTGCCGGCTTCCGCCGCGCCAAGCTACCTCACTGCCGACGTTCGCCTCGCCTGGCAATACAGGAAGTTCGAATTCGCCGTCGTGGGACACGAGCTGGGCGCCGTTCGGCATCCCGAATTCGATGCCCTGGACATCCCGCGGAGCGTGTACGGTAAGATCACGGTGCGCCCGTAGCGGCTCAGAGCGACTCTGCCAGCGATGAGCGTCAGCGTGCGCAACCGCCACGACCGCGTGGCCCGCGGATGGATCCGCATCGTCGCCTACCTCATTGCCGGCGCGCTAACCGTCGCCCCGAATCTCGCGCGCGCGCAAGCCGCTCCGGTCAATGAGTATCAGCTCAAGGCCATTTTCTTGTTCAACTTTGCGCAATTCGTCGATTGGCCCCCCGCGGCCTTTCCGGACTCGCAAACGCCGCTGGTCATCTGCGTTCTTGGGGAGGACCAGTTCGGGAACAGTTTGGACGAGACGGTACGTGGCGAGAAGGTGAACGACCGCCCCTTGGTCGTCGAACGCTATCGCCGACTGGATGACCTCAAGACATGCCACATCCTGTTCGTCAGCCGCTCTGAAAATGACCATCTGATGCAGATCATCACCGCTCTGCAGGGCCGAAACATCCTCACCGTGAGTGACGCCACCGGCTTCGCCCAGCACGGCGGCATGGTTGAATTCGTCACTGACAAGAATAAGATCCGACTCGACATCAACCTGGACGCCGCCAAAGCCGCCAACCTGACTATCAGCTCCAAGCTGCTCCGTCCGGCCACCATCGTCGCGTCGAGCACGCAGTAACCTATGCGACTCAAAGACGCGCCGATCCAGCAGAAGTTGATGACCATTATCCTGCTGACCAGTGGGGCGGTGCTGTTACTGACGTGGGTAGCGTTTTTTGCGTACGAGTTTCTGACGTTCCGACAAACGACGGTCCGGCAGCTGGCGACGCTCGGGGAGGTAATTTCAACCAACAGCACCGCGGCGCTGGCGTTTGACAATCAGGATGATGCGCGGGAGGTGCTCGGCGCACTTACGGCGGAGCGGCACATCGTGGCCGCTGCTCTGTACGACAGTCAAGGGAAACTCTTCGCCAAGTTTCCCGCGACAATCCGTGTCGGCGAGTTACCAACCGCACCAGAGGCGGATGGTCAGAGGTTCGAGCGTTCACATCTCGTGAGTGTTCAGCCAGTCGTCCAGGGCGGCAACAGGCGATTGGGCACGCTGTACCTCGAATCCGACATGGAAGCCACGTACGAGCGGCTGCGGCTATACGGCGGCATCGCCGTATTGGTGATCGCCGGATCCTTCCTGCTGGCGTACTTCATGTCCAGAGTACTGCAACGGCGAATCTCCGGACCCATCCTGGCTTTGGCGGAGACGGCCAAGGCCGTGTCCGACCGTCAGGATTATTCCGTGCGGGCCGCAAAGCTGGGTGAAGACGAGTTGGGTCTACTGACCGACGCCTTCAACCACATGCTCACCCAAATCCATGAGCAAAACCAGGCGCGCCAGGAAGCTGGCATACGACTGCAAGCTCAATTGAGCCGGCTCGACCTGCTCAACCGGATCACCCGCGCCATTGGGGAGCGACAGGACCTGCCCAGCATCTTCGGCGTGATCATCCAGAATTTGGAAGACAACTTACAAATCGACTTCGGCTGTATCTGCCTGTACAACCCGTTCGCCGAGGTGTTGACCGTTACGAGCGTGGGGGTGCGGAGCCGGCCACTGGCAGTACGGTTGGCCATGAGCGAACAGGATCGCATTCCCATCGACGAGAACGGTCTATCCCGCTGCGTGTCCGGTCAGTTGGTATATGAGCCTGATGTTACTGAGGTGCCATTTGCTTTCCCGCGACAGCTGGCCGGTGGAGGGCTGCGGTCACTCGTGGCGGCGCCGCTGGTGGTCGAGGGCAAGGTGTTCGGCATCCTCATAGCCGCTCGACGCGCCGCTCACAGCTTCAGCAGCGCAGACTGCGAGTTCCTTCGTCAGATGAGCGAGCACGTCGCGCTGGCATCGCATCAGGCGAAGTTGTACGGAGCACTGCAACAGGCTTACGATGATCTTCGCCAGACGCAGCGTACGGTCATGCAGCAGGAGCGGCTCAAGGCATTGGGCGCGATGGCCAGCGGCATCGCCCACGACATCAACAACGCAATCTCGCCAGCGGCGCTGTATATCGAATCGCTTCTGGAACGAGAAACCGGCTTGAGCGATCGGGCGCGGGATCGTCTCGCCACCATTCAACGAGCCATCGAGGACGTAGCGCACACGGTCTCGCGAATGCGCGAGTTCTACCGGCAACGCGAGCCAGAGCTAGTGTTGGCGCCGATCGATCTGAACCGCATGGTGCAGCAGGTCATCGAGTTGACGCGTGCCCGCTGGCGAGACGTACCGCAAGAGCGCGGTATCGTCATCAACTTGCAATCCGAATTGGGGTCCGGACTCCCCAACGTCATGGGAGCAGAAGGCGAGATCCGCGACGCACTCACCAATCTCATTTTCAACGCCGTAGACGCGATGACGGGCGGCGGCACTCTGACGCTTCGCACGCGCCTCGTTGCCGGCCAACGCGGGCGGAACGGGGACGACGCAGCCCCCGCCGTGCACGTCGAGGTTTGTGATACGGGCGTTGGCATGGACGAAGAAACGAAACGCCGCTGCTTGGAACCGTTCTTCACGACCAAGGGCGAGCGAGGCACGGGCCTCGGCATGGCGATGGTGTATGGCATGACCCAGCGCCACAGCGCTGACATGGCGATTGACAGTGCGCCCGGGAAAGGCACGACGGTACGGCTTCTTTTTCCGGTTCCCACGTCGGCCGTGACCTCGGCCGCCAATCCCTCGGCGATGGGGCCATCGACACAAAACCTCAGCATTCTCGTCGTGGATGATGACCCGTTGCTGATCAAGTCGCTGCGGGACATTTTGGAGGGCGACGGTCACCTCGTGACCACGGCCGCGGGCGGGGAAGCGGGCATCGCGGCGTTCGAGGAGGCCGAAGCGCGTGGCGAATCGTTCGCGGTAGTCATCACCGATCTGGGCATGCCTTACGTGGATGGGCGCACAGTCGCGGCGGCGGTCAAGAAAGCGTCACCGAGCACTCCCGTCGTTCTCCTTACCGGATGGGGCCAGCGCTTGCTGGCCGAGCACGACATTCCGCGGCACGTGGATCGCCTACTCAGCAAGCCGCCAAAGCTAAACGACCTGCGGATGGCGCTAGTCGAGGTGACGGCCGGACGAAAGGTCGCGGAAATGATGCAGTGATCCTTGCGCGACGGCGTCCCGCCCGCTGAACCCGCCCGGGGCCTGCGCTTCGCGGTCGAAGGAGCGGGCGAAGTATCGGCGCTGCTGCTCCGGCCCGCGGATGCTCGCTGGCTCCTGGTAATGGCACACGGGGCGGGAGCTGGGATGTCGCACCCGTTCCTCGAGACGCTCTCGGGCGAGCTGGCAAGCGTGGGAATCGCAACGCTGCGTTATCAGTTCCCCTACATGGAGAGCCGGCGCCGAGCTCCTGACGCGCCAGCCGTGCTGACGGCTTGCGTGGGCGCCGCGGTAAGGACGGCTGCGGAAGTGGCGCCCGATTTGCCGCTCTTGGCAGGCGGGAAGTCGATGGGGGGCCGAATGACGTCGCTGGCGGCCTCGGAGCGTCCCCTCGACGGAGTGCGAGGGCTTGTCTTCTTCGGCTTCCCGCTGCATCCGCCCAACCGGCCGAGCGTCACGCGCGGACATCACCTGGCGCGAGTAAAGCTGCCCATGCTTTTCCTGCAGGGCACGCGCGATCAGTTCGCGGATCTGGACCTCTTGCGACCGATTTGCGCGCAACGCGGCCCACTGGCGACGCTGCATATCATCGAGCGAGCCGATCACTCCTTTCACGTGCCGAAGAGCTCCGGCAGAACCGATTCCAGCGTGCTCCGCGAGCTGGCCCAGACGGTCGAGTCGTGGGCGCCGACAGCAGATTCGCGGGGCTAAGCGCCGGTCAAGAACTCGTACTGGGCTTCGGTCAACGGGACGACGGAGAGCCGTCCTTGGCGGACGAGCGGTGAATCGGCGAACAGTGTATTGGCCTTGATAGAGGCGAGCGAGACTGGCTTGGCGAGCGGGCGACCCGCCTTGATCGTGACGGCGGGCTCGCGGGGGTCGGACGCGTCAACGGCGATGACCGACGCAGTCCCTACGGCGCTCTTATGGGCGCCCGTCTCGTAGATGACCAGTCGCGCGCCGGCTTTCATCTGCCCCAGGTGCTTCACGGCGACCGGGTTCGACACACCGTCCCACTTCGTAGTGCCGTCGCGCTGGAGATCGGCGAAGGAATACTCGGACGGTTCGGTCTTGAGGAGATAGTCCACCAGGAGAGCCTCCAGTTCGGGCCGCCGGTGACCCTGTGCCGGCCGGCCAGCATTGTCTAGCGTAAGATGACCTCGTATTGTGTAGATATAGCTGGAACCACTCCCGCGCGGAGTTGTGCGATGGTGTTATCTGAAACTCTGGCGGCGGCGAGTGTAACCGACCGCGCGCCCCGCGATGACGAGATCGACATTTTCGGGCTCACGCACCCGGGGAAGGTGCGCACGGTCAATCAGGATCATTTCCTGATCTGCTCGATGCGCAAGATGGTCGAGATCCACTTGACGAGCCTCCCCACGCTCGATCGGCTTCCGCTCGGAACCGAGCGCCTCGGAATGCTGGCGATGGTTGCCGACGGAGTCGGCGGCGCTGCTAGGGGTGAGGAGGCGAGCCGTTTCGCGGTGGAAGCAGTTACCCAGTACGTAGCCAGGTCGATGCGATGTTACACCGGCGCCGACGATACGGGCAGCGACGCGTTCGCGCACGTGCTGGAGGACGCTGCGCGCGAGTGTCATGACGCGATCCTTCGGCAGTCGGAAGACGACCCGGAGTTGCGGGGGATGGCAACGACACTGACGATGTGGATCGGAATGTGGCCAAGGTCGTACTTGCTGCACGTGGGAGATAGCCGGTGCTACATCCTGCGCGATGGCGAGCTGACTCAGCTCTCCCGCGATCAGACAATGGCGCAGGAGCTGATCGACTTGGGCGTTCTCACCAGAACCGATGCCTATCGCACGCAATGGGCCCACATGCTTTCCAGCTCGATAGGCGGGCCGCAAACGACACCGGTCGTGCACTCGCTGTCGCAGGTGTGGGGCACGGTGGGGCTCTTGTGTAGCGACGGTCTCACCAAGCACGTACCCGATGAGCGGATCCGTGAGCGCCTCATGACGATGACGTCGGCGCGTCAGGTGTGCGGCGATCTGGTCCAGGACGCGCTCGACGGCGGTGGCACCGACAACGTGACGGCCGTAGTCGGCAGGACCGTGCGGAAAGACGAGGCACCGAGCTCCAGCGCAGCCTAGCCGCTTGGACCGTGGCGCTCGTGTGGCGGTCGTGCCGCGTTGCCGCGGTTGTTATGGGGCTAGCCGGACTTACCCTCTGCGGACGGCCGGCGTCGACCGCCGGCTCTGGAGGCCCTGTAGGGCCCGACACGGTAGTCCGTGGTCACGACTGGCCGCGTTTCGACTGGGACGTTGGTCGGTCGGGCGCATCCACAGCGCCGACCGGCATCAATGCGGGAAACGTGGCATCGATGAGCCGGCAGCAAGTCGAGCTCGAGGGCACAGTAGACGCATCGGCAATCTACTTGAGTGATGTGCAGGTCAATGGCGCTGCGCACGACGCGTTCGTCATGACGACGGTGTACGGGAAGACGATCGCTGTCAACGCTAACACCGGCGCGATTCTCTGGACCTATACACCGCCCGGTTACGCGTCGTGGGCGGGCTCGGCGCAGATCACGAATGCCACTCCGGTCGCGGACCCCGATCGCCAGTTTCTCTACGCGGCTTCGCCCGACGGGAATGTACAGAAGCTCGCGGTCACGGACGGCCACGCCGTCTGGAGCACGGCCATCACATTGTCCCCGGCGAGCGAGAAGATCGCCTCTTCGTTGAATTACTTCGCCGGTCGCGTCGTCGCGGTGACAGGCGGCTACATCGGCGACGCGCCGCCCTACCAGGGTCACGTCGCGATTCTCGACGCGGGAAGCGGCCAGCTCCTCCACGTGTGGAACTCGCTCTGCAGCGATCAGCACGCGCTCATGCCTGCGACCCAGTGCCCGCAAACCCGATCCGCGATCTGGGGGCGGGCTGGCGCGGTGATCGACTCGGCGACGGGCGACATCTATGTCGCCACCGGGAACGGCACGTGGGACGGCACAACCAATTGGGGTGATGCGGTTCTTCGCCTCGACTCGACCGCGACACAGATACTCGGCAACTACACACCGGCCAATACACAAGCCCTAGGCGAGGCCGACCTGGACCTCGGATCGACGTCACCGGCGCTGCTCGGTGGCGGTTACCTGGCGCAGGGCGGGAAGGACGACGCGATCCGGACACTTGCCGCGTCTGCCATCGCCGGCGCGGCGCCCCATGTGGGTGGCGAGTCGCAGGTTGTCTCACCGCCGGGGGCCACCGACATAGTCACCGCTCCGGCGGTTCTTCACACATCGACAGGGACATCGCTGTACACGGCTGATGGCGGCGGCACGGCAGCGTGGACGGTGAGCGGTGGTCAGCTTTTACTAGCGTGGAACAACAGCAACCGCGGGACAAGCCCCGTCGTAGCTGGTGGGCTGCTCTACGTGTACGACCCGACGGGGGGCGGGCTCCGCGTGTATCAGCCGGCGGCCGGCACGCCAGTAGCGACACTGACTTGCGGCGGCGGCCACTGGAACAGCCCGATCATTATAGACGGCAGGATCGCACTGCCCGAGGGGAACGCGAACGGTCACGGGACAAAGGGCATACTCGACATCTGGCGGGCGACCAAGCCGTGATTCGCCCTACTGCGTCTGCGGCTGGGACTTTCGCTCCGCCGCTTTCTTCTTGGCCGCGACCGTCCAGGGCGGCACAACGCCGTTCACGCGCGCGTACGCGACGGACTGGCCAAGGTGCTCGTGCGCATCAGCGACCAAGATGTAGACGACATCGCCTTCGTTCGCCTGTGGACCAAGCTTGGGCACCAACTTCGCGAAGTCGGCATTAGACATTCCGTCGATCGTGCTCTGCGCAAATGCCGATGTCGTATTCAAGTCATCGATAATCTTGGCTTTGTCCGTCGTCGAGTGCTCATATGCTTTGGGATCGAACCCTGCCGGCACCGGCGCGCCCATCAACGCCAAGATCTGGTAGCGCTCACCAGCAACGTGGAGGAGAACCTCAGCAAAGGAGCGAGCATCTGCCGACGGACGCCAGGTGAATTTGTTCTGCGGCAGCGCGTTCGCGAGACTGACGAACTTCTTGTTCACCCCGTCCAGGTCTAGAAGCGACTGCGCCTTCATGTCGTAGCTCGGCGCCGTCGTGTCCTTGGACGCCGCCGCTGATGCCGCCTGCGCCGCGGCGTGGCGTGCGCCGCCGGCGACAAGAAGGGGGAGGAGGGGGAGGATGAACGCTGACAGCAGGAATTTGCTCATTTTCCGGGCTCCTTTGGATTGACTCCGCGGTCTAGCCGAGGCGATCCGGTCCAACGCGGTCTTCCCGTGCCCAATTAGGCGAAGAGCCTCAGGCCCCGCAAGCGCATCACCCGCCACGCGCGGCCGCGCCCCAATCGTCGGTCACGACCCACCTCCGCTTCGTCACGCCGCCCGTACGGGTGATCCCTGCTCCGTTGCATCCCGTCCCCAAGAGCTCGGCTCTCGCCCCAGCCGCGAATGGACGGTTGGATGGCGCCGGCCGGCGCACCGGCGGCACGCGACACCAGTAGCCGCGGCGGGGGCCCGGGTTGTTATTTTCCCGGATCGACACTGTGTGCGTAGCGTCACCGTCGCAGCGTGAGGCCATCGAGTGTGCCCCACGAGCGCTCCTGGTGGTCGCTGGCCCGGGGGCCGGCAAGACACACTGTCTCACCGAGCGCATCCGCTTTCTGATCGAGCGACTCGGCTTCGACCCGGCGCGCATCTGTGCCTTCACGTTCACCAACATGGCCGCCGGCGAGATCGCCCACCGCCTCGAGACGCGACTCGGCGCGGCGGCCGCCAACGTGAAACGCGGGACGATCCACGCCTTCTGCGCGGAGCTGCTTCGCCAGTTTGGCGCGCACGTGCTTCTCGATCCCAACTTCGGCATTGCGGACGAGGAGGACCAGCTCGCCATCCTACGACGCATCCAAGGGCCGCGTCGCTGGCACCGCAGCACGCTCACTCGCTTCTCCGCGCATCGCTTCCGCGGCACTCCGCTTCCACCGGACGACGCCGTGCTCTTCGAGCAGTACGAGGGATTCCTTGCGAAGCGTGGGCTCGTGGACTTCGACACACTCGTCATAAAGACAGCCGAGCTGCTGGAGCAGTCTGGGGATGGCGCCGCCGTGCGTTCGCGCTGGGATGTCATCCTGGTAGACGAATTCCAGGACCTGAATCCAGTGGAGTATCGAGTGATCCGCTCGCTCGCGTCAGACCACCAGCACGTGTTCGCCGTGGGCGACGACGAGCAGTCGATCTATTCCTGGGCCGGCGCTGACCCCATCGTATTCAAGTGCTTCGTCAACGACTTTGGGCCGACGACGAAGATCCATCTCGAGGAGAATCGCCGCTGTACCCGTGAGGTCTTCGAGCTGGCCCGGAAGCTGGTAACGATGAACACACCGCTTTTCGCCGACCGCGTTAGCCCGCGGGCGGATCGCGACTCGGCCTTCCCCGTCTGCGTGATGGGATTCGAGACGGACGACGGCGAGGTGGCGTGGATCATCGACGACATTCTCCGCGATCGAGCGGAGCACGGCCACGACTGGGGGGACGTCGCGCTGCTGTACCGTAAACACGAGATCGGCGACCGTCTCGAAGCCGCGTTCCTCAATGCCGGGATACCGTGCCGGCTCGCCAAGGGACACGCGTTTGCCGACGATCCCGTCGTGGCGTATGTGATTGCGGCTTTGCGCGTGATAGCCAAGCCGAGCGATGACCTGTCTCGCGACCGATTCCTGGCCGCCGTCCTCCCGCATTCGCTGTTCGATGAAGCTCGCGCCCACGCCGAGTCGAGCTCTCACGATCTCGTGCGGCAGCTCAAATACATGGCGGGTCGCCGGCCGCGTGCCGACGAGGACGGCCGGCGCATTCGACGCGCGCTGACCGACTGGTTGAATCTCGGCGCGCTGGGCAAGCGGCACCTGACCCTGGGGTCGCTCGTCCAAGAACTGCTGTCGCGACGGGTTGGGCAGGTGCCTTCGGTGCTCGCGGACCGCCACGACGAGATTAGCGACCCGGCGTCGCTGGCCGACGTCGTGGCCCTTGCCTCACGACTCAAAGCCGCGAGAGAGCGAGACGTCGAAGTGTGCATGCCGCGCATGGGCGGGGTCGAAATCGCGCTCAAGGGCATGCTCGCTGGCATTGGGTTCACCAGAGTGCGCCTCTCCGGCAACGGCACGCTTCCCCCTCATCCGAGTGCTGAGCGCATCGCCTCCGACGACGTACCGTCCGTGGGGTTGGCGCTCGGCGTGTTCAAGGCCTCGCAACTGATCGAAATGGCGGACCACTCGGCGGCCTTCACGAACTTCGTCGCCATCGATCTCGAGACGACGGAACGGGACACCAAGAGAGCCGAGATCGTCGAGATCGCGGCCGTTCGGGTGCGAAACGGAAAGACCGAGGAATGCTTCGCGTCGCTCGTGAAGCCGCGTGTTCCGATCCAGCCGCAGGCGACCGACAAGCACGGCTTACGCGAGGCGGACGTCGCCGGGGCCCCTCACTTCGAGGATATCTGGCCGAAGTTTCGCGCGTTCTGCGGCGGCGACGTCATCGTCGCGCACAATGGGTATGAGTTCGACTTCCGCGTCCTGGCGCGAATGATCGGCGTCAAGCGGTTCGATCTTTGTACGTACGATACCCTCCCGCTTGCGCGAGATCTTTTCCCAACCAGTCGCCGGCTCGAGCACATCGCCCAAGCGTTCGGCATTGCAACCGGCCGAGCCCATCGCGCCCTGGACGATACGCAGGCGCTTGCGAAGGTCGTGCTCGCCCTCGAGCAGATGAAGCTTTCGCGGGCCCGCAAGACTGCGCTGGTCAGCGTGCTCGATCATCTTGGCATGGCGCTGGCGTTGAGCGACGAGGCGTCGCTAAACGAGGAGGCGCGGATGTTCCGCGGCATCACACGGGCCTTCGCGTTTGGCCGCTACAGCACGTGCCTCGACGGGTACGAGCGCGAACGGGGCGACGACATGTCCATCCCATCGGTGGACGAGGTAATCGAGCGGCTTGGTGGCGCGCAGCTGATGTTGAAGATCCGGGCGGGCAAGACTGCCGACGAGCGCTATCCCGCGGCGATGCTGCGCCTGCGCCGTGTGATCGCCGAGATCCCTGAGGGGCCGCTGGATACCCAATTGCGGCTGTTCCTCGAGCGCGCGGTGCTATCCAAGTGGGACGGTAACGAGCCCGAGCCCGCGCGGGTCAGCCTGCTCACTCTGCACTCGACCAAAGGGCTCGAGTTCTCCCGCGTCTACGTCGTGGGGGTCGAGGACGCTCAGCTACCCGGCTGGTCTCCGATGTCGGGTCCGACCCCGGACGAGATCGAGGAAGCGCGCCGACTTCTATACGTCGGGATGACGCGCACAAAGGATCGGCTCGTGCTCACCCGCGTCGCCACGCGCGGAGGCAAGCCGACTCGCGGTCATCAATTCCTCGACGAGATGGGGCTATCCCCCCAAGCACCACCGCTATTCGCCCAATAAAGCGCTACCTCGCGACGAAGCCATACGGTTTTAATTCGTCCGCGGTCATTGTCACGACGTCGATGCGCAACTTGATTGGCTTGAGCGGGTTGTTTGTCGAGTCTTTGGGCACGGACACGATCGCTTCGACGACGTCCATTCCTTTGAAGACTTTGCCGTACACGGTATAGTGGCCGTCGAGCCGAGGGATCCCTTGCTTGTTCGCCACTATGTAGAACTGGCAGCCGGCGGAGAGCTGGCCCGGGTTGTCGTCACGCCCGGCGCCCACGGCCCCGTACACGTGCTTCAAGCTGTCGTTGAATTCCGGCGCTAGTAGGTAGGGAGATCCGCCGAAGCCCTGCGGTGTGTCAGGGCAACCGCCTTGCGCGACGAAGCCTTTGATTACGCGATTGAACGTGAGCGAGTCCCAGTAGTGGCTCGCCGCCAGCCGCATGAAGCTCGCCTTGTGACGCGGTGTCTGGTCGTAAAGGACGAAGAGGATCTCGCCCATGTCCGTGCGGATGCGGCCTACGTCGTACGTCCTCGCCGTCCTAGCGGCGGAGGCGAATGGGACGGCGAGCAGCAGAGCGGATAGGATGCGACGCATGTCGAGTCGGCGGCGCTGCTCTCGTGACCTGCTAGCGCCTCCGCTTCTTTTTTCGGGGCGGTGGTGCGTCCGGCATGAACTGAATGTTGATGGCCGCCAGATCCGCTTCAAACCAGGCTACCAGCCTGCCGGTGAATTTCTCCGCCAGATAGAACAAATCGGCCGGGGTCTTCGGCAGAACATGCGCGACGAGCACGCCGCCGGCATTGGCGATTGTGATGTGGCCGCCTTTTGGACGTTGGACGTGCTTCAACCTCGTCCTCGCCTTGTTTGCCCAATCCCACGTGCTCGCGCTGCGGATTCGGGCCCGCAAGAGCTTGAAAATGTCTTTACCCGGGACTGGCACCGCTTGGAGTACTAACACGTGCTACCTCCGTTGGTAGGTATTCCAAGTGCGGACGTCTCGCGAGCGCATCGCTTTAGTCCGACGATTGTATCGGGCCCTCCACCTTGCACGCGCCCTGCGTGGTCCCCGAGACGACACCGTGATGGAAGACGGTCTTGTCGACGTTGCCCACAGATTTGCCAAACGCCATCGCGTTGGCGCCCACCTTTACCGTCAACGAGCCGATCGCCTGTTTGCAGTGAACGAGCGACATGGTTCCGGACTCGATCAGCGAGGCTGTCAGGATGAAATCGAGGTGCGCCGCCGCGTTGCTCTTGAGGACCAAATCGACCGACTGCTTGGCGACGGACAGGGCACCCGCGATCGCCTGACCTGCGGGCGAGTTAATGAGGGCCTGACCAACAGCGCTCTGCGCGAACGCCGTCGCAGCCCGGTCCGCCAGTGCAGATGGCAAGAACTTCGTGATCCCTTTCATCACGGATGCCGCTTCGAACTTGAGCTCGATCCGCGGCCCCGCCAGCGCGACGAGGAACGCATGCGGTCCCAAGGCCGACATTCCGCTGGTCTCGAGGATCTCCGTCGTCCCGGTCACGTTGCCATTCTCGTCCAGATTCCCGCCGTTGAACCGGAAGTTCGTCGCGCCATTGTACTGGATCCGAAAGTGTCCTTGGCTCAGCTCTCCGTTCCCGGTAAAGCCGGGATGGACCAGCAGCGCCTCCGTCACTGACAGCGTGAGCGGTATGTCGCCGAGCAGTAAGGGAAGGTCAAATGATGTGGGCAGTGGAATCTTGTCCTCGTCCGTCCACGGTCCCGGCGTGTCCTTACCTGCCTTCCAGCTGAAGTTCATGTTGCCGTTCAGCTTTTTCGCGCTCCATGCAAACTCTTTGAGATCGTGGCCATAGATGTCGAGATCCGACGACATGTTGAAGTCATCCACGTGGCCTTCGCCACTCAGTATGGCGCTGCAACCGGCAAGCATCTTCTTCACGCTGAGAGTGAACTGGAGCCGCGACCCGCCGGCGCTTCCACCTGCACAATAGGTCCATCCGTTCTGGGACCCGCACCCCTGACCTCCCGCCGGCGCTGCGCCCGCCGCCGCTCCTGCTTCCTGCGCCGTGCCATCGGATGTCAGGCGGAGCCACAACGCGCGCCATACCGTCGCGTCGGACAGCAGCCCAGCATACGCTGGCGAGTGACTGCCGTCGGCGTTCGCCGACTGGGACCCGAAATGCACGTTGTGCTCGAAGTGGATATGCCCGTCGCGGATGGCATCGGTCACTGCCCCCTGCGTGGTGATGAGCGCGATCTTGCCTTCGAACGGCATCACGGCGAGCACCTTGAGGATGGCGGCGCCCCGGATCAGCAGGACGCTGCCCGCCTGGAGCCGTGCGATGTCGGGAGTCGAGTCGAAGACGAATGTGTTGCCGTTCGTGCTCACGCTGCGAAGCGTCTGTCGCACGGTCGCCTGATCGACGACCACGGTGCTGTCGCCCAATGTCACCTGGTAGACAGTCCCAGGCTCGGCGCGTAAGTCGATGGCCGGTTGCGTGGCCCCTCCGCCGGAAACCGCGACCGTCTTGTTCCGGCACGCGCTGAGGAGAACACTTGCGAGGCCGAGCACAGCGATCGCCGAGGCGGAGACGGTCGCCCAGGACGCGCAGTGGACATGGTGCGAGAGCAGTCGACGAAGTCGCAGCATTGCGGTCCAGACCGGGTTAGAAGTGGGTCATCCCAACGGTAACTAGGCTGCGCGCTTTCTCGATCGGGAAAAGTCGGAGATCGACGGACATGTACACGTCTTTCTTCACGGCCGCGAACTCGCCGCCCACGATCAGGGCTGCCTCATCCCACGGGCCCGGCGGCTGCCCTGTCGTATCCGTTTTCAGGAAGATCGCATCCTGATTGACCTTTGCCCCGGTCGCCGTCTCGAGCTTCGCGATTTGCTTCTGGACACCTGTGTCGCTGTGAATCGCGTCGGTGCCTCCGGGATGGATCTTGGCGGTGAAGCCACCCATTGCTTCATGCGCCGCCCACAGCTGCTCGCTCATCTGCTTGAAGCCGCCCGACCAATCGACTTCGACGGAGACCCGCGTCAGATAGGACGGGTTGCGCGGGAGATTGAACACACAGGTGTTGTTCTCGTTGACAGGGTCGCTTGTCAGCGGACCGAGCACCACTTCCACGTCCTTGCGCGGGAACACGGCACAAGGCGCCCGCGCTGATACTACCGGACCCGGAGCGTCGGTCGCCGGCTTTGCTCCGTCGTAGGCAAGCGGCTTGTCGATGCGCGGGAAGGCATCGTCGGCGAGTTTGGCCGCGCCGGCGATTCCGGCCTTCGATCCGCTGACGTCCACGTCGAGCGAGACATCGCCCTTGAGCACGAGAAGATCGGCGGGCCCGGTCCAGGCGATGTCGTCCCATTCGCCACCCAGCGTGTCCGCTTTGCCGCTTTCGTCAGGCAGCACGATCGCCGCCATCTTCTGTCCCATGTTGTTGAGCTTCATCGTCATCTTCCCGTTGCTCCAGTCGGGGGTGACGACGATGCTCTGACCGCTCGGTGCCCGGTAGACGCAGGACCCGCCGTCCGGATCTCCTTTGAGATTGGTGCCACTTCTGTACGGGTCGTGAGCGAGCGGACCCAGATACACCTCCGCTTCCTGTCGGGTTACGAGACCACAGGGATCTCGACCCGCGTTGGCATCGCGGGCGCTGTCCAGGTGCTTGGCCATCGCCGCCATGCGATCCCACTCTCCACCCTTCGCGGAATCGAGCGAGGCTGCGGTCCCCCCCCTCTGGTCGGCTTTCTTCTGGCACGCCGCGATGATCACGACTAGAAGCACGCCGTTCATTGCATGCTGGGCTGTGACCTTCCCCCGCATCCGCGGCAGCAAAGCAGGGCGTGTTGGGATCATGGACCCCTCATCTGGGTTAATGGCCCGGCGCATCTGACTAGTGCGACGGCGAGCATGCGCGGACCAGCTCGACCCGCCGGTTTCGGGCACGGCCGGCCAACGTCGTATTCGTCTCGATCGGGCGGGTGAGCCCAAACCCTGCGGTTACAAGGCGACCGGGCTCAATCTTGTAACGCGCCACGAGCGTGTCCTTGACCGCGGCTGCCCGGCGATTCGACAGATCCTGGTTGTAGGCCGCACCACCGATGCTGTCGGTGTGGCCCTCGATCGTGATCTTCCACGCGGACTCTTTCCGCAGCAGCGCCGCGATCTCGTCCAGCGTCGGCGTCGATGGTGGCGTGACGTCGGAGCTCGCGGTCGCGAAATGGATTCCGTACACCTGCGCTCGGCAGGACGTGGTCATCGCCTGCGCGAGCTGGGCTTCCGTCCCCGTGTCCGTCCAATCGACGCGGACCAGGTCCTGTGAGCCCGGGACGCCACCTTGGATCACATGCGAGCGCAGCACCCAGGCGTGCGCGGTGTCGTCGGCGAACCAGAGATCGTAGGCGGACGTTGTCGAAGTCATTGTGCTCGTGACTGCTAGGCGCGCGTGGATCGCCGGAATGGTCTGCCGCTGTCCGTTGATGAGGATCGATACCGGCACTGTGGTTGGCTCGACGCGTTGGAGCGTGCCGGCGTCCTGGACGTTGTTGTAATAGAGGAGGGTGATGTTGACCTCGCCGGCGGTGCGGAGCAACCGCATCACGGTGCTCGACGCCATCATGTACGACGTGCCCCGATGCTGAGCGGTGTCGCCACTCAACTCGCCCATCCAGATGCCCCGCGCGAAGGCGGTTTCACGGCGTGAGAACGTGCGGTGGTACGTATACGACACGGGCTTCCCGGTAGTCTTCGGGGCATACGACCAGAAGTCATCGACCTGTGTCTCTTCGGGGGACACAGCCATCACCGTTAGCAAGCGCTCGAAGTCCGGTCGGACATCCGAGTCCACGGGCTTGGTCGCGAACGTGAACGTCATGCCAACGCGGAACGGGATCGCTTGGGCATCGATCGCGCCGGGGCGAATCGACGCGCAGACGCACACCGTGGCGATCACGGTGAGTGCGTTGCGCACGAGCAGGCTCGCCGGCGAACGCGTCGCCGAAGAGCTAGTGGGCAGCCGGCTGGGGCGTAGGTTTGGCGACGGCGGCCGCGACCGCGGTGGCTGCCTTCTCGACCAGTGGCGTGAGCATGTCCTCGCCGTTCGACTCCGCCTTGCGCTTGTCCGTCATGTCAACCAGCACCTTGCCGTCGGCCGACTCCAGATGGGACGTCAGCGTGAGCTCGTCGCTCGTTTTCGTAGAGCTTCCGTAATTGGACGCAGCCGCGCCGGCGGCTCCGGCCGCGGCGTCGCCGCCGATACGACCCGCCGCGGTGTTCGAGGATGCGCCAGCCGAATAGGCGCCCTGCTGCACTGCTCCGCCGGCCACGCGGCTAAGAAGGCCGCCACCGCCGCCGCTCTTGCGCGTCTGCTTCAACGTGGTAAGCAGGAGGTAGGGGCAGTTGCTAGCCTTGGCTTCCTCGCGGGCCTGCGACGCGAGCCGAGAACTGAGTGGCGCGACCTCGAGGCTCGGACCAGTGAGATAGCTGGTGAATGTCTCACGCACGGCGTTCATGGCGTCGGTAGCAGTACCTGACGCAGTCTCGACGCTTGCCGGCGCAAGACAGATATGTGCTCGCGTCGAGGTGGCCTGCGCCGCCGCCGATGCCGACGCCAGCGTCAGGAGGAGCGGTGTAAGGAAGCGGGCGGTCATACGGTCCTCTCATCTGAAAGGTTGGGGCGTGCGAACCCATGGAAGTCGCCTCGTTTGCCCCCGCTGGAATATGGAGGTCACGTGCGGTGCCGCCACCCACCAATGGCCTTCGTCACCGCATCCGGCCTGCTTTCACGCTGCGACGTCTTGCCTCTAAATTGCTGCTAAGTGGCCGACAGACCGTTCATCGCCCGCGATTTCCGCAGTCGCCGCACAGCTGCGCCATCTGGCCGCCTTCCGCCCGGACAGTACGAGACACACGACTTTCCGGTCCTCTCGGCTGGTCCAACGCCCCACACGCCGGTTGCGACGTGGGACTTCACGATTCGAGGGGCGGACGGCCGCTCGGTACACTGGTCGTGGGACGAATTCCAGGCGTTCCCGCGCGAAACGCCGACCGTGGATATTCACTGCGTCACCAAGTGGTCAAAGTTCGACACCATGTGGGAGGGCGTGTCCGTCGACACGCTCCTCGACGCCGCGCGCGCCTGGGGCGTGCCGGGTGGCGGGTTCGTCATGGCCTTCTGCGATGGCGGATACACCACGAACTTGCCGCTCGCCGACGTGACGGGTGGCAAAGCCTGGGTGGCGTTCGGGTACGACGGCGCCCCGCTGCCGCCGGAGCACGGCGGCCCGGCTCGGCTCCTCGTGCCGCATCTGTACTTCTGGAAGAGCGCCAAGTGGGTGCGCGGCCTTCGGTTGCTGCAGCATGACGAGCCGGGGTTCTGGGAGCAGCTTGGATATCATGACCGCGGAGATCCGTGGCGCGAGCAGCGCTATCAGGGTGACCCCTGACCCCCGACCGCTGACCCCTGACGTGAGCCTAGAGGGTGCCGCCACGGCGGCGCCGCGACTCGAGTGGCGCGTCGCGACGGTCGCGGACGTACGCCAGGAGACCTCGCACGCGCGGACGCTCATGCTCGATGTACCTCAATGGCCGGGACACCGGGCTGGCCAGCACGTCGACGTGAGGCTGGTGGCTGAGGATGGGTACGAGGCCGAGCGATCCTATTCAATCGCATCGCCGCCGGAGGACCCGACAGTTGCGCTGACGGTGGAGCGGCTCGGTGATGGCGAGGTGTCGCCGTACCTGTGCGACGTGCTGCACGCGGGCGATGGTCTCGAGCTGCGCGGCCCGATCGGCGGCTACTTCGTGTGGGACTTCGCCCAGGGTGGGCCGCTTCTCCTCGCGGCGGGTGGCTCCGGGATCGTTCCCCTCATGGCCATGCTCCGCCACCATGCGCGCGCCGACCCTGCCGTGCGTGCGAGCGTGCCGGTGCACCTCATCTACTCGGTGCGAGCGTGGGACGACGTCCTTTATCGGGAGGAGCTCGAGCGGCTGGCCGAGCGTCCCGAGGTGCAAGTCACGTTCACATTGACACGCGACCCGCCGGTCAGTTGGCAAGGATATCGGCGTCGGATCGACCGCGCGATACTCGAGCTGGAGAGCTGGCCAGCCTCTGAGACTCCCCTCGCGTTCGTGTGCGGCCCGACCCCGTTCGTGGAGTCGGTGGCGACGCTGCTCGTGACGCTGGGCCACGATCCGGCGCGCGTTCGCACCGAGCGTTTCGGCCCGACCGGGTGAGGCGCGCGTAATTTGCCTTGACAGCACCTGCGAGGGGCGGACATTAGCGGTCCCGGAGCGTTCAGGGCCGGGTAGCGACTGTACGCTTACTTCACGCTTACTTCACGCTTACTTCACGCTTACTTCACGCTTACTTCACGCTTACTTCACGCTTACTTCGCAGCACTGGAGGCAACCCATGTACGTCGTCGTGCAACACAGCATCTCCAATCCAGCCGAGTTCTGGGGCGGGGCTGAGCAGCTCATGCCCAAGGTTCCAGCGACCATGAAACTCCATCACACCTTCCCGACCAAAGACGGCGCGCGGGCCGTTTGCGTATGGGAAGCCGAGTCGGTCAAGTCCCTGCGTGACTTTCTCGAGCCGCAAATCAGTCGCGCGAGCAAGAACGAGTACTTCCAAGTGGAGAACAAAGACTCGGTCGCGATGCCCTCGGGTGTACGTACCGCGCACGCGAGTGTCTGACAGTCTGAACCTTCCTCCCAAGTAGCAACCGCGCCGTACAGCGGGCCCCGGAGCTCGTCCCGGGGCCCCGCTAGCACGTTTAAGAGTGGAAGTCCCAGCCCAGTGGGCAAGGCCAACGGACCTGTCGGCGGTCCTGAGCCTTATTCGGGGTGGAGTTCCGTCCGCTGACTCACCGCGTCACCGTCGCCTCTTTTCAGCTGGCCGAAGACGAGCGTGGAGAGGATGGTCATTCCGCCAAGCACGAAGAACGCCCGGTGGACGCCGTCAATGAAATGCTGGGCATTGGAGGTATGGCGGTCGGGAATGAAAAAGGCAGTCACGAGCGACGCCGAGGCCACGCCGAAACTGATGGCCATCTGCTGCGCTGTGCTTGCGATGGAGCTCGCGCTGCTCGGGCCGGCTAGGCCAATCGGAATGTTCACGACTAATGCTGAGCGGAGCCACGTGCAGCGCCGCCGCGATCGTTGGCACCCCGGTATTTAGAATCGTGGTGTCCAGCGACTCCATGAAGAACGCCACCGCAATGAGCCACGGCAGCAGCCGCTTGTTGGAAGCGGCCAGCGCGGCTGGCGCCGCGCGCGGGTGCCAGCCTTCGGCTACTGGCCCGCGGTCAGACGTTCGAAACGCGGGTTGCCGCGGAGTGGGGCGAAGTTGGGGTCGATCTTGAGCCAGCCGGGCGAAACGAAATACGGCACCTTGAGAATGATCTCCAGCTCGTCGATCGCCTTTTCCGGCTGGCCAGCCAGGACGTAAATGCGCGCGAGGAGGTGGTGAAAATAGGGGGCAATGTAGGCGTCCCGTGAAGTAGCCTGCAGCGCGACCGCGCGCTGGCCCTCTTCGATCGCGTCCGATGCACGACCCATGTATGCGAGCGCGAGCCCACGGAACGCATGGCCCTGTGCATCCTGGGGTGCGCTCTTGAGTTCCGCCTCGTAGCCGGCACGCGCGGAGTCGCCGTA
>Ga0073928_10002706_pt1 | contig 29676 bp, 23 predicted proteins | sample PaiPotPPA55metaG_FD_76969 | JGI IMG/M metagenome (GOLD analysis project Ga0073928, IMG submission 76969) | Iron sulfur acid spring bacterial and archeal communities from Banff, Canada, to study Microbial Dark Matter (Phase II) - Paint Pots PPA... ...
AGCCTACTGTGCGACGATCGGTACAAGCCCGTAGGCGAAGCCTGAGCGATCGGCTACTTAATTATTAAGCAGCAAGCGCGAATTGAGGTTCGGCACTTATAGTTTTGTGAGCGATTACGGGTGTCCACACCCCGGCATGCCTCTCTGCCACAAGCAACTCCGTCGAAACCATGACGCCCCCACATTGTGGAGCAGTTTCAAGCGTTGAACCGCGGCGCTGTCAAAGAACTACTTTCAGTATAGATGCCGGCATCTCTTGGAGTCGAACCCACGTCCCAAAAAAACTTTCAACAGGGAGCAATCATGCTTTTTCCGTAGCGTTTTTGTCTCGTCATCGACACTTAGAACGGAGGAAGATGCGGCGACGACCAGTCTGATCAATCTCGTCCGACCCGCTCAGACGGAGCAGGGAAGACCGGCCTACTGTGCGACGATCGGAACAGGCCCGCAGGCGAAGCTTGAGCGATCGGCTACTCGCCGATTACTTTGGCTCGCAGAAACAGCCACGCTCCTCCCATGATCACTTTACTTGACGCGCTCTCCTATCCCAGCGTAAACAATTTCAATGTCGAAACTTCCGCCACTGCGAACCGTTGTGCCTAGTTTTCTGCGCTTTTCCCTGTATCTCGTTCTCGTCGGCCTTGCCAGTGTTGAACTACACGCGCAGGAACCCTCCAAAGCCGTCCCTATGGACGGCGCCACCACCGACCCCGCCGCCCACGCGAAGATCGGCCTCAAACCTCCCGCCGACCCTAAGCGTCCAACTCTCTTCCTGGTCGGCGACTCAACCGTTCGCAACGGCCATGCCGACGGTGCCGGTGGCCAATGGGGTTGGGGTGAGCCTTTGGTCGATCTCTTCGACACGTCAAAGATCAATGTCGACAATCGTGCCATCGGCGGCCGCAGCAGTCGTTCCTACATCATGGAAAATCAGTGGGCGGAGACGCTGGCTTTCGTCAAACCTGGCGACGTCATCCTCTTCCAATGGGGCCACAACGATGATGGGCCGCTCGACGATCCTGCCCGCGCTCGCGGCACGCTGCACGGTATCGAAGAGGAGACAAAGGAGATCGAGAACCCGATCCTTAAGATCCACGAGACGGTTCACACCTATGGCTGGTACCTGCGCAAGTATGTGGAGGACACAAAGACCAAGGGAGCTATCCCCATCATCTGTTCTCCAATTCCTCGCAAGACCTGGAAGGACGGCAAGATCGTTCGGAACGCTGCGAACTACGGGGGATGGGCTCGGCAGGTAGCCGAGCAGGAGCACGTCGGCTTCATCGATCTGAACGAGATCATCGCCCGAAGATACGACGCGTTAGGAGAAGAGAAGGTCGAACCGCTCTTCGGCGATCCGCACACCCACACCAGCCGGGATGGCGCAGAGCTCAACGCAGAATGCGTGGTGGCCGGCCTGAAAGCGCTCCCCCACGATCCAGTCGCCGCATATTTTTCCGCAAAAGGAAAGGCCATACAACCCTACGTCGAATAACGAAGCTAGAGCGCAGCCTTCTCCAAGTCGATGTCCTGCCATTCCCCACGCTCGATGCCCGCGCGAATCTGTGCCGGCTTTCGCCCCAGCTTTGTCTGCTGATAGGCATAGACCGTCTCCTTCATGCACGTCGAACAGGTCGCTCCGTGTGTCCCCTCAAAACAGCTATGCAAGCTGTTATGCCGCATTGCCCGGTCGCAGTGGCAATAGCAGGGCTGTTGGTGCAGCACTGCAGGAATCGCCGCCGCCATCTTGTACGCAATCACCTGGTAGGAATGGGTGAAATAGATTCCCGTCAACTGATCGCCGCTCAACACGGCTGGCAGAGGCTTTACCGGGGCTGTCGCGTTGTAGGCCGGGACGTCGTCTGACGGGTTTGTCCACTGCGCCGACGCCACCATCGTCACAAGCCCTAAAGCTATGCATCCGAGTATTCGCTTCATAGCAATATCCTAAATCCAGTCAGGTCAAATCGACATTCAACATTCCAACACATTGTCCAGTATTGAGTAGGCTGGGTCGAAGCGAGACACTTAGCCTGAAATGAGCAAAAAAAGGCGGCACGAACGGTGATTTGCTCGTGCCGGGAGGCCAGTGACGCAACTTGTATCAGCCGGATAAGACGGTACAGGCTGAAGAACTTTCCGGGCGACGACTCACGCTTCCGTTGAATAAAAATATACCACAATATGGATGTGAAAAAATGAAAATATGTTCAATCATAGAAATTAGCCGATTAGCAGGCCTTGTTTTGGGCTCAAGAAGGTCCTAAGTGTTTAAGTAAAATTTTATATATCAATAACTTGAAGCTTACAGAGGGTTGAATGCTTGAAACTGTGATTTAATTTGCAAGCTCTTTATCGATAGTGCTGACCATAGCCGCATCCCGATTGGTAATTCCCCCAGCATCGTGGGAAATCAACCCCAGAAGCACTCGGTTATACCGAATGTCGATGTCAGGATGATGTCCGGCGGCCTCTGCGACCCCCGCCACCCTGTTCACAAACTTCATCGCCTCGACAAAGTCCTTGAACGTCCATTCCCGGACGAGCTTTCCCCCCTGTAGTTTCCATGCTGGATGGGTCCTTAGTACTTGCTCAATCTCAGCCGCGTTCAATGCGTTTGCCATGGGCAATACCTCGCGTCTGCGATCCTAGCCGCCTTGTCTGCTCTGCGCAACCGCCGGACTGCAGAGGCTGATGGAGCGCACAGACGGCGCGGGCTTTTCCGCCTCTGCGCGCAAGGCGGCCCATGTTTCGCCGGGGATGGCAAGAAAGACCTCGACGATCCGTGGATCGAACTGCCTCCCAACACACCGAACAACCTCTTCGGTGGCTGCGGCAAACGTCGTTCCCTTGCGATAAGGCCGGTCAGAGGTCATCGCGTCGAGCGAATCGGCGATGGCGAAGATCCGCGCGCCCAGAGGGATATCTTCTCCACGAAGTCCTCGCGGATAACCGTTGCCGTCGAACCGTTCCTGGTGGGCGTAGACGATCTCCGCCGCTTCGCGAAGAAAGGGGATCTTGCGCACCATCTCGTAACCGCGTTCGCAGTGCTGCTTCATGATCGCCATCTCTTCGTCGTTTAGCCTGCCGGGCTTCAAAAGGATGTTGTCCGGCGTTGCGATCTTGCCGATGTCGTGCAGAAAGGCGCCACGCGCAATGATGCGCAGCTCCTCCGCCTCAACTCCCATGGCCTGTGCGAGAGCGATGGTGTATGCGGTTACTCGCCTGGAGTGTCCTTCCGTTTCTTCGTCGCGCAGATCGAGCGCATCGCCCATTGCTTCGAGTGTGATGTCGTAGCTGCGCTCGAGGTCCTGCATGGTCGAGCGTAGCCGCCCTGTTCTCGCTGAAACGATTGATTCAAGATTTTGCCGGTAGATTGCGTTCTGTTTGCGCAGGCGTCCATGCTCGATGGCGCGCATAACGATGCTCTCCAATTCGGCGCGTTCAAAGGGCTTTAGAAGATAGTCGATCGCGCCGCGGCGGAATGCGTTGGTGACGACGTGGAAGTCCTTCACTGCGGAGAGCATGACGACCGGCATGCCTGGATGATCGGTGCAGATCTGGTCGAGCAGAGTCAGGCCGTCGGTGCCGGGCATCATGACGTCGGAGAGGACGAGGTCGTAGTCGGGGTCCTGCTGGAGCCGTGCTATGGCTTCTTCCGCGCTTTCGATGGTTGTGGTGGCGTAACCGCTTTGTTGGAGCAGGGCTGCGGCTACAGCTCGTACGGATTCTTCGTCATCTACGATCAGGATTCGTTCCGGCGGCATGATTTTTCTATCGGCGGCGGATTTGATTTGGTGATTTTTCCAGATTTTTTTCTGGAGGGTGCGGAGAGGATTCTTTCCTGATTCTTCGGGGGTTTTTCGAGGGGGTCGAGGAAAACGTGGTGATTTTTGATGGTAAATTTGTGGGTTTTTCGTGGTGATTCGGTGCTCTAACGTGGTGGTTAAGTGCATGCTTTTTGACGCCGTAAAACTTGCCACTTTTTGAAGATATTTTTTACGGCATTTCCCGAAATGGGAATGCTGATCTGGTTAAGCGATCAGCAGTTCTTCTTTTCTCGCCGCTACCCGACCGAGCCTGGTGACCCTGGCGCCTTCGTCCGAGAGCAGGGCCGTCTTCGGTGATGTTGCTGCCTGCAGCGATGTAGGAATGGGGGTTTTTAGCGGAGGGAAATGCCCATTTTTTTGCTCATTACTTGACTCCGAGATTTTCGAGAACGGCGCGTGCCTCAGGATCGTTCGGGGCAATGCGCAAAGCCGCTTCAGCCTCCAACCGGGCCTCGTCGTAGCGCTTGGCTGCGCCGAGCGCGTTCGCGAGATTGGTGTGGTACTCCGGGTCCTGCGGCGAGATGGCCACGGCAAGCCTGTACTGAGCGATCGATGAGGCGTAGTCGCCTTGCTCGCCGTATACGCCGCCGAGATTGTTGTGCACCGATGCGCTGAAACCGTCCTGCTCCGGGTGCGCGGTCAGAGCTTTGGAGAACCATTCCACCGCTTTGTTTAGATCGTGGTGGTATTGCCAGGCGACCAGGCCCAGCGTGGATAGAACGTTCTCGTTGTCCGGTTGTGCTGCAACTGTTTTGTAGAGAAGGGGCTCGGCTTCGTTCCAGCGGCCGGCGCGGGCGAGAATGAGTCCCTCTTCGCTGTCGGTCTCATGGTCTGCGGGAGCCACTTCTCTTGCGCTGGAGAGCATCAGGAGGGCTCTTTGATTGTCGGACCGGTCGGCGTAGAGCGAGGCCAGGCCTTTATAGGCCGCTACGAGATCGAGTCTGTCTGGCGGGGTCTCCTGTTTCGCCAGGGAGATCGCCTGCAGGTAGTTTTGCTCGGCGCTTGCGGAGCCTGGCGATTCGTCGCTCTGACTGGCCGCTACCATGTTGCGCACAAACGCAGCGTCGGGTGAGCGGCGGAGCGTCTGGGTGAAGAGCGTCTTGTCGTCCTTCCAGTCGGGATTGCGCTGGATGGTTTCGACGGCAAAGGCGGACACCGCGATGACGAGAAGGGAAGTGGCCGCAGGCTTGCGAAATTTCGCCGGAGCGAGATGGAGTAGGCGAGTTGCGACGAGGGTGAGGAGGAGACAGAAGCCGATGGAAGGCAGATACAGGTATCTCTCGGCGAATGCATTGCGACCGAGGGCATAGATATTCAACGCCGGAAGCAGGGTGATCGAGACCCACAGTGCAGCGAAGGCGCAGAGCGGGGCGCGGCGCACGAGGTAGACCAAAGCGGTGATGACGGCCGGGACGATGACGATGGCCGCGACGGCGCGGGGGTCGGAGAGGGAACGGATGGGGGAGAAGAGGTAGTAGGCGTTCAACTGGAAGGGCCACGCCAGCTTTTGCCAATAGGACAGCATGAGGTGCGAGGTTGTGAGTAGAAGCTGAAGCGGGGTGAGGGCCCAGCCTCTCTGACCTTTTGCCAGCCCGCCGAGAACGCGAACCCGGAGCGCGACGTAGAGTGCCAGCACAACCCAATAGGCTGCGCTCGCCTTGAGAGCGGCGCGGACACGGCTCTTTTCTACGAGCAGGACGTACACGGCCACGAGAACGGGGAAGACCGCAGCCGTCTCTTTCCAGAGCAGGGCGATGGCGTAGGCTGCGAGCGAGAGAAGCAGAAGCAGCCGTCCGGACGAGTTGGGTTTTTGGGCGAGGTCAGAGTGCGGGCTGGTTCTTCGGCCAGCCAGAAAAAGGGCGAAGGCAGCGAGCAGAAAGAGAGTGCAGCCGAGCTCGGGAGAGGCGGCGATCCAGTCGACCGCCTCGGTGTGGATGGGGTAGACGGCAAAGAGCGATGCAGCCGCACATGCGGAAGGCGTGCTGCGGGTCAGGAGCCAAAAGACAGCGAAGGCGGCCAGAACGCAGCCGATGGAGAGGATGACGCTGCACAGGTGAAATGGAGCGGGGCTGAGTCCAAAGGACGCGGCAATGATGCGATAGGTGAGCATCTGGATGGGGCGATAGGCCGGGTTTTGAACGGCGGGTGCCTGATGGGCGAAGCGGATGTCGGAGGAGACGATTTGGCTGAGAGGCGCGGTTGACTTGAGTGCGGGGTTCATCACGATCTGTTGGTGATCGTCCCAGACGAAGCCGTTGGCTGTGGTGTTGCGGAAGGCGAACAGGACAAGGGCTACGAGGGCGCAGGCGGCCAGAGCCATGTGCAGAGAAGCCGACGAACGCGGCTTACGTGATGGCGGCTGTTTTTTAGCTTTTCTCTTGGCCGACGGCATGGTTTTACCGGAGCTCTCATGGTAACAAGGTCAGAATAACGACAAAGACGGAACAAACGACAGCAACAGCAAAAACAACGATGTCGTGACTGGTTGGGGGTTTGGGTAGAGTAGCGGATTTCTCCACTCCGCTGCTCACAAAGGCGTGAGCAGCTTCGGTCGAAATGACGCGCTTCAGATCAGCAGCTCTTTTTATCTTTTACGTTCTTTTCGGAGGCCTTTTTGGCCGCGACCCAGCCGGGTTTGGTGACCTGGCGGCTTCGTCCGAGAGCAAGGGCGCCTTCGGGGACGTCTTCGGTGATGCTGCTGCCTGCTGCGATGTAGGCGCCCGCTCCGATCGTGACTGGGGCGACGAGGGTGGAGTCGGAGCCGACGAAGGCGCCGTCGCCTATGGTGGTGAGGTGTTTGTGGACGCCGTCGTAGTTGCAGGTGATGGCTCCTGCGCCGATGTTGACGCCTGCGCCGATGACCGAGTCGCCGAGGTAGGTCAGGTGGTTGGCCTTGGAGCCTTTGCCCATCGTGGTTTTCTTGGTTTCGACGAAGTTGCCGACGTGGGCTCCGTCGCCGATGCGGCTCTCGGGGCGGAGGTGGGCGTAGGGGCCGAGGATGGCGTTGTCGGCGACCTCGGCGGTGTCGAGAATGCATCCGTTGCGGACGGTGACGTTGTCGCCGAGGGTCGAGTTCTGGATGACCGAGTAGGAGCGGACGCGGGATTCGCTGCCGATGGTGGTTTTGCCGAGGAGTTGGACGTATGGCTCGATGACGGTGTCGGGGCCGACCGTTACCTCGGCGTCGATGACGCAGGTCTCGGGGCGGAAGATGGTGACGCCTGCGGCCATGAGGCGCTTTGCCGCGGCCAGCCGTATGGCGGCATCGAGGTGCATTATCTCGGCGATGGTGTTGGCGCCGAGGACCTCGTCGACCGAGTCGGCCTTGATGGCTACGACGCGCTTGCCTTCGGCGACGAGCATGGCGGCGACATCGGTGAGGTAGAACTCGCCGTGAGCGTTGTTAGTGTCGAGTGCGTCGAGCCTGCTGAAGAGAGCTTTGGTTTCGAAGCAGTAGATGCCTGAGTTAATTTCGGGTGCGTTGAGTTGGTCGGGAGTGAGGGATTTTTGCTCGATGATGGCGGTGACTTCGGCGCCTTCGGGGGTGAGGCGCAGGACGCGGCCGTAGCCGGTGGGATCGGTGGGCACGGCGGTGAGGATGGTCATGGCGGCGCGTTCGCTGAGGTGGACGTCGCGGACGGCGGCGATGGTTTCGGGGCGGATGAGGGGGACGTCGCCGGAGAGGACGAGCAGGTGTTTGGGGAGCGGTGCCTCGTTGAGGGTGAAGAAGGCCTTGAGCATCTGCATGGCGTGGCCGGTGCCGCGCTGCTCGGCCTGAAGGACGAACTGGACGCCGGTGGATTCGACGGTGGATTTTACGCGATCGGCTTCGTGGCCGATGATGCAGTAGATGTGGTCGGCGGGGACGACGGTTTTTGCCGCGGCGATAACGTGGAGGAGGAGGGCGCGGCCTCCGATCTCGTGGAGGACCTTGGGGCGCTTGCTTTTGAGCCGCGTGCCTTTGCCTGCGGCCATGATGGCGATGGCGAAGTCTGGGGTGTTCATACAGGGATATGGTCTCATGTTCGGATTGGGACCCACTAGAGATTGAGAACGGCGTTGAGTTCACCGGGGCCGATGTCTGGCCTGGAAGTCTCCCCTCTCCGTCGGAACGGGTCATTTCCCCGTAGCTGGTTTTCGAAAACAGTCGGCACAACCCGCCGTCTTGTGTAGTTGCCGAAAAGCCGACTTTGCGGGCCATCTTACCCCGAGAATCGGAGTTGTCATGGGAGTGCCACGCGGCGCGTTTCCTCAAACATGGTTCAAAGTGAACATGAGAAACTGATGTATTGGACGAGGAACTACGTGAATACAGAGAATCAGGCTGGTGATCCCCAGGTCAATGAAGCAAGGGGGGAGGACGGCGGGGTAGTCGCGAAAGAAGGAACCGAGACGCTGCTGGAGTCCTTGTCCTCCATCTGTGCAGTGCTTGCTGTGGGTCTCTTTGTCCTGACCTTTGTCTTTCAGAACTTCGTGATCCCTTCCGGTTCGATGGAGAAAACACTTCTGATCGGCGATCACGTTCTCGTAGATCGAATCACCTTCGCGCCGTCTATTAGGTGGGCTCCGTTCGTCCACTATCGCGAGCCGCAGCGCGGTGACGTGATCGTCTTTCTAAAGCCGAATCCTGAGACGCCTGACCTCATCTTGGTTAAACGACTCATCGGGGTTCCTGGTGACCGCATTCACCTTGTACACGGAGTTGTTTATCTGAACGGAGTTATTCAGAACGAGTCTTACGCGGCAATGCCAAAACATTCGTCCGATCCAGATGACGAATACAGCGCTGCGCGTGATGATTTTCCAACAAGGGGTACGCCAGCTGGCTCCTTTGAAGTCTGGTCTCAGGAATTACCTTCGCATTTACAAGACGGCGATCTTGTAGTGCCCCCGGGAAATTACTTTGCCATGGGCGATAACCGCGAGCATAGCGCAGATGGACGCTTTTGGGGCTTCGTTCCACGCGAAAATATCCTTGGGCGACCGTTGTTCAATTACTGGTCCTTTGAGACGACGGCGAACCAGATGGACGCACAGCAGGAGGGTTTGGGAGCCCGTATTGGCTCATTTTTCACTACTGCCCTACACGTTTTGGACAAGACTCGATGGAGCAGGACAGGTCACCTGATTCGTTAGTTAATGTCGCTCTCTATCGGGATACGCCATTATTCCGATTCCCGCAAAACGGGGTTATCGGCAACTTCCGCGCCTGCAGCTTTTGAGCATATGGTCGGTACGAAGAAAAGACGGTCGCGCTTCGCACGATGCCCACCTTAGCGACGATGAGGTTGTCGCGAAGATGGGGCACCCGGAGTTGCGGGGATTCCGGGTTAGACGTGATGAGCTACGCTGACAATTGGCATTCCGATTGTGTTGTATGGTGAGATATGGGCCAACCAGCCTGCCAACACATTTTGGAGTACGGATGAAATTTCTCCCCTGTATTTGCACGCTTATTTTTCTCAGTTCCCCCGTTGTTGAATGTTTCGCGCAGAGTACCGGTTGCAGCGACATGCTGGTTATCGACCCGTTCGTCGAACCTACGGGTTCGACCTATGTTCCTGTGGACAGCTGGATCTATTCCGCAGTTGATCGGCTGCACGGACTTGGCTATGTCGATGCGGCCTTTCTGGGAATGCGCCCATGGACCCGGTTGAGTATTGCGAAGATGCTGGAAGAGACCGCCGACAAGGTTGTTGATGTCGATGAGGAGGATGAAGCCTGCACGATCTTTCACTCCCTGCAGAAGGAATTTAAACCGGATGTGGAACGGGCGAATGTGTCGCGCAAGCCGCATGTACAGCCCGAGAGTGTCTATACCCGGCTGAACGGTATAACGGGCACACCACTGCGCGATAGCTTCCACCTTGGCCAAACCATTCTTAACGACTACGGCCGGCCTTATGCGGAAGGGTTCAACAATGTAACCGGCTTCAGCGCACGCGGCGAGGCTGGACGGTTTAGTCTCTATTTCCGGGGAGAGTACCAGCATGCTCCCGGCGCCACGGGCTATTCGAACGCACTTAGCACATTGCTCTCGAACAACGATGGCATCTCGTTCGTGGCCAGTCCTAATCAGGCTACGATACCCTCAGGGCCGATTCCCGCGGCCAATGACTTTCGGATCCTCGAGGCAAACGTCTCTTATCTTTTGCTGAACCATGAGTTTTCTTTTGGCAAGAGCGACCATTGGCTGGGGCCTGCGCAAGGCGGCAGCTTTGCCTGGAGCAACAATGCGGAAAATATCTATGCCTTTCAGATCGACCGCGTCGAGCCTCTCTTTGTTCCACTTCTTTCTAAACTTACGGGTCCCTTTCGATATCAATTCTTTGTTGGCAGTTTGAAAGGGCATTCCAACCCGAACGATCCCTGGATTCACGTTGAGAAGGTCAGTTTTAAACCTACCGAGAACCTGGAATTCGGCTTTGAGCGATCCGTTATCTGGGGAGGCAAGGGCCATGTGCCAATTACTATTCATAGCTTTCTGAAGAGTTTCTTCAGCTTCCAGAATGTTCCGGATTCAGAGAAGTTCTCTCGAAACGACCCGGGAGCGCGCTTTGGTACGTTTGATTTTTCGTATCGCCTGCCATTCGTGCGCAACTGGCTGACTCTGTATTCCGATTCGCTCGCGCATGATGATGTAAGCCCTATTAGCGCACCTCGTCGCGCCGGCATTCGTCCCGGCATTTATCTGTCCCATTTTCCCGGAGTGAAGCAGCTTGACTTCCGGGTAGAGGCGGCGAGCACCGATCCTCCGACCAGCCGCAGCAATGGTGGTCAATTCCTTTATGCGGAGACAATACAAAAGCAGGGCTACACCAATAAAGGATTCATTATGGGTGACTGGATTGGCCGCGAATCTAAAGGAGGGCAGGCGTGGCTGACGTATCATCTTTCGCCGGAGGAGCAGGTGCAGATCTCCTATCGCAACGCCAAAGCGGCGAAAGATTTCATTCCCGGCGGGACGACCCAGAATAGTTTTCAAATCTCCACGATCAAGAGGATTCAGAAGGATTTTGAAGTGCGAGCCTGGCTGCAGTACGAACAGTGGAAAGCTCCTGTTTACAAGACAGGCGGGCAAAGCGATACCAGCATCGCTGTAGAATTCACGTGGTTTCCCGATCGCAAAAGGTGAATAGATGGGTTGGGTCTGCCGATAGAGGATCAAGAGGATTGATCTGCGCATCCTGTGCGGGCGGGTCTGTCGGCGGGCGAAAGGACAATATCCATGTCTCTGATCCAGACGTGCAAATGCGAAGAATGCGACATGCAGAAATCGTTTGCGAACCACTGGGTGATGCTGTACGAGAGAAATGGAAACCTGGTGATTCTGCCCAAGTGGGATGAAAAGATGATCCGGCGCACGCGGCATTTTTGCGGACGGGCCCATGCCAGCCGGTATGTTGAACGCTGGATCGCGAGTCCGGCCATGGGGACTATATCCGGGGGCGCGGGCGGGTCTGAGCCGCAGAAGACTGCGCATCCCCTGGCACTGCCGCAGAGCCTGCTCGATGCCGAAGATGAGGCGATGGCGATGGAACTGGCTGCGAAGTATGGCTGAGGCGAATCTCATGTCGGTGGGCACCTCTGCCGATATGGGTTTCCATGGAAGGGAGAACTCATTTGACCCGCTATAGGATCTATCGAAATTCAGCAGGGGAGACCACCTATATCTCCGCCCATGAAGAGAACAAGCTGCGCAATCCCACGGAGTTTCCCAATCTCGACCTTGCCTTAGCTGTTCTTAGACAGTGCGGCATCCCCGAATATGAGATCAGACGAGTAACCAAAGAACTGGGCGCCATCAATGGTGCCATTGTGCAGGTGCCGGAGCCGATCGTCTTCGCTGAATTAAGCGAAACGCCGAACTAGCTGTTGCTTGTCGAAGGCTGTAGCCGTAGCGACCTGCTTCAGGCTATTTCGCCGGACGGCAATCAGAATGACAGGGATGGTAGTGATTTCGTATCGGCGGTAAGGTGCGGACCTATCTGCCGACAAATGGGTTTCGGAAGGTAGGAGTTCACAAAAGCGAAGGGGCGATTTCCCTTTCGAGATCTCGCCCCTGCTTTCCGAATTTTCGAAGATCTGGTTCGGTACCCAGATCACAACTACTCGTCACTTCAGAGTTATTCGGGACGTGCGAGCAGAGCCCACCGTTTCCCGTACCCCGTCATCACATTTCGCTGTAAGAGCTTTCTTGTTCCATTCGCGGCAGCCAGTTTCCTGAGTGCTGCGTGAGTCTCGTTTCGGGTTCCCTTGCGAGTCCCCTCTCCGATCCCCTTGCGGGTCTCGTCTCCGATGTCCTTCCAAGTTCCGTTGCCGGCGCTCTTCCGAACCTCGTTCCCGATACTCATCCGGAGTTCCTTCCCCGGTTCCCTTGCGGGTTCCGCTTCCGGTTCCCCTGGAGTTCCTTTCCCGGCGCTCTTGCGAACTCCGCTTCCGGTTCCCCTGGAGTTCCTTTCCCGGCGCTCTTGCGAACTCCGCTTCCGGTTCTCCGTGGCTCTTGTCCACTCTCTCCTTCTGGAGGATTGCTCCTCCGTTGAATTGAAAGATACTCTCGATTGACCTGAAGGCAATGGGTCTTGAAAGCTATATTTTTGTGGAAATTGGGCGGTTTTTGTGGAAATGCGATCTACGTGACCGTGCTGCAAAGGATAGGGTGGATCGCTATTTTATTCGTCTTCGCAAAATGCACGAAAGATGGTGCGCTCGGGCGAAAGAGTCAGTGTCTGGTTTCGCGTTTGAAGTTCAGCATGAGCTGGAGATCGCGGCGGGGCATGACGAGGACGCCGTTTGCGATGGTGAGTCGAAAGTCAGCTTTGCCGCCGCTGGGATCGAAGCCCAGGGTGATGTAGTGACCTGTTGTTCCGGTCAAGGGAATGGACTTGAGCATGATGGGGTAGCCGGGGACCACAGGAATGAAGGCGGTGGGCCGGTGATTGCCGGGCAGAGGGACGCCGCAATACGCGTCGACATCGACCATTTCGCGCGGTTCGTTGGGACCATAGATAAGGTAGATGCGTTGTGGTACGCCTTTCATACCGATGTGTGTGATACACAGGCTGCCGTTTTGGTTGAGTTGGTCGCCTACGACGGCGAAGCGAGGCGAGTTGGCGGCGGGGACGGTGGTAAGGAAGACCGCGCCATCTTTGAGTTCCCAGGTTCCCTCGGCGGATTCGTCGAGTGCGCCATAGGCCAGCTCATATGTGAAGTGACCGTTGGGCTGGAGGAGAAGACGGGCGGCGACTTCCATCTGATTGCCGTCGTACTCCCCCGCGAGTGATTCGCGGGAGACAGCAGGGGGCTGGGTGGGCGTGGTTTGCGTGGGCTTGGTTGTCTGCGCTGTGGCTTGGGTGTCTATGGAAGAGAGAGATGCTGTGACAAATATTGCCACACAGAGTTGCAGACGAAACCGCATCGGAGTGCTGTGCAAGTTCGTGCCTCTTTCTTGCAGGAGATCAGCTTACGCTAACGGTTGACGATGGCGACGCGAAAGGGCGGTTTGGAGGCTTCGGCTGGGTCCTGGGTGAAGGTCTCGGAGGTCTTCGTGGGGTCGTAGCCGCGCCAGAGCCAGATCATCTCGTCGGCGAACTCGGCGCCGCCTTCGCTCTGAGAGTGCGGGCCTTTGCCAAAGGAGAATTGGAAGTCGTAGCCCTTGAGCTTGAGGGCGTTGGCCATGCGGATGTTGGCCATGGGCCATGAACCGTAGTTCGGGTTCTCCTGGTCGGCGCTGCCGTCCTGGATCCAGACGCGGATATTGCGGTGAGGCTCGCGGAGGATTTTTTCGGGATAGTCCTGGCCGCCGTCGGGGTTTGCCGGGTCTTCTTTCCATTGGATGGCGGTGAAGGAGCCGATCCAGGAGATGACGCGGGAGAAGGCTTCGGGATGTTGCCAGGCGGCGTTGAAGGAGCAGATGCCGCCAGAGCTCGAACCGGTGATGGCGCGGGAGTAGGCGTCGGTGCGGAGGCTGTAGTGTTGGGCGACTTCGGGGAGGAGCTCGTTGAGGAGGAAGCGGTCGTAACGGTCGGAGACGGTGTCGTACTCGGTGGAGCGCATGGAGTCTTTGAGGGTTCGCTTCCATTTCTTCGAGTAGGCGTCGACGAAGTTGTAGGTGGGGGTGTTAGGTGAGGTGGAGATGTCGCCGGGGTTGGTGAAGACGGCGATGACGACGGGGATTTTTCCGGCGGCGATGAGATTGTCGAGCGCGTTGAGTGCGGGATGGCCTCCCTTGCGATTGAGATAACCTTCACCGTCCTGAAAGACCATGACGGCGGCGGGTTTTTGGGGGTCGTACTGCGCGGGGACGTAGATCCAGTAGTCGCTGACCATGCCGTCATAGATCTGACTGCGCAGGGTGAGGCGGTCGGAGAGTGTGCCGGTGGGCACGCCGGGATGCTGGAGAGCGTCGCCGGTGAGTGGCGGAGGCGCGGGCGCAGGACCGGAGTTCGGGCCGCCGGGCTGCGGCTTGGGTGCAGGCGCGGGTTGCTGCGCCGCCAACTGTAACGAGAGAGCAAGAAGGACTGGGTATAGAGCGCGGGCGACTGACACGGATGTTCTCCTTTTCGGACGGTGGACTACCGTTTGCATACGGCTGAATCAGAGGTCCTTTTCAAGCACGACGAAGTATAGATCGTCGCGGAGTGGGCGGCCGAAGCGCTCATCGCCGTAGGGAAAGGGTTTCGTTTCGCCCGTCAGCGTGTAGCCTCGGCGTTCGTACCATGCGATGAGGATGTCTCGCACATTGATTACGGTCATCTGGATGCGGTGCGCGCCACGTTGTCTGGCGAAGTCTTCTGCGGCGGTCAACAGAGCGCGTCCTAATTTTCTTTTTTGCAGATCGGGCCGGATGGTGAGAAGTCCGAGATACCAGACACCGTCTTTCGCGGGATCGAGCCAGACGGTTCCCAATACGGGTCCCGGGAGCGGGCCGTCGGGGTCGTCCCGGTACGTCAGCAGGTGGGCGTGGGGCTTTGCGGCCAGGTCTTCGCGCAGAAGAGATTCGTTGAGGCGCTGACCCTCGATGAAGTTCTCGATGTTCCAACTTGCGGAAGGGCCTGTGCCTCGATAGGCCAGGTTCGCCAGGTCGATGATTGCGGGGTAGTCGGCTTCAATAGCAGGACTGAGCAACATTCGAATCAGTTTACAGCGCAGGTTTGGCGATCGCGTTATTCGGCAGGCTTGCCCCCGGGTGGAGGAGGAATCGTGATGTCGAGATTAGTCACCTTGCCCAGGGCGTCGAGCTTCGGCGTGATCTGGGCTTCGTTGCCGACGACGACGATGGCGAGCTTGGATATGTCGATGTACTTGTTCGCCACGCGAGCGACGTCCGCCGAAGTCACCTTTTCGATGCCGGTCTTGTACTTCGCGAGCGTGTCCGCGGGATAACCGTAGAAGGCAAGCGTTACCTGTTCGTTCAGGATCTTGTCAGGCGAATCGTAGTGGAAGATGAAGGAGTTGAGCACCTGGTCTTTAGCTTTTTTCAACTCCGCGGGTGTGGGCGGCTCGGTCTTGAGGCGGGCGATCTCGGCTAGGAGGGCTTTGGTTGCGGCGACTGTACTGTCGCTCTTGGTGGCGGCCTGCACATAGAAGATTCCGGGGTGGTCGTAGCTGGCGCTGAAGCTGCCGCCGACCGAGTAGGCGAGGCCGAGTTTGGTGCGGACGTCCTGCACGACGCGAGAGCCGAAGCCGCCGGAGAAGACCTCGTTCATTACGCTGAGAGCGTAGTAGTCGGGGTTCGAGCGCTCGGTGCCGAGGCCGACGATGAGGACGTTCGACTGGTTGACATCGGATTTTTCGACGAAGTTGACGCCGGATTTGGGATCAGTGAAGGTGGCCTTGACGGATTCGAAGGCCTGGCCGCGGGGGAGCGGTTCGAAGGCGGCGCGGAGTTTGCGCTCCATCGCTGCGCCGTCGAAGTCTCCCGAGACGGCGACGATCATGTTGTTGGAGAGCACGGTGCGGTCGTGCCATGCTTTGAGGTCGTCGAGCGTGACGGCGTCGACGGTGGCGTATTCGTCATGACGGGCGTAGGGGTTGTGCGGGCCGTAGGCGATCTGGATGGCCTCACGGGTGGCGATGCTGGAGGCGTCATCGTTGCGACGCGCGATGCCGGTGTAGAGCTGCTGCTTTGCGAGCTGAAACTTGTCGTCTTTAAAGGTAGGGTGCAGGAGCAGGTCCATGGTCGAGGCGAAGACGGTGTCGAAGTCTTCTTTGAGGCTGTTCCAGTTGACCGTGGTGGAGGCTGTGCCGGCGTTGGTTTCGATGGAGGCGGCTTTGGCTTCGAGCTGATCGTCGAGGTCGTCGCCGTTGATTTTGGCGGTGCCGCTGGTTCGCCAGGTTTGACCGTAGAGGGAGACGAGGCCGACCTTCGCGTCGGGCACGTCGCGACTGCCGCCGCGAATCAGGATGGTGCCGCTGATGAAGGGCAGCTCGTGGTCCTCCTGCAGGAAGAGGACGAGGCCGTTGGGGAGTTCGATGCGGCGCGGCTGTGGGGGATTGAATGCCGGCAGTGGTGGAATGGGGATTTTGCTCCACGTTTCGGCCGCTGTGGTTCGGGTGGTGGGCTGCGGCTTCGCTGCTGCCGGACTCTGCGCGTGGAGGTTGATGGTACTGCTGAGTAGAACGGGCAGCGCCAGCAGGACTAGGGCTGCAAGACCCATCGTCGGAGATGTCTTTGCCGTCTTCGTTATTTTCACTGACACCTTATTCGATATCTTCATTTCGCACCTCCCGCGTTCTGCTGGGATTGTGGAGCGGTCAGCATGGAGGAGGCCGGAGCTTTTCGTTGGGGTGGGGCAAAGTCGATCTGAGCGCTGGTGCGGTTGCTGTCGGTGAAGATCTTGTTGGCTACGCGGCGAACGTCCGCTTTGTTGACGGCGTTGATCCTGTTGAGCTGGCGAAAGAGTTCGCGCCAGTCGCCGTAGCGTGTCTGGTACTCGGCGAGCTGGTGTGCGAGTCCCTGGTTGTCGGCGAGGCCGCGGAGAAGGTCGGCGCGGGCGCGAGTCTTGAAGCGCGCGAGTTCCTCGTCACTAACGTCTTCGCTCTTGAGGCGGTCGAGTTCTTTGTGGATTGCTGTGCGCATCTGTTCGGGCGTGTGGCCGGGAAGAGGAACGGCGTACACGGCGAAGAGGCCGGGGTACTTCTGGCCGGGGAAGCCGCTGAAGCCCTGGGCCTCGGCGGCGATGGACTGGTCACGCACGAGGCTGCGATAGAGCCGCGCAGTGCGGCCGTTGGAGAAGATGTCGGTGATGGCGTCGTATACGGCATCGTCGGGGTCGCGGTAGTCGGGGCGGTGGTAGCCCTCGATATAGAAGGGCTGCGTGGCCTCGCGGATGATCACCGATTTTTCGGCGACCTGCGGGGGCTCGACGGTGGTCATCGGCTCGGGTTTAGGGCCGGGTGGAATCTTGCTGAAGTAGCGTTCGAGCACGGGCATTGCTTCGGTGGCTTTGACGTCGCCAGCGACTGCGATGACGATGTTCGACGGCACGTAATATTTTTCGTGGAAGGCGGTGGCCTCGGTGGCGGAGACCTGGCTGATCTCGCTCTCCCAGCCCACGCCGGGGCGGCGGTAAGGATGGGCGACGTAGGCCGTGGCGAGGAACTGCTCGACCATGCGGCCGATTGGCGCGGAGTCGACCCTCATGCGGCGCTCCTCCTGGACGACGTTGCGTTCCTTATAGAACTCGCGCTCGACGGGGTGGCCGATGCGCTGGCTTTCGAGGTAAGCCCAGAGCTCGAGGCGATTGGAGGGCATACTCCAGAAGTATTGTGTGGAATCTTCTTCCGTCGACGCGTTGACGCCGACCGCGCCATTCTGTTCGGCGATCTCGGAGAACTGATTCGGAATGACGTACTTCTGCGCTGCGGCCTGGGCTTCCTCGAATACCTTGTGCAGCTCAACCAGCTTTGCGGCGCTTTGGCCTACGCGCTTGCGATATTCGGCATCGTAGGCGGCGTAGGCGATTTCAACCTTGGCGAGCGCGATCTTTTCGGCGGGGTAGTTCGTGGTGCCGATCTCGGTCGAGCCCTTGAAGGCCATGTGTTCGAACATATGTGCGATGCCGCTTGCACCTTGCGGATCGTCGGCCGATCCGGCGTCTACCAGCGTGTAGAAGCTGAAGACGGGAGCTTCGGGGCGCTCGCAGACGATCAAGGTCATGCCGTTCGGCAAAACTTTTACCGTGGTCCGTTTTTCGAAGCTCGCAAGATCCTGCGCCTTCGCCACCCAACTAAAAGCGATCGCACAGAGAGCGACTGCGGCAATTCTATTTTTTATTCGCACCAAAACTGTCCTCCGCAAGGCATTTCCGTAAGTATCCAACTATACCGAAGCGCGGAGCTAGTCTCTAGCGGCTCCGGCCGAATATGCCGTTCGATATTTGACGTATGCGCTGCCAGATTCGTGTCAGCCAGCCTTCGGCCTCTGCCTTGATGGTGCCGACGACTGCGCTCAGGAATTGCTGACGCGTCCAGTTATTGCGCGCTGGGGCTGGGCCACGCCGCATGCAGTGCTCGGCCGCCTGCGCCCACGCCCCGGTCTGGACCGCTGCTACGAGGTGCGGAAACCCCTTGAATAACCCAGCGGGCCCGAGGTTATAGATCATGTCGAGGAGCGCCATCTTTACGCCGTCAGGCAGAGTGTCATAGTGCGGGAACTCGGTCTTCAGGTCTGCCTCGAACCCTGCGAGCACGGAGCTGAGCTTTGCGTCGATGGTCTGCTGCGTCAGCTCCAGCGAGCCAGGAGTTTTGTAGAACGAGGTCGCGCGGCCCATCGCCATTGCGTCGACGCGAGCGTACTCGGCGGCGATCTCCTCCGGTGTGGCGGCGCGAGCGCCCACGACAAAAGGGAGTGCTTGAGCAGCCTTGGCATCGGGCAGCATTAGACCCACGCCTACGGTTACTTTGCCTACCGTGTCGCGATACATCCACGGCACACAACCTTCAAACTCTTTCAGCTTTGCGAGCGATTGCTCTAGATAGGTCGCCACAATAGGGCCAGCCTAGCACGGCCGCGCTCCGGTCTCCAGTGTGCTGAGCTATGTAATGTCTCCGTTCGAAATTTTCGGCCCGCGGAATCAGAACATTCCGTTGGAATTTGCGGCCTGATCAGGCACGATTTGCAGCACGTCCCAGTGTTCCACGATCTTGCCCTGATCATCGAGCCGGAAGATGTCGATTCCCGCCCACACATGATCACGGGGCCAATCCTGGCGACAATGAAGGACCACGTAGTCGCCCTCGGCGATCACCTGTTTGAATTCCGCATGCTTGCCGGGATAATCGCGAGCGGCTTTCTCGAAGTACGCGATGAACCCTTCCTTGCCATCAGCGACACCCGGATTGTGCTGGATGTACTGCTCTCCCGCATAGCGCTTGATCGCCTCGCGAGGGCGACACTGATTGAACATGAGGTCGTAGAAAGCCATCACGTTCTGCTTGTTGTGCACCAGGTCAGGCATAGTCACTCCATGGTTATTGCCAAGATTTTTAGGAAAGCGCCTGCCCAAGCGACCCTATGGCTGTCAGGCGCCGGATTTCAAACTGAGACACTACCTGAGCAGTCGAACTAATGCTGGTTCCTATTCGGCGAAGATAGTTTGTTCCGCGAATCATTACGGCGGCTAAACGATACTGCAAAAGACCGGCTTGATTCCTGCTGTTTCGACTCCTATCACTGATCCACCATTGTTGCGAACGAGTGTGATTTCGGCACGGCCGTTGCACATCTCCACGACACGCGATGCTTTTGTGGTTCCGCGATTGTCGATCAGCGTGTCGAGGCCGGCTATGGTGAAGCGAAGGCGATTGCGCGCGTCAAGGCAGAGCACGCCCTTCGCGTCGTAGAGCTTCGCTTCCATCGTGACTGTCTCCTTGCCTGCGCTTGTGCCACGGGATTTTTCGGTGAGTTTCATCTCTGCTGGTGTGCCCCAGGTTTCGGTCTGGTAGAGGAAAGTTATTTCATCGGTGACAGTCTTGCCGCCCTTGGTTGCCACAACGCGCAGCGAGTTTTGTCCAGAGGCGAACGGAGTCATCCATCGCAGACCGGCAGCAGGGAAGTCCTGACTGTTGCGATGCTTTACGCCGGCGCTCTTGCCATTCACGAACAGTTCTGCTGTCTCGCAGTTGGAGTAGACCTTGACCATCTTCTCCTCGCTTTCGGTTCCCCAGCGGATGGGCCAGGTGTGTCCGTAAATGCGCACCATCGGTGCGTCGGTCCAATACGACTGGAAGACGAAGTAGGCCTCTTTTTTCGTCATGTCACGTTGGATCAGGCCCTTTTGATTGATGCGAGGGACAGGGTTTTCCACGCGCAGGGGAGTGGTGAAGTCTTTGAAGATCCATTGCGCTGCGCCGGTGAGCCACGGGAGCGCCTCCTGAGTTTTGAGGTGCCAGTCGAAGAGGTTGCAGGCGTAGGTCTCGGACCAGTCGCCGTCGCGGGAGACGCGGGCCTGGCCTCCGGTTTTAAGGTAGGCGAGGCCGCGCTCGTCCGTGCCCTGGCCGGTAGCGATCTGCGAGAGGATCTTGTCTGGGTTCTCGGAGTGACGGCCGGCGTGGCTGTCGGCTCCCCACTCTGCGTGGAAGAGGTGATTGACGCGCTCGCGCTGGATTTCGAGGGACTTCTGGTATTCGGGGTAAGTGCCGCCGTACCAGCCCGCCCAGATCGACGGCGAGTAGACGTCGGGAATGTCGCGGGCAAAGTCGCAACGGCGGATGGTCGTCATCCGCGAGGGATCAAGCTGGTGGGAGAGCGTGTTCAGCTCCTGCAGATACGCGCGGATGGCCTGCTGGTTGATCTCGGGATATTCGGTGGGCCAGTCGTCTTCGTTGCCCAGGCCCCAGAGCAGGATGCTGGGATGGTTGTAGTGTTGCGCGATCATGTTGCGCAGGGTGCGGCGGCCCATCTCTTTGAAGACATCGTCGCCGATGCCGCCGCGGCACCAGGGAATCTCCTCCCAGACGAGGATGCCGAGGCGGTCGCAGTGCTGGAGGACTCGCCGCGACTGCTGGTAGTGGGCAAGGCGGATGAAGTTTACGCCCATGTCTTTGATGAGCTGCATCTCCTGATCGACCAACTCGTCGGGCATCGCCGACGCATAGCCTGCATGGTCTTCGTGGCGATGCGTCCCACGAAGCAGTAGACGCTCGCCGTTCAATTTGAAGGGGCCATGGTCGACAAACTCAGTATGGCGAATCCCGAAGCTCTCATGCGCTATGTATTCCGATTCGGTCCCACCGTGAAGCGTGACGCGGCACTCATAGAGATGCGGATCTGCCGGACTCCATAGGTGCGGAGCGGCGATGGTAAAGCTGGTTATCTCCGTTGCGCCTTGCCACGGTTTCAGTTCGTGGGTTGTGCGGTGTAGCGAGACACCTTTCGCGTCGACTACTTCTACAGAAACTTTTAGCGGTTCGGTCGCGCTCACAGGGTTGTACAACGTTCCGACGATCGCAACCTTCGCTTGACCCTTTGGGGAGGGAAGTTCCGTTCGCACGTGCAGCGTCTCCAGTGAGACCCCGGGAACGTAGACCAGGTTAACATGACGGTACATGCCACCATAAAGGCTGAAGTCGCTGAGATCGGAGGGCATCCGGTCGAGATCGCGCGAGTTATCGCAGAGCACTGAGATCGGAACGCCGTCGGGCTTCTTCGCTTTGGACTTTGCAGATGCGGCGTTAGCGTTCGCCGATGGAATGGCTGCCTGGGTTGGGTCCGGCACAAGGTCAGTCATGTCGAAGACAAACTCGTCGTAGCCTCCGGTGTGTTTGCCCGCGAGTTTTTCTCCGACATAAACAGCAGCGGTCTGGCCTGCGCCTTCAAAGTGCAGCAGCGTTCGTCCGTTTTTGAAAGGATTGGCGATCGGCACATGCGTCCGGTACCAACCATTGCCGCGGTAGTAGGGGACGTCTGGGTCGCAGCCGTCGTAGGCGTTGAAGCAATGCGGCATCGCGACCTGCTGCCAGGCGGCGACCTCCTCGCTGTGCCAGGCCTCCCACGGCCCGCCCAGAGAGCCCTGCAGAAACTCCCATCCGTCGGCTAATCGGCGTGTACGCGGGATACCGTCTGCCTGGTCAGTGTTGCTGCCCAGGGTTGCGATGGACGCGCGCAAGGAAGAGGATGGAAACAGGGAGGCAGCGGCTACGGTGGCGCCAGTCTTCACAAAGCTTCGTCGGGAATACATTTGGTGCTACTCCTACTCCTCATTAGTTCGGTGCGGGCAGGCTATTTCACTGGCCCCAATAGCCTATTAGAAACAATAATTCAAAGTGTCTACAAAATGGCGGGCCTTCAGTGATATAAAGACTCGTCATTAAAGATGCCAAGCAAGCGTTTGTTCAGCAGGCAATTTGAACACAAGCATTGCATTGAGAGGGCCGCGCTGTATCGAACCACTACACTGATTTTTATGAAACTGGAAATCTAAACCATGTCTACTCCTCAATCCTCCCGGTTTACGTTTACTCGCAGGCAAAGCGCGTCGAACAAGACGCCGCGCCAGATCAACCGGAATCTGGTCTTCAATCTGATACGAACTCGCCAACCGCTGTCACGCGCCGATTTGGCCCGCGTTTCTGGCCTGCAGCGCAGCACGGTCTCGCTGATCGTCGAAGATCTGATCAAGGAGAGGTGGATTCTCGAAGGCTCGACGGGAAGACCGCCGCGGGGACGCAGACCGACCTTTCTCGAACTGAATCACCAGCGGGCCGTGATCGCGCTCGATATTCATCCATCGCAGACAACGGTCGCTGTCACCGACCTCGGCGGCAAGATCGTTGCGCAAAACGTCGTCGCGCTGCCTGCCGATCCGAACAAGGCGATTCAAACCATCATCGCGGCCATTCGCAAGCTGATTGATGCCCACAGCGACAAATCATTCGACGGCATCGGCATCAGTCTTCCGGGCCGCGCAGACCCGCTGCTTGAAAAGCTCGTCTTTGCCCCGAACCTCAACTGGCCGGTATCCAGCATCAAATCGCGCATTCAGCGCGCCACCGGCCTGCACGTCGAGATGGACAACGTGGCCAACGCCTGCGCGCTCTCCGAAGTTTGGTTCGGCGACAGCGACGGCCTCCATGACCTTGTTGTCGTCAACGTGTCGGAGGGAATTGGAACGGGGATCTTCGCCAATGGGCAGCTGCTGCGCGGAGCGAACGGCATGGCGGGAGAGTTTGGCCACGTTCAGATGGAGATCAACGGCCCGCTCTGCGGTTGCGGTGGTCGTGGCTGCTGGGAGACAGTCAGTTCGAATCGCGCCGGCCTTCGCTACTATGAGGAACTCAGCGGAACCGCAGCGCCGCAGAGCTTTGCCGCGCTGGTCAAGATGGCGCAGGCCGATGATACCCACGCCATCAAGGCGTTGCAAAAGATGTCCTCGTTCCTGGGCCGCGGTCTGCGTATGATCGCTTCGGCACTTGCGCCAAGCGAGATCGTGATCGTCGGCGATATTACGAGTGCGTGGTACATGTTTGGGCCGATCGTCGAGGCCGAACTCAAACAGAACGCTCTCTCGAAAGAGCCGCGGCTGCGGCCCTCTTTTGAAGGCAACACCGCACGACTGCGCAGCGCGGTCGCACTGGTCATGAACGGAAGTCTCGTCTAAACAAAATAAGGAAAATGACTGTGAACTCTTTCAATCTCATATCGTTTCGAAGTATTGCGTTGGGGCTGGTTATCAGCGCAAGCTGTCTTAGTTCCTACGCGCAGACTGCGCCCGCAGCGACTGCTCCTGCCGCGCCTTCGCCGGTGGAGCGTGAGCACGTTGGCGATGCGCCAGACGATGCTGGTCCGCTCGCCACAGATCTCTCGGCCGAGATAATGCCGAAGGCTATCGATGCCGCCATGAAGAAGGTCGGCGACTGGCAGGTGAAGGTTGCTGAGCCACACTTCAATAAACAATGGACCTTCGCGGCACTCTACGATGGCCTTCTCGCGGCTTCGAAGACCACGGGCGACGCGAAGTATCACGACGCCGTGCTGCATTTTGCGGAGCGCTCCGACTGGACGCTGCTTAACAACCGTTTTCCGCATGCCGACGACCAGGCGTTCGGCCAGGCCTATCTCGATCTCTACCTCGAAGACAAGAAGCCGGTGCGCATGGCCGACACCAAGGCCATTATGGACCGCCTGATCGTTCGTCCTGACGATCCGGACAAGCTGCTCTGGTGGTGGTGCGATGCGCTGTTTATGTCGCCGCCTGTGCTGTTGCGCATGTATGAGATCACGCATGACCGCAAGTATCTCGACTTTATGGACCACGAGTGGTGGCTCACGTCAGGCAGTCTCTACAACCAGGAGAATCATCTCTACTTCCGCGACAGCCGCTACTTCACGCAGAAACAGACGAACGGCAAGCCGATCTTCTGGTCGCGCGGCAACGGTTGGGTGATGGGCGCGCTCGTCAACGTATTGCGCCTCATGCCGGCCGACTATCCGTCACGGCCAAAATATGTCGCACAGTTTCGTGAGATGGCCGCGGAGATCGCGGCGATTCAAAGTCCCGATGGCCTGTGGCGCTCCGGCCTGCTCGATCCCGATGCGTATGATCTTCCGGAGGTCTCGGGTTCAGCGTTCTTCACCTTTGGGATTGCGTATGGGATCAACGAAAAGATTCTCGACCGCAAGACCTATCTGCCCGTCGTCGAGAAATCCTGGAAGGGAATGCTCACGCACATCTACGCCGATGGACGCCTCGGTTCAATCCAGCCTATCGACGGACAGCCCGGCAAATTCAAACCATCAGCCAGCTACGTCTACGGCATCGGCGGCTTCCTTCTTGCGGGTTCGGAGATGCACCGGCTCGCCGAATCGAAGCACTAACCTTTTTTGCGAGCTACCGGCCTCGCCATCCAGAGCAAAGGCTGGCGCACCGGGAAGTTTCGGATGACCTCGGGCACCTCGGGGTCGGGATTCAGCGTCTTCCATAGTGCGATGTAGTCGGCCTGCCCATAGGCCACGCCGGCAAAGAGCAGGCTCGGTTGTCGATTGGGGAAGTCCTCCCAATGTTCAACGTCGTGCTTATACGGCCACGCGCTCTTGTCTTTGATAAAGGGATACATGAAGGCGACGAGCTTGCGCATGCCGCGTCCGTCCGGCGTGGTGAAGGTCCACAGATTATCTGCTGTGGTCGAAAGCGTCTGGCAGATCGTGCCCATCACGTCTAAATCAAACAGGCAGTAGCTGTAGGGCTTGGTGCGCGCCAACTCCAGCGGCAGGCTGCCGTCCGCGGCCACCTGGTCCGGCACCAGTGTCGTCTTGAAGCGCTCGCGGCACCACGTCATCACATCGGAATTGCCAATGAAGCGCGCGAACTCCGCAGCCTGCATCACCCAGCAGCTTCCGTGGTTGTTCTTCGCGTCGCGCTCCTCCTGGCCATTTTTCGAGTTGCGCATCCAGTCCAGATATTCGGAAAACCAGCTCTTGATCGCCCCCGAGCCATCGAGCACACCGCCATTCGCCAACACAGTCGCCGCGCGCGCTGGTTCGACCAGATGCAGTGTGTCGATAATCCCCGTGCCGCGTCCTTTATTTAGGTTGAAGATCGCCTGCGCATACTCGAGGTTCGCGTTAATCTTCGTAGCCGGATCAACGAACCACGCGCGCAGATGTTTCCCAGCATGGTCGGCGTACTTCTTTTCACCGGTCAGCTCCCAAGCCGCTGCCAGCGCAGGAACAATCAGGCTGAGCCGCACCATCGCCTTTCGGTGATCGTCGAAGTTTGCAGGATTCGTAAAGCCATCGCGTCGTATATAGGGCCCGTTCGGATTCTTCTCATCCGGCCACCAGTAGTCGCCCTCGGAGAAGTAGTCATGCGGCCCACCCTTGCTCCGTTCGCTGTGCGAGGAGGTGACCGTGACTGGCTTTTCGATCAGGTATCGGTTCGCGGCAGCGAGAATTCGAGCCCGGTCCATTGTTGCGACGAGGTCATAGGGAGCGGTTGCATCAGCCGCCCAGGCACGGCGAAAGGTAAAGTAGCTAGTCGTTCCAACTGCCAAGGCAAAAAACTCGCGCCGTGTCGTCACTCCCATCTCATATCGACCTCTTTGTTCGTATGTTCGTACAAATTTCGCTCAGGCAATAATACGCACTCTCGGCCGTTCGCTGTCGGTGTGGGCCTTAGAATCAGAGGCTTGATAAATTGACCGGAGGTTCACTTGACGAAATGAATGGTCATTCAGTATGCTTCGCATCATGCGAGTATATCGCCCGTTGGAGCCTGCAAACATGCCCCTCAGCAGTACCGCTCTACCCTCGACCCAGCCCACACCCGGACCCACATCCAGATATCGACAGATTAGGAAGGTCGCTGTTCTAGGAGCCGGCACCATGGGCTCGCGCATCGCCGCTCATATAACCAACGCCGGCCTTCCCGTCGTGCTGCTGGACATCGTTCCGCCGGGTACCGACGCCAGTGCCCCAAAGCAGGAGCGGAACAAGATCGTCCTTGCCGCGCTCGATGGACTGAAGAAGTCCAAACCCGCGGCCTTCTATTCGTCCGACAGCGCCCGCCTCATTACCATCGGCAACTTCGACGACGACCTTGCCCTGATCGCCGACTGCGATTGGATCATCGAAGTCGTCGCAGAAAACATGGAGATCAAGCGAGCCCTGCTCAATAAGGTGCAGCAGCATCGCCGCCCCGACTCGATCATCACCAGCAACACCAGCGGCCTGCCCATCCACGAGATCGTCGAAGGCATGCCGATGGAGCTGCGCCGCCACTGGTTCGGCACCCACTTCTTCAACCCGCCGCGTTACATGCGGCTGCTCGAGATCATCGCGACGCCGGACTCCGACCCGGCCGATATGGCCACAGTCGAACACTTCTGTGACCTGCGTCTGGGCAAGGCGATCGTCCACGCGCACGACACGCCCAACTTCATCGCGAACCGCATCGGCACCTTCTCGATGAGCAACGCGATTCACCTCATGCAACAGCAGGGGCTGTCGATCGAAGAGGTCGATACTCTGACCGGCGCCGCGATCGGCTGGCCGAAGACGGGAACCTTTCGCCTGGGCGATATGGTTGGCATCGATGTGATGGCACATGTGGCGAAAAACTTCTCCGCGCAGGCGGCGCAGATCAAGGACGAGCGCGCCGATGTGGAACTCGCGCCCTTCATCGACAGGATGCTTGAGAACAAGTGGCTGGGCGATAAGACGAAGCAAGGCTTCTACAAAAAAGTAAGCGGAGACCCCGAGAAGGGAAGCGGCAAGGACGCCGAAGGCCGCGATCTGCGTCACGTCCTCGACTGGCAGACCCTCGACTACAAGCCCAGCATGCGGCCGAAGATTCCTGCGATCGAGATCGCGAAGAATGTGGAGTCCACGCCCGCCCGCATCGCGCAGCTTCTTCATGGCGATCCGGGCAAAGACAAGGCCGCCGCGTTTTACTGGCCATTCCTCACGGAACTCTTCACTTACAGTGCCAACCGCGTCCCCCCCAATGAAAACCCGATCGCCGACAACATCGTCGAGATCGACCGTGCGATGAAGGCCGGGTACAACTGGGAGCTTGGCCCCTTCGAGATGTTCGATGCCGCCGGCGTTCGCGCCACCACGGCCAAGATGCGCGCCGCCGGAGTGCCTGTTTCGGCCAACGTGGAAATGCTTCTCGCCTACGCCGACAAGCACGGCGACTCCAATCCCACCTGGTACAAGGATGACACCTCTGTTCCATCAGGCCGCCTCTTCTTCGATCCCGTCACCGGCGCGTACCAGCCTGTCGTCACAGCGGAGGGCGTCACCTCGCTGGCGGTGATCAAGAAGGCGAAGGGAGTCGTCAAGAAAAACCACGGAGCCTCCGTTATCGATCTGGGCGATGGAGTTGCCGCGATCGAACTCCACTCCAAGATGAACGCGCTCGGCGACGACATCGTCAATCTGATCACCCAGACCCTCAAGCCATCGAGCGACACTGTCAATAACTTTGAGGCCTTCGTCATCACCGGCGACTCCGCGAATTTCTCGGTCGGCGCAAATCTCATGCAGCTTCTGCTTGGCATCCAGGAAGAGGAGTGGGACGAGGTTGAGATGGCCATCCGCGCCTTCCAGAACATGACGCAGGCCATCAAGTTCTGCCCACGCCCTGTGGTCGTTGCGCCCTACGGCATGTGTCTTGGCGGAGGTGTGGAGATATCGCTCCATGCTGCGGCTCGCCAGCCTCACGCCGAGCTCTACATGGGTCTCGTCGAAGCCGGCGTCGGCTTGATTCCCGGCGGTGGTGGCTGCAAAGAGATGACCATCCGCAGCGTCGAAGCCGGTTCAAGCATCCGCCCCGACGCGCGAGGCGAAGGCGTCGAGATCTTCGAAGCGTTGAAGAAAAACTTCGAGGCCATCGCTATGGCCAAGGTCTCGACTTCTGCAGCAGAGGCCCGCGCCATGGGCTTCTTCAAACCGTTCGACAACATCACGACGAACCGCGAGCGCTTGCTGACCGATGCGAGGACCAGGGCGCGCGCCATCGCGGACGCGGGCTACAGCGCTCCCACTCCACGCACCGACATCGCGGCTCCGGGAGAGAGCGTGCTGGCGACGCTGAAGCTCGCCGTATGGACCATGCGCGAAGGCGAGTACATCTCCGATCACGACGTAAAAATTGCCAACTGGGTCGCGTACGCCCTTTGCGGAGGCAAGGTCACACCCGGCACGCCCGTTACAGAACAATATCTGCTCGATCTCGAACGCGAGGCCTTCCTCAGCCTCTGCGGAGAGAAAAAAACGCAGGAACGGATCGCCTTCACGTTGAAAACGGGAAAGCCGTTGAGGAACTAGTTTTGAGTCTTGCTTAAGGGCACGGCTTTAGCCGTGCCGCAGAAGTTCAGAGAAGGGAAGGGGCTTTAGCCCCTGAGGTACGCTTTACGAAACAGCGTGCCGAGGTAGTCAAATGAAAGACGTCATCATCGCATCCGCCGTTCGCACCGCCGTAGGCAAAGCCCCACGAGGCACGCTTCGCACCACACGCCCCGACGATCTCGCAGCCTTCGCCATCAACGGAGCACTGGGACGTATCCCGCAGCTCGACAAGTCGGAGATTGAAGACGTGATCCTCGGCTGCGCCATGCCCGAAGCAGAGCAGGGAATGAACGTCGCCCGCGTCGCCAGCTTCCGCGCCGGTCTTCCGATCACGACCGCCGGAATGACCATCAACCGTTACTGCGCCTCAGGCCTGCAGTCGATCGCGCTCGCCGCCGACCGCATCCGTGGCGGTTCCGCAGACGTCATCGTCGCCGGCGGCACCGAGAGCATGTCCTGCGTGCCAATGGGAGGCAATAAGATCTCGGTGAATCCATGGCTGGTCGACAACTATCCCGGCTCCTACATGTCCATGGGCCTTACCGCCGAGCGCGTCGCGACCCACTACGGCATCAGCCGCGAGCAGATGGACCAGTTCTCTTACGAGAGCCACCAAAAAGCGCTCGCCGCAATCTCGTCCGGAAAATTCGAAGACGAAATCGTTCCTGTAACGGTTACAAATACGACTCTGAACGGCCCCAATGGGAACAAGCCCAAAGCCAAGCCCGTCGAGACCACCTTCAAGCAGGACGAAGGGCCTCGCGCCGACACCTCGCTCGAAGCTCTCGCCAAGCTGAAGCCCGTCTTCCACGCCAAAGGGACCGTCACCGCCGGCAATTCGTCACAAACTTCCGACGGAGCCGCCGCAGCGGTCGTCATGTCCGCCGAACGCGCCGCGCAACTGGGCATTCCCGCGATGGCGAAGTTCGTCGCCTTCGCCTACGCCGGCTGCGACCCCGAAGAGATGGGCATCGGCCCCATCCACGCCATCCCCAAGGTGTTGAAGATGGCCGGCCTCTCGCTCGAAGACATCGACCTCTTCGAGTTGAACGA
>Ga0073928_10002708_pt1 | contig 29669 bp, 25 predicted proteins | sample PaiPotPPA55metaG_FD_76969 | JGI IMG/M metagenome (GOLD analysis project Ga0073928, IMG submission 76969) | Iron sulfur acid spring bacterial and archeal communities from Banff, Canada, to study Microbial Dark Matter (Phase II) - Paint Pots PPA... ...
AACGCTTCCGTCAAAAACTGATACATGATCTCCTTGCGCGCCGCCCCAATAGCTTTCCGAATACCGATCTCCCGCGTCCGCTCCGTCACCGTCACAAGCATGATGTTCATAATTCCCACTCCGCTGATGAGCAGCGCGATAAATGCAATCACGATCAACACAATCGTCAACGCTAGCGAAATATCCCTCGCCGCTTTCAGGATCGCCGTCAGCGTCTGCACGTTGTATTCCGCCGCACTAGGGTGCCTGCTGTGCAGCAGTTGCGTAACTTGCCGCTCCACGCTCGGTACGTCTTCTGGAGTAACCGCCTGCACATCTAGAACCTTCAATGTATTCACGCCCGTGTAGTACTTGATCAATCCAAATGGAATCAGAACGGATTCTGCCTGAATATCCGAAAGTCCAAACGTTTCCACCCGCTCTTTGAAAACTCCGATGATCGTGAAAATCAGCTCTCCCACATGCAAATCGCGCCCTACCGGATTGTCCTGTCCGAAAAGCCTCTTCGCGAGCTGCGGAGTTATCACGCACATCTTACTCCGCATTTCCATGTCCACGGAATCCAGATAACGCCCACGCAAAACAAACAACCGGCGCATCTCCTTGTACCCAGACGTCACCCCTATCAAGGTAACTGGCCGCACTACCCCCTGCGCCACGACAGACATTTGCAGGTCGCTTATCCCCGCCACCTGCGCGACTTCCGGAATGGTGTCCTTCACCGCCTGCATATCCTCGAGCGTCATTTCGTAGCTCAACGGCTGAGCCTTCTCCGAACTTCGAACCAGCTCCGCCCACACCAGGTTCGACCCCACGGCTTCAATCTGCGAAATGACAAATTTCTGGCTCGTCAGCGCCACCGTAACCACCAGCACGATCGACGCGCTCCCAATAATCACGCCCAGCGACGTCAGCATCGCGCGCAATTTATTGGCTCGCAAAGCGTCAATTGATACCGAAAGCGTTTCTTTCAAATCCATCATGAAGATTTGCTCATCCGGTTTTGCATGCCACGTCCGCGGAAACGCCCCTGCTGAAAAAAAGCGAAGCAGCTCTAATCTCTGCTCCACTTCAATTTTTCTCAACCCGCTTGAGCGACTCCCGCGCGCTTTTGTTTTTGGCATCCAGTTGCAGCGCCGTCTGATATTCCTTTGCCGCCGATTCCTTCTCGCCCTTGTTCTCATGCAAACGGCCCAGCCACTCATGCGCAACTGCATATCGCGGATAACCAGAACGTTTTGGCGCCTTTTGCAAATATTCCCGCAACAACCGCTCGGCCTCTTCCTGCTTTTCATTCTCGAGGATCAGACCCACCGCCCGATAAAACATACCCCTGGGGTCCAACGCAGCCACCTTCGCTCCTAGCTCGGCAACTTCCATTAATCGTTCCGCCTGGCCGCGCTTCACCGCGTAATCGCCGATGTCGTAGATGAGTTCCGCTGACGTCGGGTGACTCTCCAGCGCCAATTTGAACTCTGCATCGGCCTCCACGAAATCTTTTTTCTGCCGCCGGCAATTCCCCAGCGCGTAATGCCATTCCGCGGCGTCCATAGCCTGCAGCTTCTCGATCTCCGGCTTGGCTTTCTCCTCCCCGCCGCCCACCAGCCCGGGAGCCGCGCAATCGAATTCGATCAGCGCCTGCCGCGCCGCAAAATTCTTTTCGTCCAGCTGCACGGCAATCTCAAATTCCCTGTGCGTCTTCCTCGCCAGTCCCGGCGCCGAAAACATCGAGGCATGGTCCGCCTTCTCCCCGTAAGCCCTCCCCAGCCATTCGTGAAACACCGAACTCTTTGGATCGATCGCCACTGCCTTTTCCGCGCTGTTGATGGCCGCGTCGCGTTCCTGCAATTCCAAATAAGATTTCGTCAGCAGCAACTGGACTTCGCCGTTCTGCGGCTCCTTCACCGCGGCGGCCTGCAACTCCAGCACGGCCTTCGCGTAATCGCTGGCTTCGTACGCCCGCCGCCCCGCTTCCAACGCCTCGCTCTGCCGGACCGTCGCCCAAATACTCGTCGTTCCAGCCAGCAACACAGCTAGCAGCGCCCAATACTTTGTCTCCCTGCGTATCCCTATCCCCCATCTACGCCGCATTCGTATTCACAACCTGGACGGCCATTCCATCATGTAAATCCGCGTCTCCCGGCAGCGCGACCATCTCCCCTTCCTGCAATCCGCTCATCACCTCGTAGCTGGTCGCGTCCGCGATTCCCACTTTTATCTCCCGCTTCTCCAGCGTAGATTTGCCCACGCCCAGCTGCTTCGGCCTCACCACAAACACATATCGGCGCCCGCCTTCCGACTCCACCGCCCCTCGCGGCACCGCCAGCACATTCATGCGCTCCTTCGAATTGATGCGCACATTCACGTTGATATTCGGCAAAAGCTCCAGCTTGTCGTTGCTCACCGCGCACAGCAATTCCCCCACGCTGCGCGTTCCATGCGGCACCACTTGCTTCGGAATGATCTCGGTCTTCCCCGCCCAACTTCGGTTCGGCAACGCGTCCCAGGTGATAATCACCGGCTCGTCCGCTTCCAGCCCGCCGAGATCCGGCTCATCGATAAACGCCCTCACCCGCACTTTATGCAAATCCGCCATCTCCGCCAGCAAGTCCCCCAATTTCACGTAGTCGCCCGCTCTCACCGGCAGCGAATACAGCGTCCCATCCGCCGGCGCCGCAATTCTCCCGTTGTTCACCTTGTCTTCGAGCGCCGCCATTTCGCTCAAAGTCTGCTGCACTTGCAACTCTCCGCGCTCCGCGCCCAGCCTAGCCTCCCGGTCAAACTCTTGTTTCACCGCAAGCAAACGCGTAACTTCCGCTTTCGCGTTCGCCAGCGCCTGATCGTTTGCGGCAAGATCCTCTTTCGTCGCCGCTTGTCCCGCCTCCATTCGCGCCAGCGAATCATGATTCCGTTGCAAACGGTCGCGTTCCCCCTCGGCCTTCGCTAAATCCCCCGCCACCTTGGCGGCCTCGTCAGCTTTTCCCCCCGCCTTTGCTGCTTGCAAGTCGTCCTGCGCCCGCAAAAGTTTCGAGCGCGTATCCGCCAGTTGCGCCGCCACTTCTTTCACATTCAACTCCAACAAAACCTGCCCTCTCTTGACCGTCTGCCCTTCCGTCACATAAATCTTTTGCACAAAGGTATCCAGCTGCGCCCTCATCACGAATGGCGAAATCGGCTCCACTTTCCCATTGCTGCTGATCGAAGACACCAGGTTTTCACGCGTAGGCGTCACCGCGGATATCTTCGCCGCCGGCTTTCTTCCGCTCAACCACACAAGAAAAATCGCGGCGACTCCCGCCAGCAGCAGGAAAATCACAATCCGATTTCGCAGCCTGCGATCCATGCTCTCCTATTCCAATCCGTTCCCGACCAGGCGCCCAGCAACACACACAACCCCTAGTCCGCTATTGCCTTGTTCAATCTTGTCCGTGGCTTGCTGCCCTACGTCTGGAGTGCCGCGAAGCGTCTCATTCTAACAATAGCTACGCCGCTTTCTCCACCCTGCTTCCTAATAAGTGCCCCATCTCCAATATGTTAAAGATGCGCCGTCCAAGCCCCAGGATGCGCCGCCGGCGCCACTTTTCCCGAAGTGAAATATTTCCCATTTCCATTCGTAGTAGACTCTGAAGCCTTATTGCCCTGTCTTTTAACTGCTGCAAACGAGGGGTCCTTTCATGATTGATGCTCGAAGCTTGTCCAAGCGCTTCCAGGACAAGAAGCGCGGCGAAATCCGCGCCGTAGATGATGTCAGCTTCACCTGCCAACCCGGCAAAATCTACGGCCTGCTAGGCGCCAACGGCGCCGGCAAAACCACCACCCTCCGCATGCTCGCCACCATCCTCGAGCCCACCGACGGCACCGCCATCGTCAACGGCTTCGACGTAGTCGAGCACCCCGAAAAAGTTCGCGCCAACGTTGGCTTCCTCTCCACCGCCACGGCCCTCTACCCTCGCCTCACCGCGCAAGAAATGGTCGAATATTTCGGCCGTCTCAACGGCCTCGACGAAGCCACCCTCAAAAAACGCATCGAGGATATTTTCTCACGCCTCGACATGAACAGTTTCCGCGATCGCCGCTGCGACAAGCTCTCCACCGGCATGAAACAAAAAACCTCCATCGCCCGCACCCTCGTTCACGATCCACCCGTTATGATCTTCGACGAGCCCACCACCGGCCTCGACGTCATGACCGTCCGCACCATCATCGGCTTCATCGCCGACTGCCGCGACCGCGGCAAAACCGTTATCTTCTCCACCCATATCATGAGCGAAGTCGAACGCCTTTGCGACCACATCGGCATCATCCACGGCGGCAAACTCCTCGAAGAAGGCACCCTCTCCGAGCTCCGCGCCAAACACAACGAACACAATCTCGAAGAAATCATCGTCAAGGTCGTTGGCCCGCTAGCCAACGCGGAGGCCTAATCGTCATGAATTTTCACGCCATTGGCGTCGTCTATCGCAAGGAACTCAGGGAATGGCTCCGAGACCGCCGCACCCTCATCTCCACGGTCCTCGTCCCTCTACTCGCTTTTCCCATCCTAATCTCCGGCATGATTTCGCTCTCCGCGGTCTTAATTGGTGGCGCCAAAAAAGAAGTTCCCAAAATCATGATCATTCACGGCGAAGATTCTCCCGCCGTCGTCGCCGCCTTACGCGCAAACAAGGAGCTCGAAGTCGTTCCGTACGCGGATAACTGGAAGGATCAAATCTCTGAGAAACAAATTCGCGCCGCCGCCGAGATCCCGGAAGCCTTCCAGGCTTCTTTAGAAAAAGGCGCCCCCGAAACCGTCCAAATTCATTACTACGAAGGTGAGCTCAAATCGGAATTCGGCGCGGAGCACGTCGAAAAATCGCTCAAAGACTATCGCGACGACCTCGTCAAAAAGCGCTTGGAGGCAAAAAATCTGCCGGACTCTCTTATCGCTCCGTTCGACATCAAACAGCACAACGTCGCCCCACCCGAAAAAGTCGGCGGCGCAAGCATCGGCAGCTTCATCGGCTACATGGTCATCATTCTCTCCATGACCGGCGCCATCTACCCCGCCATCGACCTCACCGCCGGCGAAAAAGAGCGCGGCACCATGGAGACTATTCTCTCCAGTCCCGTCTCTCGCCTCGACTTGGTCCTCGGTAAATTTCTCCTCGTCTTTTCTGCCTCCTTAACCACCGCAATCCTTTCCGTCACGTCCATGGGCCTTTCTTTCGCCTATATGGGCCACGCCCTGTCGAGTTCCGGGAACACCTCAGGTGCCGGCATCCACATGAACCTCGGCCTAACCTCGGTCGTCGCCGTCTTCTTAATGGCGCTCCCGCTCTCAGTCCTCTTTTCCGCAGTCCTGATGACCGTAGCCCTCTTCGCCAAAACCTACAAAGAAGCCCAAAGCTATCTCACTCCCATGACATTCATCGTTGTCATTCCCGCCGTAGCCAGCGTCCTCCCCGGCGTCGAGCTCACCCCCAAACTCGCCCTGATCCCCATCCTCAACACCAGCCTAATCTGCAAAGAAATCATCACCGGCACCTACCACTGGAACTCCATCGCCGTAATCTTCGCCTCCACCTGCATCTACGCCGCCGTCGCCATTTTCATCGCCGTCAAAACCTTCCAACGCGAATCCGTCCTCTTCCGCTCCTGATGTTTTGCCCTGCTTTGCAATCATCGCTCCTCGCCGCGGTAGTTCCCGCCCTACACAGCCACCCTCATCTGTTCACGCGAAACGCCCTTTTCGACAGAAGCTTTCTTGTTCGCGGAAACTACGAGCTTCTTTCCATGAACTCTGCTTCTGCCTACAACATTCCACAAATACATCGCCGCATACGCCCGCCACGGCCGCCACGCCTGCGAACGCTCTTCAATCTCCCGCGCACTCTTAAGCTCTAGTGCATGCGCCAGCCCGAGGTCTCCAGTCGGCAAAGCGTCCGGCTCTCCCAGCGCCCGCATCGCCACATACTGCGCGGTCCATTTCCCAATCCCAGCAATCTCGCATAGCCGGCCCAAAAACTCGTCCAAGTCCACAATTCCCTCAAAATTGATACGTCCTTCGCAAACTGCGCGCGCCAACCCCCGAATCGTCTCCGCCCGCGCATCAGTCAGCCCAACGCCCGTCAATTTGGCCTCCGCTAAAACGTCCGGCCTCGGAAATAAATGCGTCAGTCCATGTGCGGCCGCAAACGGACGCCCCAGCGCCCTCACCAACCGTCCCGCAAGGGTCGACGCCCCTTTCACCGTCACCTGCTGCCCTAGAATCGCCCGCACCGCCAACTCAAATCCGTCCCAGCATCCCGGCACTCGCAACCCCGGACTCGCCTCAATTCTCCGCGCAAGCGCCAGGTCCTTTCTTAGTCTTGCCGCAATCGTCTGCCAATCCGCGCTCAAATCAAACATCCTACGAATCCGTTCGATGATCGAAAACAGCGCACGCGAATCCCCAAACTGAATCCGCACCGAAAGCGCCAGCCTGCTCTTATCGAGCGACACCTCAAAATATCCTTCCTGATCATTCAAAAGAATGCTTCGCCGGTAACAACCTCCTTCCACAAGCTCCACTCCCGGTATCGCTCGCGGCGCCAAAAACTCCAAAATTCCTTTCCAGTCGTACGGCGGCCGAAATCCCAGCCGAAACATATACTGATCCTCAGGAAGTCTCGTCTTTTGCCGCGCAATCCTTCGAATATGCGTTGGTGTTCGTTTATACGTCGTTCGAATCGCCGCATTGAATCGCCGCACGCATCCAAATCCCGAAGCAATCGCAATGTGGCTCATCGGCAATCTCGTCTCGTCAATCAGCTTTTTCGCAAAGTGCAGCCGCTGCGTGCGAGCCACCGCGCTTGGCGTGGCTCCCAGATGTTTCAGAAACAATCTCCGCAAATGCCTCGCCCCCATGCCCAATCGCTCCGCTAGCGTTTCAATCCCGCCATCTTCCAGCCCGCTCTCGCCAATCAGCTTCAACGCCCGCGACACCGTGTTCGAAGTCCCCAGCCACGCCGGCGTCCCTGGCGAACTCTCCGGCCTGCATCGCAGGCACGGCCGGAATCCCGCCTCCGCCGCGGCCGCCGCCGTCGCGAAGTACTGGCAATTTTTTTCTTTCGCCGTCGGCGCGGGACAAATCGGCCGGCAATACACCATGCTCCCCACCACGCCGATAAAAAACTTCCCATCGAATCGCGCGTCTCGCGAAAGTCTCGCCCGCTTACAAACCAGTAGGTCCAGTTTCATCGGTTTACGCGTCTAGCCTAATCTATCCAGCCCTCAAAGTTGGACGTTTTCGGACCACGCTCTCAACGTTTTTTTGCGTTCTCGTCGTTCCCACACCCTTGCAGGCTCTCCTCCGTCGCGCAAGAGCCGCGTCCGCAAACTTCCACTTTCCCGGGTAGCGATGTCCGCTAACGTCCGACTCTTCTCCCCAAATAAATCTATGTTCATTTCCAACGGTGCAGCTTGATTCGCCGAGCTTGCCCAGTCCCAAGGCAACCTCGCATTCCAGCAAAGGGGGGCGGAAAAGACGTGAACTCTTCGCTCAGTCGCTCGGCAGCAAAAAAATTCAATTGGAGGCAACATGCAGCTCAAAGTTTCCGCAACTCTCGTCGCAGCAGTTTTATTCGCCGCTCTTGCCGTTTCAGCTCGACTCAGGGCGCAAGACCAACCAGCTTCACCGCCAACCCATTACCGCGTAGTTGATCTCGGCACGCTAGGCGGACCGGTCAGCGCCGGCAATGCCATCAACAACATTGGCTGGGTTACAGGCTTCTCGACCGAGTCTAGTGGAGTCCAATTGGCCACGCTGTGGCGGAATCGCTTGCAGATCCCCCTCGGAACACTCGGCGGCCCCGGCAGCGATGTCGCGTGGCCCGTCAAGAACAATTTCGGCTTAATTTCCGGCGTAACAGAAAACGGCGTGCACGATCCTCTGAACGAGACCTTTTCGTGTCCGGCCTTCGGTCTGGGTAGCGGCAATTCCTGCGTGGCTTTCTCATGGCAGGGCGGGCGGATGACGCAGCTTCCCGGACTTGGCGGCAACAATTCTATAGGCGCTGGCAACAACAATTTTGGCCAGATCGTTGGGTGGGCGGAGAAAAGTGTCTATGACTCCACTTGCGCGCCTCCCAGTCCCGGAGCCACGCAATTCTTGCAGTTTGAAGCAACCCTCTGGGAACGCGACTGGAGTGGCCATTGGCATGTTCGGGAGCTTCCTCCCTATCCGGGCGACCCTGATGGAGCCGCTACGGCCATCAATGATTTAGGCCAGGCCGTCGGCATCTCCGGACAATGCGACGTCGCGATCGGCGCCTACACCGCCATTCATGCCCTCCTCTGGGAAAACGGCAAGCCTATCGACCTCGGCAGCCTCGGAGGCCACGGTTGGAACACGCCAGGCGCCATCAATGATCGCGGCGTGATCGTTGGATTCGCAAATGGCGCGAACGACGTTATCGGCGGCCAGCTCCAGTTCAGGTTTTTGGCTTTCATCTGGACGAAAGAGCATGGCATGCAGAGCCTCGGAACATTGCCCGGAGACAAAATGAGTCAAGCCACGGATATTAATGACGAAAATCAAATAGTCGGCGTGTCCTATGCCGACTATTTATTCGACAATCCGCGCGCGTTTATCTACCAGAACGGCGCGATAACGCCCCTCAACTCGCTCATCGGCTCCGCCACCGCCAATTGGGACATATCTTCCACCGGTGGAATCAATGATCGTGGCGAGATCGCCGCACAAGCCAACGTCGTCTCCAATGGTGTGGTCACGAGCGCGGCGCACGCGGTCTTGTTGATTCCCGGCGATCCCGACGACTCCGTCGCTTATGGCGACACGCAGAAGGTCATCGTTCCGGACGATATCCAGAAGCAGATGCGTCAGCACGTCAGCATCGGCCACTTTCGCCTGCCGCTAGAAAAGGAATGACCCGGTAAGGGCGACAAAAACCATCACTCTCCATCGCGTTACCAAGCGATGCGCGCGAAGTAACAACTCAGGAGGACGGCGCTCGCGGCAACAGACCTAGAGTCGTTTTACCCCAGGATGGGTGCAGGCGAAAGCAACACACACCCCGACACACCCCCGCCTGCACCCATCATATGATTGCTTCGCACGGCGTTACTTCTTCCCCCCCGCCGAGTAAAAACTTCGAGAGGTTCACCATCCGCACCATGAACGCCAATGCTCAACAAATAAAACTCAGCTTGGTCTCCGTCGTAATCTTTTTGCTCGCGGCGCAAATCGTTCCAGCCGCCATTTCTCTCGCCGCCCAATCTTCAAAACCCGCAGCCTGCTCCGCTTCCGAATATCACCAATTCGATTTCTGGGTTGGTGACTGGGACTCATTCGAAATCGGCAGCTCCGCCAAAGACGCGCACATCCGCGTAGACCGCATTCTCGAAGGCTGTGTCCTGCGCGAAGACTACCAAGGCGCGAACGGTCACAAAGGCCAAAGCCTCAGCATCTACGACGCCTCCCGCAAACTTTGGCACCAGACCTGGGTCACTAATCGCGGCGAACTCCTCGAAATCGACGGCAGATTACAATCCGGCGAAATGGTCCTTTCCGGCTCTGATCTCAATCCCCCAGGCGAAAGACGCGAAGTCCGTGGCGTTTGGAAGCCTGTCGAAGGCGGCGTCCGCGAAACCGCCGCAACCTCGCTCGACGGCGGCAATACCTGGCAACCCTGGTTCGATCTAATGTTCCGTCCTCATTCTTCCGCCGCTGCCGAATCACGTGAAGCCTCTCCTCCAGATGACGCAAAAACCGTTGCCGCACTCGACACTCAATTCCAAGCCGCCGTAAAAGCCAACGACGTTGCCACCATCGATCGCCTCTTACCCGACCATTACATTCTGGTCGGCAGTTCCGGCAAGACTTTCACGAAAGCCGATTTGCTGGAAGAAGCGCGCAGCGCCACCATGCATTACGAGCACCAGGAAGACACCGAACAAACCGTCCGCGTCTGGGGCGACACCGCTGTCATCACCGCGAAACTCTGGGCCAAAGGCACCGAAAACAACAAAGCCTTCGACTACACCCTCTGGTTCAGCGACACCTATGTCCGCACTCCGCAAGGCTGGCGCTACACCTTCGCCCAAGCCTCATGTCCCCTCCCCAAAACTCCGTAAGTCCGAACGCTCTTATGGAGGACGGGCTTGCCCGTCACGCCATACCCGACTTGCAAAGACCCCGACGGCAACCAATTCGCCCTTTCGAGCAAATGACGATCCCGCCCGATCGAACTGCCGGATCTTGTCAGTTCTATGCGCTCCAATTTGTCTCTTGACGGAGCCGTCCAGCGGTAGTATTCTTACTGCTAGGGAAATTCCCGAACACGGCGGCCATCGGCTGCCGTTTTTGTTTTGGTGGACAGGCTTCAGCCCCGTCGCGGCTCCTTCCCAGCCGGGGAACCTATGCTTGGACAATTTTGAACATCTCACCGGTCGAATAAGTTGTTTCAACCTCGCAGCCCGATGCTCTGCTCAATTTTGGTGCAATCGCAAGTTCTTTAGAATCAACATTTGCGAGAAGGCCCATAAGTATTGATTCTAATCGACTTACGAAACTGCTAAGCTATTTAGAATCAACACTTACAAAAAACAGGGGAGAGGCACGTCTAACGAGAGATGCGCGGCTCCACCGAGTTACACTACATATCTGTCTAGCGAGCGCACCCTCCCTCGATGATAGGATGTCTCGGCATTCGGGGGACATCCATGCGCCACACTTTCGTAGGGTTCCTTTTCGTGACCGCCGCACTCGCGGTTTTTTCGGTCTCCACCGTTTCAGCGCAGCAATCGTCACAATCAGGAACACCGTCCGCAGCGCCACTCCACATCGGGATCGCGGGGCTCGTTCACGGACACGTCGGCGGCTTCCTCAAACAGAACCAGCATCGCCCTGATATCCAGATCGTCGGAGTCGCCGAAGCAGATAGCAAACTGGCCGCGTTCTACGAATCGAAGTTTAGCCTCGCGCACAACATCTTCTTTGCCAACGTCGAGGAGATGCTTGAGAAGGCGAAGCCGCAAGCCGTCCTCATTTACACCAACACGTTCGACCATCGCAGCGTGGTTGAGGCCTGCGCCCGTCACGGTATCCCTGTGATGATGGAGAAGCCCCTGGCCGTGAGCCTCGAGGACGCGCGCGCGATGCAAGCTGCCGCTCAGCACGGAAAAATCCAAGTCCTGGTGAACTACGAAACGACGTGGTACCGCAGCAATCGCGCCGCCTACGACCTGGTCCACGAAAACGCCATCGGCGACATACGAAAAGTTGTCGTCCACGATGGACATTCCGGTCCAAAAGAGATCAGGGTGGAATCCTGGTTCCTCGCCTGGCTCACCAATCCGAAACTAAACGGTGGAGGCGCGCTCTTCGACTTCGGCTGCTATGGCGCGGACCTGATGACCTGGCTGATGGATAACCGCAGGCCCGATACGGTCACCGCAATCACGCAGCGGATCAAGCCGGAAATCTATTCCCGGGTAGATGACGAGGCCACGATTGTCCTCACCTATCCCAAAGCACAGGCGATTCTGCAGGCGTCCTGGAACTGGCCGTTCTCTCGAAAAGATATGGAAGTCTACGGCCAGACCGGCTACGCAATCACGGTAGAGCGCGATGCAGTGCGCGTCCGTCTACCCGGGCAGGACGAAAAACTTCATGACGCCAAGCCACTCGAGTCTCGAGAGAGCGACTCGGTCAACTATCTCAGAGCGGTCGTCCTTGATGGCATGTCGCCACAAGGTCTCTCTTCGCTCGAAACCAACATGATCGTCACGGAGATTTTGGACGCTGCACGCCAATCCGCCGCTACGGGAAAGACGATTCATCTAACGGCTACACACTGAACGAACTCGGAACGGCTCGCAATTCCCGGTTGCTGCCCCAAGTCAAAGCGTTTCAAGGCGAGTCGATGCGAACCGATGCTCGTATTATTTTGCGTGGACTGAACTGTCGAGAACGTCGCGCACTTTTTGTACAAGCGCGCCCGGCGTAAAAGGTTTTTGCAGGAAAGATAAACCCGCCTCCAGCACGCCGCCCTGCGCCAGCACATTGTCCGTGTAGCCCGACATGTAGAGTACGCGCGTACGCGGATGGCGCGCGGTAATCCGCCGAGCAAGCTCCCGCCCGCTCGTCCCTGGCATGATAATGTCCGTCAACAACAGATGAATTTTTCCACCGTACTTCTCGGAGTACTGTTCCGCTTCCTTCGTACTCTTCGCGGCCACCACCGAATAACCCTTGGCGGATAGGATCCTGCTGGCCAGCTCGCGCACAGCTTCTTCGTCTTCCACCAGCAAAATAGTTTCGCTGCCCTTGCCCGCCGCGCGAATTTCCACTGGATCCGGCTTGGTCTCCACCTGTTCCGCAACGCGTGGCAGATATACTTTGAAGGTTGTTCCTTTGCCAGGCTCACTGTACACCCAGATGTATCCCCCGCTCTGCTTCACGATGCCGTAAACGGTCGACAGACCGAGCCCCGTCCCCTGCCCGCTCTCCTTCGTCGTGTAGAAAGGCTCGAAAATATGCGCCACCGTTTCGGGGCTCATGCCTGTACCGCTATCGGACACGGCCAGCATCACATAAGGGCCCGGTTTGACGCTGACGTGGTCACGCGCGTATGTGGAGTCCAACTCGACGTTAACCGTTTCCACGGTCAGCCGCCCTCCCTTCGGCATGGCATCGCGTGCGTTCACTACAAGATTCATAATCACTTGTTCGATCTGCGCCGGGTCAGCTCTCACGTGTCCCACGTCTGGCCCACATCGTGTAAGCATCTCAATGTGTTCACCCATCAGCCGGGCCAGCAATTTATCCAGCCCCAGCACGATAGCGTTCAGATCGAGAACCTTCGGCTGAAGAACTTGTCTCCGGCTGAATGCCAGCAATTGGCGGATCAGCATGGAAGCACGTTCCGCCGCATTCTCAATCTGCTGAACATCGGCGCGCAACTCCTGTTGAATCCCCGTGCGCTGCAACGCCAGCTCCGCATATCCCTTGATGATTGTTAATAGATTGTTGAAGTCATGCGCGATGCCGCCCGCCAGCCGGCCCACGGCTTCCATTCTTCTCGACTGTTGCAATTGATTCTCAAGCAGCTTCCGGTCCGTGATGTCGACGATGATCCCTTCCATGACCGGATGGCTGTAGCTTCCAGAAACCACCACTGCGGTGTCGCTCACCCAGATCACTGCGCCATCTCTCCGCACAATCCGGTATTCCGCTTGAAAACGTTCGCCGCGCAAACTCGCCGCTTCCGCCGCCTCTATAACAGAGTGATCTTCTTGTGGGATGTGACGCGTCCAGTCGCGAGAACTGGCCAGCCATTCATCTTGCGAGTAGCCCGTTATAGCCTCGATTTGCGGACTGACATAAAGCCATTGGCCGTGGATGCCGAGCTCGGCGATATAGCTGATCGCTGCGACCTGCTCCACTAGCGTGCGATATTTGTTTTCAGCATCGACTCTGGCCTGCTCCGCTTCTTTTCGCGCGCTGATATCGTGGCCAATACACGCAGTAACCCCATTGGCCAAAGTTGTTATCGCCATTTCCACGGGTATGGCCGTTCCGTCGCGACGCCAGAGGCTGATTTGCCCGGACCATTTGCCCTCCGCGACGAGCGACTTCCGAACTGCATCCTGAAGTAACTCAATATCGCGCGCGTCATAAATTTTCCGCCAATTCACGCCCAGCATGGACTCCGGACTTTCGTGTCCCATCATGCGGGCGAACGCAGCGTTCACATAAATGTGCTCTCCATTCTCGCCGACGATTGAGATGCCGTCCGCCGCGGAGTCCATGGCCAAAGCTTGCCGCCGCACCGTCTCCGCGGTTTTTGCTTCGCGGTATCCGCTGATGCCGACGCGCACCGCGAAGCACAGAATGGAGACTCCCAGAAGTGAAAACCGCAAGATGCGCCATTCGGAAGGAAATTGCGCCACCTGCACCAGAACAATTAGCGGAGCCAACACAAAAATTGCGTTGGTAAGAACGACCCCGCTAAGAGTTTTCCGGCCAAGGGACCGCGCGGCATGTGAGGCCGCCGACGGTTGCCATCGCGCTGCCCAGAACGCACCCCAAAGAAACGGCAGCGTCCAGCAGAGGTCAAACAGCGTTCCAGTCGGCGTCCTTTGAACGGATTGGTGATATTCAGACAAGGCTGAGCCGGCACTGAAGACGGAATAATAGAGAGCAAAGCCCACGTATAGATTGCGAATGTGCGGTGCGCGCGCCCTGGCAATCTGTATGCAGGCAAGCGCGATAAGGGTGAACTCTTCGCCAAACTCCATCCAAAGCTGGCGCGTCGCCACGCTCTGCTGTAGCAGGTGCGGGGATGGCACGTAGTAGAGGCCAAGAAACACAAAAAAGAACGCAATCGCGATTTGGGTAAAATCCAGCAGAAACTCGGGTTCAAAGCGCGCGGAATCCTTCTCTTGATCGAGGAACAGCACCATCGCAAAGAAAACCGCATGCAGGCTGAAAACGAATTGCAAGGGGGAACCCGCGGCCGGTTGGGTATGCAGAACGAGTTCGTAGTACATCCAGCCGAGGTTCGCTACACCCCAAACGGCCATTCCGCAACCCGCAAGAGTCCAGAACGGGCGAGCCATTCCCTGTGCTCGCCGCGACGCGCCGACGCACGTCAGCGCGGCAAGGACACTGGCCGAAACCTCCAAAAGGTTTGCGACGAGAGTGCCCGTCGGAGACACCCCAAGAAACACAGCCTGCGCAAGGTGAGCGCCGACAATCGTGGCCGCAAGAATGAGGAGCTTTCGGGACATTCCTGCTTGTTCTCTCAGAGTCGAGACCGGATGATCTTGAACTCCAAGTTTAAACGAATTAGTAGAGGGAAACAGCGTTGTTGCGGGGTGCGTTTCTTTCCAGGCAACGGAGCAAGCCCGCCCGAAAACCGCTGCGCAAACCAGTCTGGGGCTGGTTCTAGCAAGCCGCTGCGAATTTCCGGCGTTTCACCTCGCGCAAAATTTCGAATTGTTTGAAAGAAACGCAACGGATCCGAACCCTCTATTTTGAGGCACCCTCGAGCACACTTGCCAGCATCTAAAACGCATAGCCACCTCGCAGCCAAATCCAAGTATTACCCCGCGCGAGATTCTGAGCGCTTGGGGGAAAATTTTAGGCGGCAAAGCGCCGATGCTGTCCATCGAGATCACGCGCGAATGCCCGCTCAGTTGTCCCGGCTGCTACGCTTATGGCGACACGCACCTCGGCGGCGGCAAACTTCTTTCCGAACTGAACGATTTACGCGGAGACGCGCTCGTGAACGGCGTGCTGGAATTGGTGCGCAAAAATCAGCCTATGCACGTCTCTTTAGTGGGCGGTGAACCTCTCGTGCGCCATCGCGAGCTAAGCGCCATTCTGCCCGCTCTCAGCGCCATGAATATTTTCTCTCTGGTCGTCACCAGCGGCGTTATTCCAATTCCAGTGGAATGGATGGATCTGCCGCGCATTCGAGTCGCCATCTCTGTCGACGGCCTTCCGGAACACCACGACATCCGCCGTAAGCCCGCAACTTACGAGCGCCTCCTAAAAAATATCGATGGCCGCAAAGTAAACATCCACTGGGTGATTACCCGTCCGATGTTGCAGCGCCCTGGCTATATGGAAGAATACGTCGCGTTTTGGAACGCCCGCTCCGAGGTCGATCACATTTGGGTCAGCCTCTACACGCCTCAGATTGGCGAAGAAAGCGCGGAAAAACTGACTCCGGCGGACCGGCAAGAGGTGGCGCGCGTTTTGCCCGCCTTGGCGCGGAAATATCCGAAATTTTTAATGAACGACGGCGTCGCGGAGGCGTTCCTGCATCCTCCCAAAAATCCCGCCGACTGTCTTTTTGCGAAAATGTCCGCAAACTATTCGGCCGATTTACAGACGCGCGTCGAGCCTTGCGTCTTCGGCGGATCTCCCAACTGCTCCGAATGTGGATGCGCCGCCAGCAGCGGCTTGCACTGGATCCGCAGCGTAAAGGTAGCTGGTCCGCTGCGCGTCGGCCATTTTGTGCGTGGGTCGGTTGGCGTCGGCTCGTTCGTTAACCGTTTGCGCCGTGGTGGAGAGCGGCCATCCCGCTGGGACTCCAAGGGTCCTCAAACTGACAACAAGCGCGAGCTTGTTCAAATCGCGACGTAGTTCCGATAATCGGCTCGCTCGATGGTATCGCGCAGTCGCCAAGACTAGCGGCTTTCAAACGGGTAACGGTCCTGCGATTGGACCGCCACCGCGACTTTGCGGCGCAATGCGATGGTGTCGACCGGAGCGCGTTTGCCAAACCTCTTCAGCACGGCCATCTGCGTCGTAAGCATATCCCCGTCGTGAACCGCAGCGATGGCCCGCTTGGCTTCGTGCTCGACGCGTTCGGCGGCGTCTGCGATAAACACCCGCGCAGCGTCTATCATCGTCTGCGTTGCGGATTCGCCTTTCGCCGCCGCGGCCTTCTGCGCGCGTAGCAGGCAAGACTCCATCGCATAGATTTCCATCACCACATTCGAAAGCGCCCCGATGAGTTCCTGCTCTTCGCCGAGCTTGTCGCGGAATTTTTGGACCGCCCCGCCCGCCGCTTGCAAAAACATTTTCTTGGCGTTGGCCACCACGCGGACTTCCTCCGCAAGGACGCCTTCCGGCGCCTCTTCAAACGACGGACCGGCGAGGATTTCATCCGCCAGCTTCATCGCTGCTGGAATCAGGGCTAGCTGCCCGCCCATCGCGCGTTTCATCAACATCTGGATGATCAGCATGCGGTTGATTTCGTTGGTGCCCTCAAAGATGCGATTGATGCGCGAATCGCGGTACGCGCGGCACACCGGGTAGTCCTCGTGAAAGCCGTAGCCGCCGAAGATTTGCACGCCTTCGTCGACGACGTAGTCCAGCATCTCGCTTCCATACACTTTCGCGATCGAGCTTTCGATGGCGTACTCTTCGAGAACTTTCATCGTGTTCTGGATTTTGTCTCCCGACCCTGAAGCCGCAACCATCGCCGCCTCGATGTTCCCCGCCGAGCGATAGACCATCGATTCCACGCCAAAAATCTGAATAGCCATTTCCGCCAGCTTTTCCTTCATCAGCCCGAAATCGCCGATGTGCTTGCCAAACGCCTTCCTTTCCTTTGCGTACTTTGAAGAATTCTGCAGGACATGTTTTGACCCGCCAACGCAAGACGCCCCAAGCGTGAACCGCCCCGCGTTCAAAATGTTGAACGCCACGATGTGCCCGCGCCCGATCTCGTGCAGCACGTTTTCCTTGGGAACCTTACAGTTCTCCAGGAAGATGGGTGTCGTCGAACTGCCATGAATTCCCATCTTGTGCTCTTCGTTCCCTGGTTTGAATCCAGGAAAAGTTCGCTCGACGATAAAAGCAGTGAACTTTTCCCCGTTGATCTTCGCGAAGACGATGTAAATATCCGCGAATCCGCCGTTGGTGATCCACATTTTCTGCCCATTCAAAATGTAGTGCGTACCTTCCGCATTCAATTCCGCACGAGTCAGCGAGTTCTGCGAGTCAGACCCGGCCTGCGGCTCGGAAAGACAATAAGCTCCAATCCATTCGCCAGTTGCCAGCTTTGGTAAATACTTTTTCTTCTGCTGTTCGTTTCCAAAATAAACGATAGGCATCGTTCCGATGCCCGAGTGCGCCCCGTGCGTGACCGCGAATCCGCCATAAATCGAAAGCTTTTCAGTCAGGACAGTTGCAGCGATCTTGTCGAGACCCGCTCCTCCGTATTCCTCCGGAATCCCGCCGCTCAGCAATCCAACGTCGCCTGCCTTTTTCACAAGTTCTGGCATCAGCCCGGGCTTCTTGTTCTCCAGTTCTTTCACCAAGGGCAGAACTTCCTTGACCACAAATTCCTCCGCGGTCTGCCCGATCAGCTTCTGATCGTCGGTGAGATCGGCGGGCGTAAAGACGTCCTGCGGAAGAGGAGTCTCGAGAAGAAAACTGCCGCCCTTAGCGGCTGCTTTGCTAATCGTTGCGGTGGCCATCATGGTCTCCTTGTGGCGCTGCAGGTACTCGCGTGTCTGTCCTGAATATTGGTCACACGCCCTTCAGCGGGCGTTTCGAATGCCGGTGGATTATCGTCCGAAGCCTTGTGAACGACCCATTTTACTCCCGCGAATAGGCGTAGGTAAACACCGTTAACTGAGCGATTGCACGACGTCAAGCTGGGCGCCCAGCGGTGCAACAAACCAGTGGAATTAAACGATGCGCTCTTGTGGCTGACGAATCGAAGGCTTGCCCGGCAAAATCGAGGTCCCTGGCTGTAGGCTTTTGCGTTGGAACCCGCCCAACTCGAAACCTTCGACAAAAAATGGGAGCAGCGATTGCGCGAGATCTTTCAGAATGGATAGACGCCTGAGGCCCATTATTTCGCAATGGTCGCGCCCGAGTCCTTGAACGAGATCAGCAGAAACTTCGACCTTGTTCCCAGTAAATCCACCACCTTGCGCGAAGTCCCCGCAGGCAACCACAGCACGTCTGCTTCATGCATGAATGCAATGTGCTCACCCCCAAGTGAAACTTCCAAGTTCGCATTACTCATGGCAATCAATAAGGTAGCCGCCCGCGGCACGGCCTCCACATAATCTTTACCTCCCTCGATGATCACCGTGTCCAAGCGAGCTTCGTCGGTCTCAAAACAACCGCTCATTTGTTCGAACGGCACCTGGTCGTTTTGCTTTGCGTCAGCGGCCCTCTGCGGACACGCGCCCAGCGGACGTTCGCCACTTTTATCCCCAAGATTCTGGGGCGAAGCTTGCGGGCGCGCCAACTCCACAGTGATGTTGTGAAACAGAATGCCCGCGTCCGTCCGTACGGTGTGGGCAAACCCACCCGGCGAATACCGCGTTGATCCGTCCTCCAGCGTCAGGTGCGCTTCCGGCTTTCCCGCCACAGCATTGACAAGATCCGTTGTTCCTAGCGTTAAATAGATGTAGGGCAAATCGTGTTGATGAAGCAGCGTGACATCCAGCGGCGGCACCGTAACGTTGTAAACGTGCACGTAATCGTTTTTAAATGCCAGCACGTGATGCGGTTCCGCGCTCACCGGCACGGGGCCTTCCGGCTTGATGGGGCTCTGAACGTCGAATTGGATATCCTTTTTTACGTTCGAAGGACTCGGAGCGGGCGTCTGCGCCACGGCAGCGGGCGCGAATAGCAGAGCAAATGTGGGCAGCACGGCAATTTTCATCGCGATGTATCCTGGGAACGCACGCAGAGTACTGGCAAGTTAAACGCTTCCGTGCGCGGAAACGTTACAGGTGGGACGAACTTTCTGTCAATTGGCCTGTTCTACAGCCGCTCAAAAATCCCCGCCGCTCCCATGCCCCCGCCGATGCACATAGTCACCATGCCATAGCGGGCATTGCGGCGCTGCAATTCGCGCAAAATCGTCGCCGTGAGTTTCGCGCCGGTGCACCCGAGCGGATGTCCAAGGGCGATCGCGCCTCCATTTGGATTCACGCGCGAAGGATCAAGCCCCGCCTGCTGAATTACTGCCAGCGATTGCGCGGCAAACGCTTCGTTCAATTCGAACACCGCAATGTCATTCAAAGTCAGTCCCGCTAATTTCAGCACTTTCGGAATCGCCGCAACCGGCCCGATTCCGAACTCCTCCGGCAACACGCCCGCGGTAGCATAAGCCACAAACCGCGCCAGCGGTTTCAGCCCCAGCGCCTTCGCGCGTTCCTCGCTCATCACCACCGCCGCCGCCGCTCCATCGCTCATCTGCGAACTGTTTCCCGCGGTCACCGTTCCCTTAACGTGAAAGGCCGGCTTCAGTCTAGCCAATGCCTCCAGCGAAGTGTCCGCCCTCGGCCCTTCGTCAGTCTCAAACGTGAAAGTTTGCGACGCCGCCTTCGCTGCGGACTTTGCTTTCCCACTCGCCGAAGCATTCCCGGACGAACTACCGTTCCCGTTGGCCACCGCCGTAATCTTCACTTCCACCGGAACCGTCTCGTCCTTGAAATGGCCTGCGGCGATGGCCGCCAGCGCCTTCTTGTGCGAATCGACAGAAAATTGGTCCGCCTGCTCCCGCGTAATCCCAAACTTCCGCGCAATGTTCTCCGTCCCCAATCCCATATTGATGTACGCATCCGGATTGTGATCCACCAGCCATGGATTCGGCGAAACCTTGTTGCCCCCCATCGGCACCATGGTCATAGACTCCGTTCCGCCCGCCACAATTACCTGCGCCGCTCCCGCGCGAATCCGCTCCGCAGCAATCGCAATTGCCTGCAACCCCGAAGAGCAAAACCGATTAATAGTCATCGCCGATGTTTCAATCGGCAGCCCTGCGCGCAGCGCTGCAATCCGCGCCACGTTCATCCCCTGCTCGCCCTCCGGCATCGCGCACCCGAGAATCACATCATCGATTTCCTTGGCGTCCAATCCGGGCACTCGCACCAGCGCCTCTCGAATGGCCAGCGCCGCCAAATCATCAGGCCGCGTCGCCCGCAGAGATCCCTTGAAAGCTTTTCCAACGGGTGTACGAACAGAAGAAACGATCACAGCTTCAGGCATGGCAACCTCGCAAACTGCACTTCCTTCTTATTGTTGGACGACTAACCGCGAAAAGCAAATCCTCGCAAAGTGGTATGGGCGGATCGCCTGGATCGAGTCCGCTGCTGCCAGAGGCGATTGGCCGTCAAACGCGCCAACAGGACAAGTGCCGACACGCCTGCTTCGTCCTATGGCACGTCCTGCGTGGGCTCTTCTGGCTAAACGGGAAAACCCGATTGGTTTGCGAGCTGGTCAGGCTGATGGATGCTTTAGGATATCTGCCAAAGCATGCAACCGTGTCGAGTCAGCCGGACTTTTCGCCGTGGCGGCGCTCTTTTCCAACGACAGTGTCATGCTCTTTAACTTCGCCAGTTTGCTCTTGCTCATGTGCGAGCTCTCCGCGCTTTGGATCGCCTTCTGCAGAGCTGCGATTTGGTTCGCCGGCAAAGCCTGCGACCGGGACAACTGGTCCACGTACGCCTTCGCCACAACCAACTGTGCAGGCCACTCGATCTTTTGCTGGTTCTGCACATTCAGCTCGGGCACGCGAACAGTCTTCGCCGCATCGATTTCGTTTTGGGTTAGAAACTTGGTCGGCGTCAGTTCAAAGACGTCCAATCCGCGCGCAATCTCCGACCCATAGATGTAGCCGTTGTACCAATATGCTGACCAGTCGCCGCCCAGCACCAGCATCTTCGGGTCAATCGGCCCGCGGTCGAAGTAGGCAATCTCGAAGGGTTGCGCCGGGTCGGTGAAGTCCACAATGGATATGCCGCCTTGATACCAGGCTTGCACTACGACGTCGCGGCCGGGGATTGGAATCAGCGAGCCGTTATGCGCCACACAGTTCTCGGTGTCGCCCTGGGCTGCCGGCAGCTTGTAATAGTTCGCGAAGCTCAGCTTGTCGTCCTTCAGACGGAAGATTGCATCCGCGCCCCACTTGTTAGGGTCGTTTTGACGGCACCGCGCGCCCAAGCCGCCGCCCCACTCGTCTGTAAACACGACTTTGCTTCCATCGTTGGAGAACGAAGCCGAATGCCAGTATGAATAGTTCGGATCGTTTACCGCATCCACACGCTTCGGATGTACCGGGTCCTTGATGTCAAGCAGAATTCCATTTCCGGAGCACGCGCCCGCCGCCAACCCAATCGCCGAGTACACTGTGATGTCGTGGCATTGGTTGGTGTCCGCCGGCTTCTCGCTGCCCTTCTTGCCGTGCGTGCCGCCATTGTTAAGGCCGTTCAGAGAGCCCGTTCGCGGGTCGATGAATACCCGAGGGCTGGACACCACCTTCGCGTCCTGCGGCGCAGCCACCGGAACCTTGATTACGTCGATACGAAACAGCGCCGTATTCGGGTCCTTGTCCGGCGCTTCACCCGAGCACCCAGCTAGTTCTTCCGGCTGGCGCACGAACGATGTGCCCGACACGTAGATATAAACGTTGTCTTTGTCGTTCGGATCCGTCACCAGAGTATGCGTATGCGATCCACGGCAGGTCTGCACCGCCGCGACTTGCTTCGGATTCTTGACGTCTGAAATGTCGAAGATCCTCACGCCGCGGAAACGGTCCTTTTGCGCGGCCGGCAAGCGGCGTTTTTTTTCTTTTTCAGCCCCTGCGGGAGGCGGAGGCTCCGGCGGAAATCCCTGCGTGCCGCAATCCAGCCTTCCATTCGGCATCTCCACCGACATGAACAGCAGATTTTTGTATGCCGACACATCACCCTGCCCGCCCGGGCACACCAGCGAAGCCAGCAACGTGGCGTTCGCCGGATTGGAGATGTCAAAGATATTCACGCCATAAAAATTTCCCTGGAACAAATGGTTGCCCTGAAACGCCAAATCCGAGTTTGAGAAAGCAAGCTGTGCAATCACTAACTGCATCGGCTTCGGGATCTTCGAGGTGTTGCCTATTCCAAGCTGGCCAAAAACCTTCTGCACCTTCGGATCATCAGGATCAGCGGACCCGAGCTGAAAGGCGTCAGGCTTCTTGAGCAGCAGGAGGTGCTTGATGCCCATCGAGGCTTCGCCTGCGTCATACAGCCCGGGCTTCAGCTTGGCTCGCGGATCATTCGCATCCGATCCCGTCATCCCCGGCGGTAGCGACGGTGCAGGTTGCGGAGCAAACGGATTCTCTTCCTCCTCCGGTTCCTGCGCTGGTGGGGTTGCAGGCTTCTCGGCCTGCGCCTGTGGCGGAGTTGCAGCCGTCTGCGCCTGCATCCGGTTCACACCGAAACAAAGAATAAGTGCGGCCCCCAAAACACACAGGGCAAGACTGGAAACTCGGTTCATCGTTTCTCCTCTAAAGTTTTCTCCAACATTGTCTGCATAATCCTGATCTCCGCCCGTTGCCCGCTGTCCACGTCCGTCGCGAAGTTGAACAGGTCGGCATCCTGCCCCGCGCCCGCAGTGTCGAACAAATCCTTCACCATGGTCAGCGCACCGTTGTGGTGCTGAATCATCCCTGTCAAAAATAAGTGGTCGAACTCGGCGCCTTTCGCTTTCCGCAGGGCTTCCATCTGCTCCGGCGTAAGCATACCGGGCATAAGAGCCATCGGTTCGCGCGACATATTCATGCCCGGCATTCCTGGCGTCGCCATGGATACTCGCTCTCCCCGAGTCGCCAGCCACCGCCGCATAAACTTGATTTCGTCCGACTGCGAGCTGCTGATTCGCGCCCCCAGCAAACGTAACTCCTTGTTCTCCGTATGCGCCGCAATCAGCGCCGTCATCTCCACCGCTTGCGCATGATGCATGATCATGCCCTGCATGAACTCCACATCCGCCTGCGACCGGGGCGGCAGCGTGGCCTTCGTCGACGGCGGCAGGATCTTGCTCGGCTGACCCGGCGCACCAGGCTGCACCACAACAGGCCTCGCGGGATTAGTCTGCTGTGCGCGGGTACTGGAGCAGAAGAAACCTGTGGAAGCACTGGCGGTGAGCAGCATGCCACAAAGCTTGTTTCGCGAATACCGTTCGATTCGCATCGATTGTGGAGTAAGTGCCAATCCGACGCTCGGGATATAGATACGCCGCAGAACCAAGCCGGACGGAGCGGGCGTGAGTTCAGCTTCCGCGTTTTCTCCGGGCCTTCGTGTTCCAGTCGAACGCGACAGGCGGCCAAGAAACTACGCCGACGATCACGTCGAGGTCGCAGCATAGACCAAAAGTGCGGGCGATAGCAACGCTTAGAAAAGATGGGTCACTTCTTGATCGCTGCGCCCTTCCTCGGAATAAACAACGTCCCCGTCGGCGCAATCTTATTCACCTGCGCAAAATTCCTCTGATTCAGCGCCAATCCTACCCGCCCCCGCGAATCGATATACAGCAGCGGCTCTCCCACCTGCACATCCATAAATGTCTTCACATACGGCACACTCAATGGTTTTTTATTCAACTGCACAGGGATCCTGTCTCCGAGGCCGTAACCAAGCTTCTTAAACTCCTCGCCCGGTATATCGCTGATAAGCGATCCGTAAGGATCATCCAATCCAATAATGTCCCCCTCGATGCCGTTCTCCGAAGAGGTGGATACCTTCGGCGTAAGCTGCACCAGCTGCTGCACCACCGCCCCCGCCAGCGTGAAGTCCCATCCCTCCGCAAGGTGCGCGGCGGCTGGGGAAAAAATATCCCGCCCATGGAACGTCGAAGAAACTTGCGGCTGCAGCATCCACTCCGTGTTCGTAATTTCACGCGCGGAGTCCAATCCATCCCGCTCAATCACCGGCGAAATCAATCCATTGTCGGGCAGCACGAAATACTGCCCCTTCTTCGTTTTCACAATCACGGCCTTCCGCGACGTCCCCACTCCCGGATCCACTACCGCGAGAAAAATCGTCCCGGAAGGGTAATAGGGAGTCACCCCCGCTAGAAATCGCGCCGCCTCTTCAATCTGGAAAGGCGTTACCTGATGCGTGATATCCATCAACCGCGCGTCCGGCGCAATCCCCACAATCACGGCCTTGCAAACCGCCACCGCATCATTGGCCGTCCCGAAGTCTGTCATAAACACAATGGTTCGCTGCCCAGTTGTACCGCCCGGACCTGCCGCCCCCTTGTCCGCGGGCGTCTTCCCGCATGCGCCGAAAAATATGACTCCCGCGAAAACTAAAACTGCGAAAAGTCGAATGCGTAAGGCCATCAAGTCTCCCAAGTTTATTGAGTTTTTGTAGATTCAGCGAGAGCCGTACAGTCCTCACCGTATCGGAAATCGGAACGCAACACTGGACGTATCAACCTGCCTGATAACCTCAAGGCAATTGGTCTTCGTTCCATACCCTCGAACGGGAGGCAGTATACAGGAAGCTGCAAAGCAGAGTCGCCAAGTACCGGCTCGGGACCTCCGTTTGACCCCTAAACACTGTATGGGATTACCCCCTACACTTCTAATAATATAGCCGGGCTTCGTAACGAAGCTATGCAAGACAGAGCAACCTGGCGCACAAAAAAGGCCCAGCCAGATTGCGGACGTCAGCTCTTCAAGAAGGAGAAAGACCGTGCGTCAATTTGTTCTTATCAGCTTGTTTTTGTGTCTCTGCGCAACGGCGGCGCAAGCCGATCAGCTAACTCTCAAAAATGGCGATCGCCTGACCGGATCCATCGTCAAGTCGGACGCGAAAACTCTTTTGCTCAAGACCGACTTTGCCGGTGACATCACTCTCCAGTGGGAAGCCGTAACCTCAATCGTCTCCTCGCAAACCCTTCATCTCGCCCTAAAAGATGGCCAGACCATCGTCGGCACCGTCACCACCAACGACGGCAAATTTGAAGTCGCCACCAAGGAAACCGGCCCTGTCGCCGCCGCCAAAGATGCCGTCATCGGCGTCCGCGACGATGCTGAGCAAAAGGCCTACGACGATCAAATCGACCGTCTCCGCCATCCGCATCTCACCGACTTCTGGAGCGGCCTCCTCGACACCGGCCTCAACCTCACGCGCGGTAATTCTGAAGCCCTCACTTATTCGCTCGCCGGCAAAGCCGCCCGCGTTACGGACCGCGACAAAATCTCCGTCTACACCACTGCCATCTATTCCAACAGCACCATCAATGGCATCAACTCCACCACCGCCCACGCCATTCGCGGCGGCGTCCGAGGCGACCTCAACGTCAGCGAACGCGTCTTCGTTTTCGGCTTCACGGATTTCGAGTACGACCAATTCCAGGATCTCGATTTGCGCAACGTCGTCGGCGGCGGGCTCGGCTATCATGTAATCAAGACGAAGGCCACCACGTTCGACGTTTTCGCCGGTGGCGACTACGACCAGGACTTCTTCGGCGCCATCGCCGCCACAGCAACCACCCCCGCAAGACCAGCCATCACCCGCAAGTCAGGCGAAGTCGTTCTCGGCGAAACCCTTAACGCCAAGCTCAACAACCGCACCTCCTTCACCGAACAATTCAACCTCTATCCCAACGTCTCCGATACCGGCACCTACCGCTTCCAATTTGACGCCACCGCCGCCACCAAGCTGAAGAACTGGCTTAGTTGGCAAGTCACCTACAGCGACCGCTACCTCAGCGATCCTCTCGTCGGATTCAAGAAGAATGACTTGATTCTTTCCACCGGCGTGCGCTTGACATTCGGCAAAGGCGCGTTCTAAATGGGTCGCACACACGCCCGTCATATCTGTGTTTAGACAAAGGAGGCAAGGCATGATCTATTGGATCGTTGTTGGGCTTATCGCCGGCTGGCTCGCGGGCCTCGTCATGAAAGGTGGCGGCTATGGTGTCTTCGTGGACATCATTCTCGGCATCCTGGGTGGCATACTTGGTGGCTGGCTTTTCGGCCGTTTGGGCATTTGGCCGGCCGGAGGGCTGCTCGGTTCTGTCATCGTCGCTTTCATCGGCGCCGTTATCCTCGTTGGGATTACTCGCCTCGTGAAAAGAGTCTAACGACTCGTATTCGAAGCAAACAAATCGCGCTGGCAGGGACCATCTCTTATGCCAGCGCGATTTTTCTTCCCAAGCGCTCCGCGAGCTCAATTTAAGCCCGTTCCCCCTTAACCAGTCCCCAGCCATCTCCGGTTTTGATACGAATTGGCCTTACCGATCACAAATTATCGTCAAAATCTTCACCTGTACTCCTGTACGTCGGGACAGGTGCGAATCTCCAAGGACAGGGAAACACAGGCGAAGATACAGGCGAAAGGTTAGCAATATATAATTCACTGAAACTAAATGACTTAACATGTTCCAGAGTGGGTCATGAGAGTACCGGAGCCATGGTTTGTACCTCAAAATGTGACTACTGTACCATCGCCTTTGTAACCCCACTGGTGTCAAATGGGTCAGGTGCAAGTGACTGGACCAAAAGACAGGGCTCGCGCATCTAAAGGCCAAGTCAAGTAACAAGCAAGAAAAAAACTTAGGGCTCTCGAATGTTCGGAGAAGTGGGAATGAATAACAGAGGATCGATGAAGACCAAAGACAGCAACCGGAAATGGATGTGGTGGTTCTTGGGGGTTGTGCTAGCCCTGCAGCTTTATTTTGTTCGCGAACTGGTGGCAGCTTTCGCGCTTTTTGCGCTTGGATTTGCGGCCGTCGCTTTCGTAATCATGAGTCTTTACATGCTTCAGAAGGTTTGGGAAACCGGCGTTCAGCGCGTAGCAGACAGCCAGAACCCCGTGGTGGATATTGCCCGGCGCGGTGTCAACGCTGTCGAAGACCTGGCGCGCCGCCAGTTGCGTCGCCCTGGTTCTGCCGCGGCTCGTTAAGCAGCCAGCAAGTTTCTGGGCTTTTGCCAGAGCACACACAGAGCTACTCAACCTGACTCCTTCAGGATGATCACAGCCTCTGTAGTAGTAAAAAGAAAAAGGCCAGCCGCCCTGAGAGAACGGCTTGGCCTTTCTTTTTCCGCAAGAACCGCTTGGCCTTCTTCTTTTCCGTCCCCTAATTCCTAACTCTTCGAAATCCTCAACACGATCACCTTCGACGATTTCAGCGGCATCACGAAACTTACGTTGCACGCGCGCCTGGTCACCTTTCCAGTTGACTCCCCAGGCCGCCCTCCCTTTCCGGAATGGACCAGAGCTGGAGTGAAAGCCCCTACCGCCTCGCCGGGCATCTCAAGACTCTGACTCAGTTAGGAAATGAGTGGACTATGTTTCTCGTCCCATCTTTGTCGCACGGCAGCCAGGAGTTTCTGTTTGTCGGTTCGCATTTGAAGGACCAGCGCCTGGTTGCCGGTCTCTTCATGCCGCGCGGCCCACAGCACCATTTCCGTGAGCACCGGCGCAAGATCGATTCCCTTGGCCGTCAGTGTGTAAATCATTTTTCGCCCATCGGCGGGATCTCGTTGCGCCTCGATAATACCGTAGGATTCCAGCCTACGCAGGCGGTCCGCCAAAATGTTGGTGGCGATTTTTTCATCGGAGTGCAGAAATTCGTTAAAGGTTTGGTACCCGCGGAGCATCATGTCGCGCAGGATCAAGAGAGACCAACGGTCCCCCAGCATTTCCACGGAAGCATTCAGCGGACATCTGGAACGGCGCTTGGGGGCGGCGCTTCTTTTTTGCACAGTTATTAGGCTAGCATTTTTTACTTGCATTTTGCAAGTTAGATTGGCAGACTGCTTCCCACCGTGAAAGAAAACGGAGCTTGACATATTCCCATACAGGAATGTATTGTTGGGCTCATGGCGCGGGCGGCAACCACTTCGGATGCTTTCAACGCTGTCGCTGAGCCGCGGCGGAGAGAGATACTCAACTATCTGGTGCTGCAGGAGCGGCCGGTGGGGGAGATTGTGGATGCTTTGGAGATGGAGCAGCCTTCCGTTTCGAAGCATCTGCGCGTTTTAAAGGATGTTGGGCTGGTGCATGCGCGGCGCGACGGGCGGCAGATGTTTTACCGGACGAATGCGGCGGCGATCCGGCCTTTGTACGAGTGGGCGGAGACGTTTGAGCGGTATTGGCAGCGTCAACTGATTCGCGTCAAAGAACGGGCTGAGGAGAAGAGCGGCCGGTGATTGATGTATTTTTATTTCAGCATTGAGTTCGATAGCTGCACTCGTCGTGGCACTTAAGAATGAAGCAAGAGTGGAAACGAAAATTGGACCAAAACGTCATAACTATCTAAAGGAGAGCATTATGCAAATGAATCCGTATCTTATTTTCAACGGGCAGTGCGAGGCCGCGTTCAAATTCTACGAAAAGGCCCTCGGCGGCAAAATCGAGGCAATGATGACTCACGGCGAGTCGCCCATGTCCGACAAAGTGCCGGCGGAATGGCGAAATAAGATCATGCACGCGCGCATGACCGTGGGCGGAGTGGCTTTGATGGGCTCCGACGCGCCACCGGACCACTATGAAAAGCCCCAAGGCTTCTCGGTATCACTTACCACTAAGGACCCGGCCGAAACCGAACGCATCTTCCATGAACTTGAGCAAAACGGTAAAGTGCAGATGCCCGTCCAGAAAACTTTCTGGTCGGCTCGCTTTGGAATGCTTGTCGACCAATTCGGCATCCCGTGGATGGTTAACTGCGAGCAAGCAGCTCAGCAGTCGGCCTAACGTTTTGTCCCATGGAGGACGCCCGCAATCCGGCGTTCTCCTCTCAAATCTTCATCGATCACACGAGAGGAGGGAAGTTCATGAGCTCAGTGATGCAAAGTCCTGCAATAACTCAATCGGCCGCGACAGCCGGTGCGACCTCGAAGAAAATGGTGTGGGCCGGACGCGTTATCAGCGCTATACCCGTACTTTTATTGCTCTTCAGCGCCGTACTGAAACTGGTCAAGGCCGCTCCTGTCGTCCAGGGATTCCCACGCTATGGATATCGCGAGAGCCTGATTGTCATCATTGGAGTGCTTGAACTCCTCTCTTGCATCGTGTATTTGATTCCGAGTACGGCTGTACTCGGTGCAATTTTGATGACCGGCTATCTTGGCGGTGCGACTGCCACAAACGTTCGTGTCGGCGATCCGTCCTACATCATGACTGTTCTTTTGGGCGTTTTCGTCTGGGGCGGGCTTTTCTTCCGCGATGGCCGGATTCGCGCACTTATTCCTTTCCGGCGCTAGGCTGCTCTCGGGGAAACGGGTCTTGTGATCGAAAGATTGAATAGTCGGAGTAGGGATCATGATTGCTCACAACCCCCTCCACGGATCCGGACAAGCGGCACTACCGCATCCGGCTCTTGCCTTAGGTAAGGACGCCCATGCGACGCAGGGGATAGGGATGAC
>Ga0073928_10002711_pt1 | contig 29661 bp, 20 predicted proteins | sample PaiPotPPA55metaG_FD_76969 | JGI IMG/M metagenome (GOLD analysis project Ga0073928, IMG submission 76969) | Iron sulfur acid spring bacterial and archeal communities from Banff, Canada, to study Microbial Dark Matter (Phase II) - Paint Pots PPA... ...
ACGCTTCGCCCCCAGCCTCTCGGCTGACGGTGCAAGACTCGGGGTCAGGATGGGTCACTACTCCTTTCCTGTAAGACTCTTTCATTCTCTACATCATGCCGGTTTATCCCGGCGCTCAACGAACCCAATTTTGTGCAAGTGCATTGGTTTGAATTGCGGGCCTGGCTGCGCCACAAGTAAGCGCTTTTTTGACGGAACGAACCCAATTTCGGGCAAGTGCATTGTTTTGAGCAGCAGGCTCGCGACCGGCGCCACTGCTTGCGCCGCGAATTTTCGGAAGAAGGGAATTTTAGGTGACGGGAGGCAGGAAAAGGAGGCAAAAGCTCGGGAGAGATGTGGCTGCGTCTGGCAGAGGAGCGGGCTTGGGCGATGAAATAGAGAAGATGGCGGTGTTGCGGGCGGCGGCAGACCGGTGAAAATGAGAGGGAGGGCAGAGCTTGAGGGCTCGAGGTGGGGGGGGGCTTGGGGAAACGGGGAGTAAGGATCAGGTTCCTGCGCGGATTGTGTTTCCACTGCTAACGCGGGATGTTGAGGCTGGCACTACTGCGGCGGGGTCGACGGTCTCCAGGTCTAGCGCGGGCAGGCCGGGGGATATCCGGGTTGGCTCGGGCTCGGCGTCGGCGGGGGAGGGGGTGGGTTGCAGCGGTTTCGGCGGGCGGTCGCGCAGGAGGGAGCGGAGTTCCTTTTGGGCGCGGAGATAACGGTTTTGGACGCGGTTGAGGTAGCGGTCCAGGCGGTCGAATTCGACGAGTTGTTTGCTGGGGTCGAGGTTCAGGCGGTCGAGGGTACGGGCGAAGCGGGTGAGGCGGATTTTGATCCACTTAGCGGCGACCATTTCTTCGACGAGGTCGAGTTCGGCCTGGTCTTGGGGTTGCCAGCAGGCTTGCTGGCTATTGCAGAGGTCGTCGAATTCGGCTTGATCTTCGCCGGGTAGGAGGATGGAGCGTGCATAGTAGCCGTGGCGGATGGCGTTGAGGGAGGAAGCGGCTTTGCCTTGTGGGGTGAGGGGGCCGGTGGAATCTTGGGCGTTGCGGCGGTTGGCTTGGATTTGTTGATCGGAGGCCATGCTGCGAAGTCCCTTCCTACCCGGAGGCTACCATGCGGGGGGGGGCAAAGCCGGGGGGCGGGAGGCGGGGGACGGGGATAAGGGGTTTGGATTGTTGGGGAAAGGAAAATTTGTGCGAGTTGTGAATGTAATCCGGCGGCGGTGGCCGTGGGGTGAGCCGCAGGTTTGCGCGGCTAGAAACCTAAACCAAGCCGCGCAGTGTGCCTTTGTTGGACGGCTGTACCCGCGATGCCATAGACCGGAGGTGGAGTGCAGAGGGGTCGAGGTAGGCGGCGAATTCACCGCCCACGGTCAGCCCCGCAGTCAACTTCAAGTAGCACTACTGCTCATTAGAATTTGCACCAGCATCGGCGCAGTGCGCACGGAAGGCCTGTGAAAATTGACTCCGGCGAAGACGCCGGGGTTTCGGTTTGATGATCGGTTACTGCTCAGTTGAGTGGCAAAAAACGCTTGGGGAGTTGGAAAGCCAGCCAGCCAAAATGTGGCTGGGGATTCCCTACTGAACCGTGAAGCTGATCTTGGTCGTAAAGCTGCCGTTGGGCGTCGTTACCGTAATGGGGCCGGTGGTAGCGCCCGATGGAACCGTGGCCCGAATACCCTGATGTGACGGGACTATAAGCGTCGTCGCCGGAGTTCCGTTGAAGCTAACTGCCGTGGCGCCTAGAAACCCGTCACCAAACAGGAGAATAGATTGGCCGGCACTACCAATTCGGGGAATGATGTTGGCGACGTGTGGTAGTGGTTTCGGTAATCCTAAATCCATCACAAAGATAGTGCCACCCACATAAGTACCCGCATTGAAGTCTGCACCGTATAACTTCCCGTCTGTCCCTTGGGTCAAAATGCACTCACATTCACCAATGAGCGCATTTGTGAAATTATAGATCGTTTTGAACTGGCCGGTAGACGGATTGACTCGAAAGACACTGCTGTAACCCGTATAGCCGCCCCCAAACTCGCCGCGGGCGGTTCCATAAAGCATGCCGTCACTGGCCTGGATGAGCGTCTCGGGAATGCCGAACTGGAGGTTGTCGAACTGGTAGATGGTTTTATAATTCCCATCCAGGTTGGCTTCGTAAATCGTACCCGCGTTGGCAGCACCACCCTGGGGCAGAGTACCGAAGAACTTGCCATTGGTGGCTTGCATGAGCGCAATCCCGTGATTGACGCCGAACTTGCCCGTAGGCATCGAGGGTACAACCCATGAAAATGCACCGCTGGTCATCAGCCGATAGATGCCTAATTGAGCTGTGTTGCCCATCAAACTGATGCCGTAGAAATTGCCGTCGATGCCGATGAATGGGGCGCGGGGCACGCCCTGTGCTGGCGTAAGCGTGTAGAGATCAGTCGTCTTCCCGCCGTAGTCCAGCCGGGTAAAGGTATTCGTCGTGCTCCCAGTAACACCAAAGAAGGTATAGAGATTGTCGTCTGGATACTGCACGACGTAATTCGGACCACCCTGGGTGGCGCCGTTGTATGCATGGAGAGTAACAAGCCCCTTCAAGGTGGAGGCGAAAAGATCGGCGATTTGCGTTGTCCCAGAACTGGAATAACCACCATAGAGATATCCATTGAGCGCGGCCGTTAGCCCGAGAATAGTTATGCCAGAAGGAACAGGCGGAAAGGTATAAACCGTGTTGTACCTTCCGCTGGCGGTGATAGAAAATATCTGACCGCCGGTTGCGGCAACGCCCCAGAACAACCCTGGGTTGACTTCGACGAAGGCTGTCGGAGTACCGCTTGTCCTGAAAGTGTAAAGCAGCGTGACTGTGGGCTGCGATCGTGTCGCGTACTGTGCATGTGCCGGCAAACCCGATAGCACCCAAAGGACGACGGCCAGGGTTTTGGGCGCCGAGCGGTTGATGCGGGTCCCGGCTTGGGGGTTCATAATCTTCATATTATGCGCCATTGCCGAGCCAAAGGCAACGGCGTGCTGTACTGCTCAAAATAACCGTACTGAGCAGTGTTGCCGCGCCAGGCGTCGGCGGAGAGGCCGTAAACACGGCCGTCCAGCCGTTCCCTGATGGAGCGGTCAGCTGGCCGGCGGCTCGTCCATTTCCTCAATGAAGCCGACCGCGGCACCATGACTTGAGCAGACCTGATGAAAAAACTGCCGGCTTACTGACGCCTCATCGAAGAGCAGAAGCGCCGGCAGGAGGCCTTTGGTATCCATGGCGACCACGACGGAAGGACGAGGAACGCAACTCATGGACCTGGTAAATCATCCCCATAGTAGCAGGACCGGCCAAACGCGCAGGCCTGTTCGGGTCTACCATCTCACCCCTGTTCACCGGGCAGATGCCCGGCCAGGCGCCGAAGCCAGCCCGCTACCTGGACCGCAGGGAGATCGTCCCAAGTGACATCTGTGCCCTGCGCGATCGCACCATGCACGGCCTGGCCGACGCCGAGAATTCCGGCACGCGTCCCGGTATTTCATACTGCCCCTTACAATGAAATTTTGTCGCGTAACAAGAACAACCTGCCGTGTTGCGCTGTGCGCCACGGAGGGCCTGTAAATATTGACTCCGGCGAAGACGCCGGGGTTTGGTATGATGATCGGTTACTGCTGAGTTGAGTTCATCTGGGCAGAAGCTTAGGAGTGTCGCCGAATCCCAGCTCTGCACTTTTGGAGGACAGGGATATGCCTCGATGCCTTTGTGTTGCGATAGCGGTCATGATCTCGGCTGGTTGTCTGGCTCTGGCTGAGCCGACGGTCACCGTGGGTCCGAAGAGCGGGCCGCCAACTGAAAAGGTGGCAGTCCGCGGAACGGGATTCGCGGCTAATGAGGCCGTCGATCTTTACCTTGACACGACCGATTTGGCACTGGCTACCACCGGTCCACACGGTTCGTTTAGCGGCATCCATTTGACGGTTCCAGCCTCAGCGCTGCCGGGTGAGCATTGGATTACAGGAGTTGGGAGATCCAGCGGGCTGGCGGCGCAGACCCCTTTTCTGGTGCGAACGGACTGGCCGCAATTCCTGGGCGGCCCCGAGCATCACGGCTACAATTCCACCGAGAACGTATTGAATGCGTCCAACGTAGCCGGCCTGCAACTGTTGTGGAAGGCTTCCACGCAAGGAATTAACTCGTCGCCGGTGCTGGCAAATGGAGTGATCTACGTGGAGTCGCTGTTGCGGTACCTGTATGCTTTCGATGCCGTGACTGGGAAACTGTTGTGGATGGCGCCCGCCGGTAACTCGTCCAATAATTACGCCGCCACGCCGGCCGTGGCGAACGGCGTAGTCTATGCTGTCGCGAACGACGGGCTTTTCGCCTTTGATGCCGACACCGGGCAACCGCAATGGCACGCGTTCTCGGGCTCCGGCACTGGGGGGCTCACCGTGGCGAACGGGCTAGTGTACGTGGACGCTGGCGATTTCTATGCTGTAAATGCGGCGACGGGGCAGCCGCTATGGAGCGCACCCATCGGCTCTTACTTCCAGGCTATGGCGGGGGTAGCGAATGGGGTGGTCTACAAGGGGGGGCTCGATGGATTTATGTACGCGCTCGACGCTGCTACCGGGCAGCAGATCTGGAAAAGCGCGTACACGCTCGGATCCATGGGCGGCGCGGCCGATGTGGCAAACGGCGTAGTCTACGAGCAGTCATACAACTTCTTTTTCGCCTTCGACACGGCCAGTGGGCAGACGCTCTGGAGCGCAGCCCTCGACCCCATGGTCTCCGGCCAAGTCTCCTCTAGCCCCGCGGTAGCCAACGGGGTGGTCTACGAAGGCCCTTTTGCCTTCAATGGCGTCACTGGACAACTGCTCTGGACCGCGCCCATCGCTGGATACGTCTTCTCTACCGCAGCGGTGGCCAACGGGGTGGTGTACCTGGCAGGCGGGAATCCGGGATCTCCGAATGATCTAAACGTCTACGCACTCGACGCGCTCACTGGACAGATACTGTGGACGGCCGTTACCGACGGCGCGGTCCAATCGGCGCTGGCGGTGGCGAACGGTGTGCTCTATGTGACGTCCCCGAACAGCGTTTACGCCTTTGGCCTGCGGCCCGCGCAACCACCGGTCCGGCCGAACCCGGCTACTCTCAGGCCAACCCTTTACCCGCAACGATGAAATGGAGGGAGTTCAATCGACTGCTGGTCTTCGAGGAGGAGCGGCTGGGCCGGACACAGGCTTAACACTGCCCCTTTTTGACCGTACTGAACAGTGTTACCGCGCCAGGCGCCGGCGGAGAGGCCGTAAACACGGCCTTCCAGCCGTTGCCCGATGATTGGATTTTCAACTGTAATGGGCAGCGAGAGCAGCGGCGCGGCAGCGCAAGCTTGACAGCCGCGATGCGTCTGCAACACGACGTGATCGCTGCCCTGCGGGCCATCCAGCAGTCCGCCAAAATCCGCCGGCCTGGACAAGATGACGGAGGAAGAGGCAGCGCGTTAAAAAATTAAGCCAGCCCACCAGATAAGATAGACCGCCGCTTTCGTATGGTCCTGGGTACCAATGTGCGCATCTCGGCCGCCATCAAGCCTGAAGGCCGGCAAACCCTGTTGGTCTACGTGGTAGCCTTGGGCGCCGTGGAATTGTTCGTCTTAATCTACGAGTGGCCGATCCGCTCCACCGATTCATTGGCCGGCCAGCAAGCGCCGATTCACAGGCGGCATTTGGATAGCACCGAAGAGATGCGGCGGTTGTTGGCGCGCCCAGATCGAAGAACGCGAACCCGTTCCAGGGCGTACCCGTCGCGATACGCACCGCCGAACTCAGCGAACGGTAGATGTGGCCGTCGTACTCGAATCCGTCCTCGCGGACGCGCACGACGATGTGCTTGCCTCGATACCGCCGCACCAGCATCGTTCCGGGAATGGGTAGCCGCGGGTCCTCGGTTGACGCGACGCGCGTCTCGATTGTTCTGCTCTCGTCCAGTTCTACCTTAAGGAAATTAATCCGTTGGGATAGCTCGGGTCCTGCGCAAGTACTGCCAGAAATGTATACAGAATCGTTTCCGTCCAAGGGCCGGACGGCGTGGGTGTGAGTTCATAGGCGATACCGTAGCCCGCTGTTCCTCCGCCTGAGGTCGCGCCGTACAGGTTGTCCTGCTGGTCGAAGATGACTCCGGCTGTCAGCGGACTCGCGCCATCGCTGCCGCCGGCGAAGCTATGCAGCACGCGGAGGGTCCAGGCGCCGCAGGATTTCGGTGACAGCCTGTACACTGTGCCCAGGTTGGCGGCATCGCCGAAATTCGTAGCGCCGTGTAAATTGCCGGTCGCGTCCAAGATGGGCGTGGCATATGGAGTAGCGCCATCAGCCCGTCCGGTGAAATTGTGCATCACCGTCTCAGTCCAGCCGGCCGATCCTTCCGTAAGTTTGTAGATTACGCCAAGACCAGAGGCGCCGCCGGCATTCGCGCCGCCGGATTCCGTCACGCCATACAGATTGCCGGCTGAATCGATTACCAGTCCGCGGTAGAGGTCGTTTCCTCCGCGCTCGGAGCCAACGCCGAACGACTTCATCACTTTCAACTGCGCCGCTGTAAGGGCGGTCGAGATATGAGAACCAGAGGGTTGCTCTATACATAAGATTGGTGCACCAGGTGTAGAATCCGCCGTTACTCGAGCGTGCCGTTCGGTACATTGTGTCCATCTGGCTTTTAAAGTGCACGCAAGCCATTAGAGGATTTCCATCTATGACACAGAAATGGTTAGCAGCTACGATATCCGTCTGTGCGAGTTTGTGCCTACCGGCGCTCGCGCAAATGCAGCGGACGCCCACGGTCCAACCGGGCCAGAGCGGCAATCCGAACTCGGCCATTGCGCAACAGGCCGCTGTGGATAACGCCTCACATCAGCAAAGCACAATGAACGACAAGGCCTTCGTGCGCGACGCCGCGGAGGGTGGCATGACCGAGGTCGAACTAGGTAAACTGGCCCAGGATAAAGCCACCAGCGATGCCGTCAAGCAGTTCGGCCAAAAGATGGTGGACGATCACACAAAGGCCAATGACGAACTGAAGAAAGTAGCCGGCGCTGAGTCCATCACCATTCCGGAGAAGTTAGATTCGAAACATCAGGCGCGAGTGGACAAGCTGGCGAAGCTTTCGGGCGACGAGTTCGACCGAGCTTACGTCAAGGACCAACTCAAAGATCATGAGCAGGACGTGCATGAATTTAGCGAAGAAGCGCAATCCGGCAGCGACGCCGCGGTGAAAAACTTCGCGTCGCAGACCTTGCCGACTATTCAGCAACATCTGGCCATGGTGAAGGACCTGAACAAGACAACCAAGTCGCGCTAACGCGTCACGGTAGCGAACGACTATTACAAAGCTTACCTCGCGCTAACGAACGGCGGGGCGCCCGACGGAGGTCACATTGGCGCTTGCGATTAAGAGATCGCATGTTCTCGCGCTACAGCGGCGTCGCCTCCGGACCTCCGGAATGATCCTAGGCTCCGACGGAAATTTCTATTGGACGGACGGCAGGGGCCTTTTCCGCTTTACGCCGAGCGGACGATTAACAATCAACGGTTCTGAACCCTAGCCGCTGACAGCCGTCCTAGGATATGAAGGCATCGCGCTAACAATTCTATTTTAGCCCGTAGATCGCGAGAGCCGGCTGCGCCCCACCCGGCAGTTTCTCGTGCGTATTGGTTTCCGGATTCACCCGCTCCTGTTGAAACGTGGCTACGTACACTTTGCCGTTGGCGACCGTCGGAGGGCAGAACTTCGCGTGCATTCCCAGGCTATCCGCCGGGATCTGCTCATCTTCACTACTCCATAATTGCCCTAATTGCCCTCTCGATACATCCGCTGCATCGAAGGCGCGTAGAATACCTCGGACGACATTGCGATTCGCATTTTCGGCGAAAGGCATGGTGACCCACACGATCCCGGTTCCCGCCTTGGTTCCATCCGATGAGACCGTGATAAAGCCTCCGGGCATGAAGATCGGACCGCGTTGCTTATCGTTAGTAAGTCCGTTCGGCGGATTCGGGAGAGGCGCCGATTCGACACTAGTTTTGAATGGCGTGTCCGACTCAAATTTCCATCCTACCTCGGTGTCAGGGATAAGTTTGTATTGCTTGAGCCGTTGTTCTTCACCCATGACGTACACAAACATTTGGTCCTGCCCGGGCCAGATTACCGGCGATCCATGAATATTCCAATAGATAATATCCCCGATGGCGACCGGATTTTGTGTTCTGCTCAATGGAGGGTTAGTCGATTGGAAATCATGTAGAGCACTACTGGTGCCTCGTCCCAGGTTATTGCGGTCGAGCAGATAGATCCGGCCTTCTTTGCCGCCTGCTAGCATGAGATGGCTTCCGGGTACAGGAATCGCCGCACCGGAACCCAAATCCACATCAAACTGGAGTAACTGGTCGTGGTTCGCCGGCGTGAACCAATCCTGTACCTGGAACTTGCCCGAGACGAGCTTGATCTTCAGAACGCTGTTGCCGAAATCGGTAACACCGTTGAACGTGCCATCGCCCGTCGCAAGGAACAGGTTACCGTCGGTGTCAATCGCAGGGCCTTGACCGGACATCCAGATGCCGCCTCGGCCCTCGTCGTTGCTGGCGGAACGCTCGGTCAATGTGTCGGAGAAGACGTCGATCAGCCTAAGGGCCTTCGGTTTGGATACATCGTACGCGAAAATCCAGCCATGGTAAGCCTGACGATCACAGTGGCCGCCGAACATTACGTATAGCGTGTTCTTATCCAAGGCCAGGCCCGGTCGATTCAATTGCAGGAACGCGTCGAAGGTCACCCTGTTATTACCAGTGCCTTTGACGGATCCCGCGATTGGGATCTGTCCGAGTACGGTGCCGTCCGCGAGATTAAGCGAATACAGCTTCTGAACGAAAGTTCCGGAAGGTGTCTTGGATTTCGCCGCGACAAAAACAATCCCTTGCTTTGGTGCGCTGGCGTTGGTGATTTGAATGACGGGCGTGCTGGTAATGCCGATCTCAGTAGTAATATCGACACAACCACCCGGCCCCATGCCCAGCTTGTTGCTTAACTCCTGGCTCTCAACGTGCGTTCCCAGCACATCCGGGCCTGTATGCCACACGAAACGCTTCGATTCCTGCCCGTCCGGATCGGCGGTCGTATCGTCAGCGTCGAAGGCGTAAACGCTGTTGTGTTCGGTCGCTACAAGCGCGATGTTAGTCCCCATCGGCGCCGCTGGGCGACTCCTGATTTTGGCTGCCGAAACGATGAGCGGCTGCGCATACACGTTGCCATCGACGATCCTGAAAGCCAATTTACCGAAGGTGGTCTTGTTCACGTTGAACGTGTTCAGCTTTGTCTCCGTTAGATTTGCGGCCGAACGGGAGTTATCGTAGCGCTGTGTAAGAACGTCCACCTGCGCGACAGCAGGCGCTGACCCCGAGGCGACGATGATACAGATCCGCCAGACAACTAAGTAGACCCAAGCGTTTCGCATGTCATGTCCTTTCTGTGAGTAAACTGAGCGATGTCAAAACTCGAGCCGAACGAGCGGGATAACTCGCGCGCACTCCGCAGATAAGAGCCTCTCGCCGCGTTTCAATCGTAAGATCTTTCTCGGTTAGTTCATGCAGCAGATCCGAAGCGTCTAACCGGGAGTCCGTGGGCAGCCGTCACATCCCTTTTTCCATTTCGTCGATCAAGAAAGTTCAGGGCTTAAGTTCGTACACGTCCACCGTGCCGTCGTAGGTCGGCACGAACAGCTTTCCGTCTGCAACGACCGGCGTGCAGAATTTCGAGTGATTGAAGGTAATACCAACCCGTTGGCTGTCCCATAGCAGTTTCAAACGGGGTGTCTCGGGATCAAGCGGCGTTGGATCGAGGTTGGTGGCATCGTAGGCGCGGGCGATACCGGCCACCACGTCGTGGTTCGCATCTCCGTCGATCGGCGCGAGAGACCAGACGATACCCGTATTCGGATGGGTCCCATTTGAGGATAACGAGAGCATGCCGCCCGGCATGCCGCCGATCCCCACAGGTGAGTTTGCCAACGCGGCCGACGCTACTTCCGCGCCTTTTCCAACAAAGGTCACTTGACCGGTGGCGATGTTCAGTTTCCATGCGCGCAGAGATTCGTTTTCACCCCAGGTAAAAATCATTGGACCATTCGAACCATTCCAGTACACCGGCGATCCGTGCAGATGGTGGGTCTTGCTCGGATTCAGCGCGGGATTGCCCAGCAGGAAGTCGATGTTGCCCGAGACTGGCAGGCCAATTCCGTCGTAGGTGACATAAATGGGCGGCGACTTCAGTACCGACAGATTGTCCACGACTTTGCCGAGATGGTGACGATCGAGGACATAGAGAAGGCCATCTTTGCCTCCGCCGAGCAGCAGCGTGTTGTCGGGCGGAAGGACCGGAGCAGCCGAGCCTAGATCCTGGTCGCGATAGTCGTAGTTCGCGTCGGTTTTGCGATCCGAATCTCGAAACGGAATGAACCAGTCGTCCAGTGTCAGCGTCGCACCGGCGCCCGTATGCGTGTATTTCAACCGTACGATAGCCTCGGCGAAATCTGTGGTCCCATTGAAATCGCGAATGTCGTTTTTGTGATGTTGCTCATAGCCGCCATTGCCTGTGATCGCGTAGACGTTCCCTTCGGCATCGGCGGCCGGTCCTTGCGACGCGTGCCACATGCCTCCGCCGAACGTGCTGGGAGTCGACACCCAGGCCGCCGTTTGCGTGAACGTATCCACATCGAACGCGACCATCCAGCCATGCGGCGCGCCCGGACTTTCGCCGCCGGTCGTCGCGATGAACAGTGTCTTGTGGTGCCCCCGCAACGGCACAAGGAGCAACGCCGCACGTTGCTTCTGGTTGGGCTGGAGCGTCACGGTCCGCCCTTGCTGGTTCTTCATGCTGGCCTGGATCGGTTTCGGCTGTCCGATCTCCTGCATCCTGTTGATATCGATCTGATGGAGAAACAGCGCAGGCTGCCCATTGGGCTGGAGCATCCAGTTGGTCAGGTACATCCGGCGCGAATGAGGCGCGGCGGCATCCAGGTCGATTACCGGCGTGCTGAGGATGCCCCACTTGATATTGATCCCCCACGCGTCGATGCCGGTGGAACGATGTTGGCCTGGCTTGTTGGTTGCGGGCGGCTCGAATGGGGCGCCAAGTTGCGGCGTATGCCACGAGCCCTTTCCATTGACGTCGAAAGCCCAGAGTGTGTTGCCCATAGACGCGACGAACAGCACGTCGTGTTTCTGCCCGTCGGGCATTTGCAGGCCGGGGACATACAAAGGCTGTGCTTCGATGCGCGGGTCATCAGGAACGTGGAAGCTCCGCACACGTTGCAGGCCCTTGCTCGCGACCAGGGCCGGCGTGAGTGTCGTCTCGGTCAGATTGGAGCCTGTTCGGCCGTTATCGTAGGATCTGGTCAAAACCAGCGTCGGCATAGTTCATCTCCTCCCGGCTGCCGAACGGCTCGCACCGTTCTGCGGAGCTTCATAGGTCAACGGGAACGGGGATTCTGTGAGGACGTTCATGCGATCTCTCCTTTCGCGCCCTTCGCGAAGGCTGAAAAGCGCGTCAAGGCGTCCCAGCGCAACGCCACAGAGGCGGCGAGAAAGCCGCAGCATGCGAGGGCGCCGCTTGCCAGGCCGTCGAGCACCGCCGCCCGCGCTGGGAGCGAATCGCCGGCGCCAAGAAGCAGGTTATCCACGGAGAACAGAAGCGGCAGAGTCAGGTAATAGACGGGCCTGCGGCGAGCCAGGCACAACACCGGCACGGCCAGCGCCACTTCGAGCAGCACGGCTGGCACTGGCGGCATGCTGAAAGCCCATCGCGAACCGGCTAACCCGGCCAACGCGTCGAACAGCGTGAATCCGACGATCGCCCAGCGGCGGTAGCTTATCGGACAGCCGGCAAACGCCATCGCGGCGGCCACTGCTAACGTGTCGATAGAACCCGCGATCGGTACGTACATGTCAATCCTCCTAATCCATGCAGCCTGACTACTAAGTCCCTCTTCAGATCTTCTGCGGCGCAGTATAAGTGACACCCAGCCGGTAGCTCGTGTGTGGATGCGGCGTTTCGGCAGCTTCGACGGACAGCGCATAAAATTGCTCTACGGCCACCTCGACGGAAAACGGCGAGCCGTTGGTCTTTTGGTCAAACGAGTGCCCGCCTAGCATGCTACCGTTTTCTCCCTTGACCGTTACTTGAACCGTCGTTTGGGGCTTCCAGCCCGCCGTATCGGCGGTAAGGCGCAGTTCCATGCGAGTGTGCGCCTCGGCAAATACCCGGCACACCTGTACGCTCTCGCCTGAGATCGCCGGCGGAATATCGAGGTCGGAAGCGCCTTCATACTCCTGTGTGGTCGCGATCGGCTTAGGCGCGAACTTTTCGATGCGAGCCGGCAGGCCATAGCAGACGTAGCCAGTGCCGTTGGCATTTTTGGGGACCGTGATCGCTACGCTACCGTGGGCATCGGTGCGCACGCGGGGAGCGGCGTCGTCGGTGAGGTTCTGTAACTCCCGATCGGCTCCGAAACCGGTCTGTACGGTGATCGTGCGAGTAGTGCCGGCGTCCTTGTTCAATCCCACCAGTAAGTGCGTACCGCCGAGGCGTTCATAGGCGAAGACGCCGTCGTCCTTCCAGCGCTGGAGGGTGTCTCCGGTGGCCACTTTTTCGTGGATCCAGATGAGGCGATTCGATTTTGTCTTTGAGTCCGAAGCAATTGGGATCCTTGCTATAGTCGCGATAGAAGACACAAGGATAGCCTTCGGACGTCAAAATGTACGCATAGGCGAGCATCTTGTTGACGACGATAGGCCCGCCGATGCCGCCACGATCCGTATCGTGGTTTTCGACAAACGTGACGGCTCCGAGAGGATCAGCGCCGGCCAGTCCCGCGTGGTCGAGTGTGAACATGGGAAACCCACCCGGGCTGTTGCACATGTTCTTGAGCACGAAATGCAAAGGAAAATCGAAGGAAGACGAGCGATGCTGTACGGCGTTAGACCAATTTTGGAGATTCTGTATATTGCCGTCGGCGAATTCTCCTACGGCGAACTTACCCACCATTGACTTGGAGTGCAATAGCTCAGTGATGAATACAGTCGACACTCCCTTGGTGTTATCCAGACGGTATCCTTGCACATCGAGGGCGCGTGTCAGCCAGTCGGCCGCGTCGATCAGTTGGGCGCCGCATTTGCCCTTGGGCTTTCCTCCATTGATGGGAGCCAGATCGCGTCCGAAGGAAAACTGATCGCTGAACACGCCAGGGTCTTCGGGGACGTGGGGATGGAAATCGATGGGCCCCTTTGGGAAGCGCCCCTGCTGATTGTGCTGGGGAGCGAGGTTACCGAACGCATCCTTATAAGCGAAATTAAAGTGGCCGTCGTCCCCGTCGCGCTGATTCTCGACCAGATCAAGATAGATGTCTATGCCATTGGCGCGCATCATGGCGGCGCACCGCTCTAATGCTTCACGGCTGCCGTAGCGCGTGGGAACCGTCCCTTTCTGATCCTTGGAGCCGGGATCGTAATCGTCGAAGGGATCGTACCCGTTCGAGACTCCGCCGGAAGCGCCCTTCAGCGGCGGAGGCAGCCAGATGGCGGAAAAGCCGGACGTAGCCAAGTCATTGGCCTGCTTGGCCAGGTGATCCCACCAGAAAATACCTGGCCCGCTGGTCAGCCCAAAGAAGAAGCCCTCCAACAGCACACCCACTATTTTCCCTCCTCATCAGTTCAAATCACGAATGCCCGGAAAGGCGCGCCGCGCGAGGCGTTGACACGGGTCAGTTTCCGAGAGCATACTTCACCAGGTCCTTAAGGCCAAAGCTCGGTCCTAACGGCGGTTGCCAAGCGGGATCGAGAGTAAGCATGGAGTCGGGATCCCCGAACATAAGGCCAAGGAACACCTCGGCAACAATTCGGCCGCCCACGGGACCCAACTGGGGTGTTGTAACAGAGAGGTTTTCCTTGACCGGTATCTTCACTTTGGTCTGGTTACGGGCAGCTTCAGCGAGGATATAAGTCCACAGTGGACAATTTCCTTTGAAAGCGCTGAGTTCCGGAATGGATGCGATGGTGCCAAGAACATCACCTGGGCCGGGACTGTCGATGGCCTTGCCGATTACAATTTCGTCGTCTTTGAGGGGAGTCACCTTCATGGCACGGGCCACATCCTGGCCGTTCGGCAGCCCAAGCTCAAAGGAACGAAGCAAATTGCGCTGCGCCAGCGACGGTGGCGGATCCGGGGCCACCGCCTGCGGCAGCATCGAGAGCGGATCAACCAGAGAGGTGTCGAGGCGATAGGCAAACTGAAGCCGCTTCTTGCTGTCCGGATTGGCGGGATTCTCGTCACCCCGGGCACGTATGTCGATATCGATGAAACGCCCCCAATCGATAGCCCAGTCAGTTGGCAGGGCGCGAAAACCGGTAAGGCCTTCCTTCAGACCTTGGGACGGCACCGGGAAGATGGGAAGCAGAATGTTATCGTTCAGCCGGTAACCCGGACGAATCATGGAGTGACCCAAACGGTAAGCCGCCACGGAAAATTCAACCGGCATAAACGGCTCGTTCTTCCAGTGAAAGAACTTAAGTCTATGCGGCGAGAAGTGACCATTATCTTTTAAAGCGTCTAAGACGCCGGCCGAAATGATCCTGGGAAGAAAGTCATTCAGCACCACGTAGTGGTAGTGAAAGCGGACGATCTTCTGGATCGCGCCGAAATCGGCATTCGCGTCAATCTCGGGGTGATCCTTGACGGTACGGTTATGGAAGCGGAGGAATAAGCCCTGCAATTGCGAGACAATACTGTTTTCATCATTGCGCGGATCGCCGATGAGCGCCCTTTGGACGGCGGCGTTGTTACGCGGAAGGTCCTGAGCGTTGAGATCGGAGCCGCCGGTGAGCTTAGCTCCCAACAAGAACGTAGGTCCGCCATCGTACATATACGGCTGATCGTCTTTGCCGCGCCCGTAGACGTTGTCTAAGTCAAAGGCTGGCGTGCGGAAATCAGTCAATGCATCGGGGTCGCTGTGTTTCATGAGGCTGCTCATCGGATCGAAAGTCAAGTCGTGATCGATGAATTGCCCAAAATAGGTGTATAGAGCAGGGATGCCGCTCTCCTCGTCGTCGATACCGTCCTTGGGCGGGTCGAAGTCGGAAATCATCTTGGTGCCCAGAGTCATCAGGTTGGCTCTGCTGCTAGCGTCGTCTTTGCCGTATTTGGCAGATGGCAACGATCGGAACATGCGGCCGAATCGCCCCTGCAGCAGTGGAGAGCGTACTGTCGATTTTTCTCCACGCAAGGGTTGGCCGTGGCGAGCGCTCATTCGGTGTTCTCCTTAATCCGAAGAATTTTGCAGACTGTCACCCGTTAAAGGTGAATTTAGATTATGCACTACTTAGCAGATGATGTCAAGACTATTATCACCTTTACTTGCATAACTTTACGTTTACTGTTCGATTACGGATGCCGAGCTGCGCACGCGGGAATTTCGAGGCCTCACCGGCTGCTCAGGCCTCGCAGTTGGTGGAGTGGTGCACCAACCGCCGTGTCCTCGGTAGTTGATCAGTCTTGACAAGCGGTTGAATTCGATTCAAGTTTCGAACGGGAACCTGTGGACCGCCTGCAGCGAAGTCCGCAACGGCAACGGCAACATCGTCGCGATGTCACCGGAGACCGGCATGGTCATGCGGACTCTTTCGTTTAACGGTACGGATGGCAGTATCCCCGAGGTGGGTGTGATCCAGGCACCGATGGCAGGATTAACGGCACGACCATCGGTGGTGGAACGTTCAGCAACGGCAAGGTTCGCACGGCACGCGCACCCTACGGTGCAGTAGCCAGCGCATTGACCACCTGCGGCGCGATCGGGCTGCCAATCCCGGTGACAAAGTCATAACCGGGCCCGGCATTACAGAGCGCGCCGCATTTGCTGTTGGAGCCTTGCGTGATGTCATGGAACGCCGTTGGGTTGGCATAGATTACGTTCAGAAAATTGGTACCGATCGGGCCTTTGCCGATGCCAGCGCGGACGCCGTTCGCGATCGCCGTAATCGCGCACCACTGCGGTGACGATGCGCTGGTGCCGCCCGCTTCCACCCAGCCGCCGATCTCACTGTTATAGACGGGCACGCCCGTGTAGGGATTGGCGTTGTAGGCCACGTCCGGGACGCCGCGCTTACCCGAACTCTGCGCGCTAAGCTGGTAGGACGGTTCCGGGAAATACATGCTCTCACCGCCGCCGCTACCGCTCCAAGCTACCTCGCCCAGGATATTCCCGGCGGAATCCAGCTTGAGTGTCGTACCTCCGGCGCCCACCACCAGCGGCGAAGCGCCTGGATAACCAAATAGATTGTGTCCTAAGTCCCCTGAAGCATTGATGTAAGTCACATTGGCATCCGCGAAGAAATGCTGATCGTAATTTTGCTCATTGGGCGGCTCTTTGTTGGTGCCCCAACTCATGTTGATAGCTGTGGCGCCAAGCTGTACCGCTATAGGCACCGCCTCCAATAAGGTCTGAACCTTGCCGTTGGCAGCTTCCACCACCAGTATTCTCGCCTGGGGAGCAATAGCATGCGCCCATTGTACGTCGAGGGATGTCTCGGCCGACCAGCCTCTGTTCGGTGGAGGCCTGGTGCCGGCAGCGTACACGATCGAGAGGCAGCCGTTGGCTTGAGTGCAGGCCGGCAGACCGAATTGCGTGGTGAATACTGCCAGGTCGGACTCGAGCGAAGGATAATCGAAAGCGACGATAGTCGCGACGATCTGTCCGGCGCCTTGATTGGCGATCTGATCGACGCCATAGGCGTGTTGCATTTGTTGCGGCGTGTAACCCGTGGGCGTCTTGCCATTCGTTCCGGGCAGAAGTTGTAAGGGGTGATTGGCTTCTGTGTCGAGCGGCGAAGGTTGCGCGAAGGCGCAGGTACATAAAGCGGTTGCCAGTACGGCGGCGAACGTGTTTTTCCACATAGCGTCAGACAGCGTATCACAGCGCGCCGGACGAGGTGTGCTACGAAACTTTTAGCGCTCCCGGTACTTGCCTTCGTCCAAGACGCGGTCGAGTTTGTAAGCGGCGCTGATCAGGGCCAGATGGGTAAGCGCTTGCGGGAAATTGCCGAGCAACTCGCCTTGCGGCCCGATCTCTTCGGCAAAGAGGCCGAGGTGATTGGCGAAGGCCAGGATCTTCTCGAAAAGCAATTGGGCTTCTTCCACCTGCCCGGCGTCGGTCATGGCTTCGACCAGCCAGAAGGAACAGGCGCTAAAAAAGCCTTCGTGACCAGGGAGGCCATCGCGCGCGGCTTTGTCCATGTCGTAGCGAAACACGAGGCCGTCCTCAGCGAGTTGCTCGCGGATGCGTTGGATGGTGGACACCATGCGGGGATCGGCGCCGGAGACGAAGCGCATGAGGGGCATCAACAGCGTGCTGGCATCCAGTGCGTCGCTGTCAAAACATTGGGTGAACGAATTCATCCCCTCGTGCCAGGACTGTTCCATGATGGCCTGGTAAATGCGATCGCGCTCGCACTGCCAGGTTGTGCCGCACACGGGCAGGGATCGCTTCAGCGCCAGGCGGAGGCCGCGGTCCAGGGCTACCCAACATTGCAATTTCGAATAAGTGAAGTGACGGCGGTCGCCGCGCACCTCCCAGATGCTCTGGTCGGGTTGTTGCCAATTTTGCGCCACCCAATCCAGAAGCCGCGAGACGCCCTGCCACATCTCGTAGGACAAAGGAGTACCGTATTTGTCGTAGAGATAGAGCGAATCCATGAGCTCGCCGCAGATATCGAGCTGTAAGTGACCGTAGGCGGCGTTGCCGATGCGGACCGGGCGCGAGCCGCGGTAACCCTCCAGGTGATCCAAGGTCTCCTCTCGCAGATCGTGGCTGCCATCGATGCCGTAGAGCACTAGCAGGCCGCTATTGTCTTCGATTTCCTTGGCGCGCGCCTGCATAAAGTGGGCGAAGGCCGCGGCTTCCTCGGTGTAGCCAAGCCGCATGAGCGAGTAGACGGTAAAGGCGGCGTCGCGCACCCAGGTGTAGCGGTAGTCCCAATTGCGCTCGCCGCCGATGAGCTCGGGAAGGCTGGTCGTGGGCGCCGCGACGATTGCGCCGGTCGGCATATAAGTAAGGAGCTTGAGCACAAGTGCGGAGCGCGAGACCATCTCGCGCCAGCGGCCGCGATACTTGCTACGCCCGGCCCAGCCCCGCCAGAAGCGCGTCGTTTCGCGGAGTAGTTGCATGCCATCGACGGGCTGCTCAGCGAGCGAACTCTCCGCGCGGCCTTCCCGATGGCGCAACACGAAGGCCACCTCCTGACCCGAGGACAGCACAAATTCGCAGGAGACGGACCGGTCTTCGACGTCGAGCGGCTGCTGGCTCTTCAGTACGAACTGCTGATGCGGCGACGAGAAGACCGCACCGCGACGATCCCGCTCCAGGTGCACGTGCGCCCGCTCGCGCGCGTAATCGAACGCGGGCCGGCACATCATGCGGAACTTGACTTCCCCGCGGATGGCGCGGGCTATGCGCACCAACTGGCGCGCATCCTGTTCCGTCTCGCCGCCGGACTCGCGCCCGATAGCCATGAAGTCGATGACTTCCGCCATCCCGCCTTCGCCGAGAAAGCGGGTCACCAGTACATTCGTGTCGGGCAGGTAAATTTGCTTGACGCGACCCTCGCCGGCCACGCACAGGCTGAACCTGCCGCCTTTTTCGTCGTCCAGCAGCGCACCGAAGATACTGGGCGAGTCAAAGCGCGGCAGGCAGCACCAATCGATAGAACCATTGCGCCCGACCAGCGCCACAGAGTGCAGGTCGCCAATTATGCCGTAGTCTTCGATCGGCTGGTAGCTCACGACGGTAACGTTTAGCGGGGCGGAGTCAGTTGGGCGCCCTCACCGATCACATCGCCGGAGACCACCAGTTCTACGCGGCGGTTCTGTTGCCGCCCTTCCGCGGTGTCGTTCGTGGCGACCGGATCGGCCTTGCCCAAGCCGACTGAGGTGATACTAACGGCTGCAACGCCCTCGCCGACCAAGTAGTCGCGCACGGCATCGGCACGCCGTTGCGAGAGCATCAGGTTGTATTCATCAGTGCCCACGCTATCGGTGTGGCCTTCCAACTGAAGCTTCAAGCCGGGGTAAGCCAGCAAGATACCGGACACCTTGGCCATCTTCTCGCGCGCGCCGGGTTTGAGCGTGTATTTGTTGAAGTCGAATAATACATCATTGATGTTGACGATCAGGCCGCGGGCCGACTCGCGGGTTTCGAGCACGGCGTTCAACTGCTGCAGCAAGCGTTCGCGCAACTGGGTTTTATCGGTTTCGGCTTGTTGGCGCGCGGCGACCGCTTCGGCAGCTTCCTGGCGCGCGCGGTCAGCATCGTTCTGGGCCTGCTGTTGTTGGGCGATGGCGGCGGCACGCGCCGCATCCGCCGCGGCCCTCTCCTGCGATGCCTGTTCGGCCGCGGCTTGGGCAGCGCGCTGAGCCTGCTCCGCCGCAGCGCGTTGCGCCTGGGCCGCATCAGCATCGGCGCGAGCCTGATCGGCGGCGGCGCGCTGCTGCGCTAACTGCTCTTCCCGGGTTTGCCGCTCTTGCGCCAGTTCTTCAGCTTGGATCTTCCGGTAGGTGATGATGCGCGCGTCTTCGGCCATTTGCGCCGCTTCCCGCGCATTCGTCTCCACTGCCTTATCCGGCCCGTGGATAGTAAAACCTTCGGCGTTGTGCAGCGCGATGATAGCCTTCTGGAAGGTATCCGCCGCGTAGCGGTCGGCGCCGGCCAGCCGCGCGATTTCCACGGCGTTCTGCGCCTCCGCCAACTGTAGCGGCCCCTTCGGGTTGATTCGAACCGGTACGTACGCAGTGCGGTTCAGAATGTATTGGCCGCGCTTGAGTAATTCGTACTTGGCATCCACCTGCTCGATAATCCCGAGAGTGTCATTGCGGACGAAGTTTTCCATAACTACGACGTCGCTCGGCTGGGTGACGGCGAAATACGGCTCGGCCGTCACGATCAGGCCAAACGCCTGCAACGAGCTGGTCGCCAGGAGATTGCTGTGATCGCCGCTTAACGCCAGTTCGCCTAAATTTTCGGCGCGCCCTTCAGGCGTGATGGCCCATAACACATATGTCAGGTACTCAGGACCGAACTGGTTGGCGGGAGTGAGATGGTCGACATGCACGTCGACCTTCGTCGAGCCCATGCGGCTGTCGACTCTGGCCTCTCCACGGGCCGCGGGCATCAGTTCGGTGCCGCGAAAATCGACCTTGGTGGTCCCACTGCGATGATGATAGTTAATCGCGCTGATTGTGCGCGAAACTACAGTGATACGGAAAACCGGCGCGGGCTGGATAGTCTCCACCGGCGGCTGGGCTGTCTGTTGAGTAGGGTTGGGAACTTGAGCATATAATCCCGCGAGCGTGAAAGTTAACAACGTTATAGCCTTCATGGATAGAGGTCTCCCTCAACAAGGATGAGCAAACGCTGGTCCTTTGTGTCTAAAGTTACTTACCAGTGGCAGAACTGGCAGCGGAAGGCACGCCAGGAGCGGTTCCCGCCGGGGTGAGACGTATGATCGAAGCTGCAGCCATGTAGGCGACCGCAGGATGCGAGTCCGAAAGCAGTGGCTGGAGCTTCGGAATGGTGTTCGTGTTTCCGCGCCCTCCAAGAGCTTTGGCCACCGCCGCGCGCACGGCCCAGTTCTTATCATCCAGGGCCCACTCGAGCAATGTCAGGGCGTACGGATCGGGATCTTCGCCCAGATATTTCGCGGCTAAGACGCGGCCCGACGAGCCGGGATCTTTGAGCGCGTCTCTGGCGAACACAATACCCATAGAGGCCGGACCCAATAGAGCGCCGGCCGCCTCCTGCGCGCCCATCAGCGCCAGGGTGCGAGGATTGTGCAGTTTCTGTCGCGCATCGCGCATTTTTTCCGTTACCATGCCGGGATTGTTGTGTAGCGACCCCTCGATGACACCCTGAAAGATATCGCGGCCGTCTTTATTGCCCAGCTTCCAGAGTGACTCGGCGGCGGTGAAACTAACTTCCGTGCAATCCTCCAGCGCCTGTTTGAGGTACGGAATGGCTTCGACCGAATTCATTTCGCCGAGCTCTGCCGCGGCTGTTTGCCGAACTAGAGTATCCTTGTCCTGCAACGCGTGCTCTACGATCTTGAGCGCTTCGGGAGTCGGCCCCATGGCGCCCGTCGCGGTGATCGCCTGGCGCCGCTTCTCGGGATTCGAGTCACCCAAGCCGTTGTCCAGGACCTGCCACGCGGCCTGCGTTGCCGCAGGAGTTGGCGCGACCGTGGCGCTGGCGGGAACCGTCGGGAGCGATACCTGCGAATAGCCTGCTGCGTTGAGTATCAAGAGAGCGAAGGAAGTTCGTGCCGTTAGCATCACGCTTGTTGAAAGCAGCATCAGAAGGGCCAACGGCGTTCGATGCAGGCGTCCGGATGTGACGCATCTCACGAAAGATAGAGGCCCTAGAATTGCACTGAGTTCCCGGTGGGTTAGTTGCGTCACAGGAGATGGACTATGATTACTTCTCTGCTACGATATGCGCTTTGCGGATGTGCACATCTGCGGACCACTTTTCCGCAGACCTCAAATCAGCATGCCGGCCGCACCTACGTGGTGTGTCTGGATTGCGGCACGGAGTTTGACTACAATTGGCAAACCATGCAAACAGGAGGGCCGGTGCGAGCCTCCCACAGGCCCCAGCGCCCCCAGCGCGAGGGAGTTTCTTTACTTCGCACCCTGCTCGGACGATCCTAGCAAGCGATTTTTACCTGGAATCCTTCTGCACTCGCAGTACGTCTCAGTAGGTGAGGAAGGAGGTAGAAAGCAATGCTGAAGAAACTTGGAATTCCTACGCTTGTCCTGGCGAGCCTGCTTGCGGTAGTGCCTGCCCGCGCAGGCGTGCGATTCGGAGTGGCAGTCGGCGGACCTGTCTACGCCTACCCGTACGCTGCTTACCCCTATTACGCTTACCCGGCGTACCCGTATGGGTACGGTTGGTATGGCGGATGGGGCTGGCACCGCCATTGGCATCACGGTTATCGCTATTACTGGCGGTAATTAAGTGACGCCTTGCCTTGGCGCGGCACATCCACGCATTTTATGGATGTGCCGCCCTGGTATTCTATCCCACCGAAATATCCCTCGTAAAGAGTATTGCAACCACATGCCCTCGATTTTACTCTACAGGTAGGGTGGCACATGCGTACTCGCTTCGTGAACTTGCTCGCTCTCGCTGTATTTTGCCTCGGGCCGGCGTTGGCACAGGCTCCCCCTGAGCCGCTGCCGCCGGCGTCGGGTAATCAACCCGCTCAGCCCCTTTCCCCCCAGCAGCTCGATGACTTGGTTGCGCCGATCGCCTTGTATCCGGATCCGCTGGTAGGCGAAATCCTGGCGGCTGCGACTTATCCCATGGAAATCGCCGAGGCCGAGCAATGGCTGCAGGACCATCGCAATTGGAAACCGGCGAAGTTAATGGATAAGGCCAAGAAGGAGTCTTGGGATCCAAGCGTGCAAGGGCTCGTGGCATTCCCGGACGTGTTGGCTCACCTGACTCAAGACATGAACTGGACGACCCAATTGGGCAATGCGTTCTTAGCCCAACAATCGGACGTCATGCAATCCGTGCAGCGTATGCGCGCGCAAGCGGAAGCGCGCGGTAAGTTGCATTCCACTCCCCAAGAGACTGTGACGACTACAAACCAGGAAGGACAAAGCGCGATTGCCATCGAGCCCACCGATCCGGATCTTTGGTATGTTCCGAATTACAATCCGGTCTACGTATGGGGGCCTCCGGTCTACGGATACTATCCGCCGCTGCTCTATCCGGGAGTCGACTTCGGCATCGGGTGGTTTCCGGGCTTCGATATCGGCTTGTATTTCGGTGGCTGGGGCGGCTGGGGCTGGGGCGGCTGGGGCTGGACGCCGAATTGGTGGGGCGGGGGATTGTATGTTAACGGATCGTTTTTCCATCGCTATGGCTTCCGGTATCCGTACGGCGGGAGCCTGGTGGGCAACTCCAGGTGGGTCCACAATCCCGAACACCGTTTGGGCGTTCCATACGCCAATCGTGAGGTGGCCAACCGCTTTGCTCGAGCAGGAGGTGGCCCGGCAGGCAATTTCAATCACAGTGCGTTCAGCCAAGGGGCTTTCGGAGGCCACGGATTTCACTCGCCGGAATTCGAACAACGGAGCTGGACAGGCAATCACAGCGTCTTTGGAGGCTATCATAGCGGCCAGACGGCTCGTGTGCAGAGCGACAGAGGCTTCTCGAGTATGGGCGCAGGTCGCACCTTCGGCGGCGGCGGCTTCCACGGAGGCGGTGGCGGCTTCCACGGTGGCGGCGGCGGCGGTGGCTTCCATGGCGGTGGCGGTGGAGGGAGGCGTTAAATCATGACCAAGAATAGCTTCATTTACTGGGCAATCACATTGACGGCGTGCGCCGGGCCTGTGCTGGCGCAAGAGCGCTTCGATTCCGCCGAGGCGGCGGCGCGTGCGGCTATCGACGCTGCGGCCAAGCACGACAGCGCGCGCTTAACGGCCATCTTCGGTCCCGCCGGCGCCCCGGTTTTGACATGCGGCAATCCTGCGCAGGATCGCGAGGAACAGACCGAATTTGCCCGCCTGGCGCAAACCAAACAGAAGCTGATTCCCGACCCGCGCAATCCCAGGCGCGTGCTCCTGTCGATCGGCGAGGAGGACTGGCCGTTCCCTGTCCCCATCGTAGAAAGCCACGGCAAGTGGAGTTTCGACGCGTCCCAAACGAAAACCGAGATGCAGGCGCGACGCATAGGCACCAACGAGCTGGATGTCATCGAGATCTGCGCCGGCTATGTGGAAGCGCAGCGCAAGTACGCCTCTGAGAATCACGGCAAGGACGCGCTGCTACGATATGCCTCGCATATGATGAGCGCGGAGGGGCGCCCCGATGGGTTGTACGGCGGCGGGGGCGAGCCGCCAGTGCCGCGCGCTCTGGCCGAAGCCACTTGGGACGGCTCCAAAACCGGCGTCAAACCATATCACGGCTATTTCTTCCGCATTCTCGATGGCCAGGGTCCGCACGCACCAGGCGGCGCGCATACCTATCGAGTCAAGGATATGCTGATGGGCGGCTTCGGATTGGTGGCATGGCCAGCCAAATATGGAGTGACCGGAATTCAAACGTTCATCGTGAACCAGGATGGCGTGATCTATGAGAAGGACATTCCTCCGGCGCCCAACGGCAAGTTGGCTCCGATCACAATCTACGATCCGGATCCTTCCTGGAAGCCTGTCGGGTAAGCCTGCCGTCACCGCTTCGGCAAGGTGAAATAAATGGTGGTACCCTCTCCCAAAGCCGAGTCCACCCATATACGGCCCTCATGGCGCGTGACGATCTTGCGGCAAATCGCCAGACCGATGCCGCTGCCGGCCGTCCGGTCGCGCGGTTGCAACGCCTTGAAGATGCCGAACACCTTTTCGGCGTACTGCGGCTCGATGCCAATGCCATTGTCTCGAACCGAGAAAAGCCAGTCAGCGCCATTCTCCTTGGCAGCCACGTGAATCGCGGGGGCATCCGCAGCGCGGTATTTGATGGAGTTCACTAACAGGTTCTGGAACAGCCTTGTGATCTGAATCGGGTCGCCGGTAATCGAGGGCAGGGAATCGCTGGTGATGGCGGCGTGGCTCTCATCAATCAGTGAGCGAATGTTAAAGATGGCATCTTCCAAGGCGGCGGCACAACTCATGCTTGTAAAGTAATCGGTGCCGCGCGCATCCACGCGCGAAAAGTCCAGCAGATCGTGGATCAGCTTCTCCATGCGCTCGGCGCCTTCGACGATGAAATTGATATATTGATCCGCATCGCCCTGCAAGCGTCCCTGGTAACGGTGCGCCAGAAGCTGGGCGTAGATCGAGACATTGCGCAGCGGCTCTTGCAGGTCGTGGCTGGCTACATAGGCGAACTGCTGCAGCTCTTCGTTGGAACGCATCAGTGCTTCCGTGCGCTCCAGAACGCGACGCTCCAATTGCGTGTTGAGCTCGCGGATCTGCTCGTCGGCTTTCTTGCGCTCGCTGATATCGCGAATGGCGCTCGAGACCAACACGCCTTCGTCCGTCTCCAGGGGGCTCAAGCTGATTTCGACGGGGAATTCCGTGCCATTCTTGCGCCGTCCGTACAGCTCGAGCCCCGCGCCCATCGGCCGCACGCGCGGCTCTCTCGAAAACTTTGCGCGGTGTTGCGGGTGCAGTCCCCGGGAGCTTTCCGGCACCAGGATCTCAACGTCCTGGCCCAGCAGTTCTTCCCGCCGATAGCCGAACAGGCTTTCCACCTGCGCGTTGACCAGCACGATTTTCCCTTGGCCGTTCATCACCACCATGGCGTCCGGCGCGGCCTCCAACAGCGAGCGGAACTTCTGCTCGGCCTTACGCAACACGTTGGCTTGTTCTTTCAGCTTGGCGTTGCCGCGGCTGAGATCGACCAGCACCGCGACCTTGGCGCGCAGCACTTCCGGAATGATCGGCTTGAAGATGAAATCCACCGCGCCCAGATCGTAACCGCGAAACAGGTGCTCCTCGTTGCGGTAGCCGGTGAGGAACAGAATGGGAATCTGGCGCGAGCGGGGACGGCTGCGAATCAGTTCCGCGGTCTCGAAGCCATCCATGTCCGGCATGCGCACGTCCAGCAGGATGGCCGCGAAATCCTCTTCCAGCAGGCGGCGCAACGCCTCCTTGCCGGAGTGGGCCAGCACCAGTTCTTCGCCCAAGCCGCCGAGAGCTGCTTCCAGAGACACGAGGTTCTCCGGCGTGTCGTCCACCAGCAGGATTTTCATCCGGGGTTCGGCGGTAGATTCGCTCACGGGTTCCAAGGCTTGGGCCGGCTCAGCCATACTTTTATCATCCCGCAACCGTAGTGGTAACATCGGCTGCCGACTCATCGTACCGCATCAGCCAAACTCGCAGCATCGAGAAGAGCTGATCCAGATCGACCGGCTTGGTAATGTAATCGGAGGCGCCCGCCGCGATACATTTGGCGCGATCGCCCTTCATGGCCTTGGCCGTCACCGCGATAATCGGCAGCGTGCGGAATTCCGGAATCTGGCGGATGGCCTTCATGGTTTCGTAGCCATCCATCTCCGGCATCATGATGTCCATGAGCACGCCGGCTACATCCGGCGTCTTGAGGAGCATTTCGATGCCCGCACGGCCATTCTCGGCATGCACGACTTGCAGATCGTGCTCCTCGAGCACGGAGGTCAGCGCGAAAATGTTGCGTACGTCATCATCCACCACCAGCACGCGCTTGCCGCATAGCGCCGAGTCGTTGCGGCGCAGGTACTCCAGAATCTCACGCTGCATTTCGGAAAGATCCTCATTGTCACGGTGCAGGAATAGCACCGTCTCATCCAGCACTCGTTCGAGCGACTCCGCGTATCGCACCACGCTTTGCCGCGCCAGCCGCTGGATATCGGTCTCGACATCCGATCCCGGGTTGGCCGGGCCACAGATCACGAGGGGCGGCGTGTTCGGACTGATTTGAGTGCGGATCTCCTCGGCGAGTTGCGCTGCCGGAATGTCCCCTAAGTCAAAGTCGATGGCGATGCCGTCCAGATATTTCTGGCGCGCTACGGCCAGGGCTTCGCCGCCGGAATGCACGGCCAGGATCTCCACGTCCGGGCCTCCTAGAAATTCGGACCAGCGGGTCCGGCGGCTGTCGTCCTGCACCACGATCAGCAGTTTCTTGGAACGCCGCTCCAGAGAATGATGGATGGCATCGAAAGCGGTACTCAAGTTGTCCGTGGTCACCGTCTTTTCGAGATAGGTCATGGCGCCCAGAGCGAGCCCGCGTCGCCGGTTCTCGTCGCCGGTGATGACATGCACCGGGATGTGCCGGGTGGCCGGATCATGCTTCAAGCGATCCAGGATCGTCCAGCCCGCCATGTCAGGCAGCGTAATATCGAGAGTAATCGCGCCCGGCCGGAACTCGCGCGCCAGTGTCAGCGCGGTCGCGCCCCGCAGCGCTACCAGCACGCGAATGCCGCGATCGTGCGCCAGATCCAGCAGGATACGCGCGAAGGTCACGTCATCCTCGACCACCAACAGGACCGGGTCGCCCGGTTGGATTACGTTTCGATCATCATCGATCTCGATGTCGTGAACTACCGCCGTAGGCGAACTCACGGGGGCAGGCAGGATCAGGTCAAGTCCGTCGTCATCCTGTGAAACGGCGCCGACCTGCGGGATCACTTCAGGCAGCCTTGCCTCGGATTCGATGGCGAGAGGCTCGATCTTCGCCGTAGCCACGTAGGCTTGCGGCAGATACAGAGTAAACGTGCTGCCGGAGCCCGGCACGCTCTGCAGCCGGATTTCGCCTCCCAACAAGCGGGTCAGCTCGCGGCTGATCGACAAGCCCAAACCAGTGCCGCCGTACCTGCGGCTGGTGGTGCCGTCGGCTTGCTGGAAGGCCTCGAAGATGATGCGTTGCTTGTCCATCTGAATGCCGATGCCGGTGTCGGAGACGGAGAAGGCGATTACCGTCTTCACGCGGTTGAGCACCGAGTGATTCGTGCTCCAGCCCGCCGAGACGCGCTCCATACGCAAGCGCACCATGCCGTGCTCGGTGAACTTCAGAGCGTTCGACAGCAGGTTCTTGAGCACCTGCTGCAGGCGCTTGGCGTCGGTAAGGATGCTTTCCGGATTCAGGTTCTCCGCCAGCTCGATGGAGAAGTCCAGCCCCTTGCGGTCGGCGACATGCTTGAACGTGCGCGAGCAGAAATCGCGCAATTCGCTAAATCGCACGCTGCCGACTTCCACATCCATCTTGCCGGATTCGATCTTGCTGAGGTCCAGAATGTCGTTGATCAGGGCCAGCAGGTCGGTACCGGAGGAGTGAATGGTTTCGGCGTATTTGACCTGCTTCGGCGTCAGGGTGCCCTCCAGGTTTTCCGCCAGCATTTGCGCCAGGATGAGCAGGTTGTTGAGCGGCGTGCGCAGCTCGTGGCTCATGTTCGCCAGGAACTCGCTCTTGTACTTGGAAGTGAGCGACAACTGTTCGGCCTTCTCTTCCAAGGCCGCCTTGGCCTGCTCGACTTCGCGGTTCTTGGTTTCGACCTCGTTCTTCTGCTCGGCCAGCAGGTGGGCCTTTTCTTCGAGCTCCAAGTTGGTTTTCTGGAGCTGCTCGGCCAGCGCCTGGCTCTGCTTGAGGAGTTGCTCGGTCCGCACGGTGGCGGCGATGGTGTTCAGCACGATGCCCATGCCTTGCGTCAACTGGTCGAGGAAGGCGAGGTTGACATCCGTAAAATGACGGAAGGAAGCCAATTCGAGGACGGCGCGGGCCTCACCTTCGAACAGGACAGGCAGCACCACGATGCTGAGGGGAGTTGAGTCCCCGAGACTCGAACTGATGCGTATGTAGTCCTTGGGAACGTCGGTGACCAGGATGCGACATTTCTCTTGCGCGCATTGGCCCACGAGGCTCTGGCCGACTTTGAATTGCGAGGGGACGCCGTGCGAAGCGTTTGCCCCATAGGCTGTGAGCAGCTTCAAGGTTTCGGCGCCGTCATCGGTTTCGCTGATGTAGAAGGTGCCGTGCTGGGCGCCGACCAAGGGGGTCAGCTCGGAGAGGAGCAGCTTGGAGACGGTCAGAAGGTCGCGCTGGCCCTGCATCATGCCTGTGAACTTGGCGATGTTAGTCTTGAGCCAGTCCTGATCGGTATTCTTGCGGGTAGTTTCCGCAAGGTTGACGATCATCTCATTGATGTTGTCCTTCAGCGCCGCGACTTCGCCTTGCGCCTGCACGGCGATGGACTGTGTCAGGTCGCCCTTGGTCACGGCGGTGGCCACGTCGGCGATGGCGCGGACCTGGGTGGTGAGGTTGGCGGCAAGCTGGTTGACGTTATCCGTCAGGTCGCGCCAGATTCCGGCGGCGCCGGGCACCAGCGCCTGGCCGCCCAGTTTGCCTTCGATGCCGACCTCGCGGGCCACGTTGCTGACCTGGTCGGCGAAGACGGCCAGCGTGTCGATCATACCGTTGATGGTGTCGGCCAACTCGGCGATTTCACCCTTGGTTTCGAGGACCAGTTTGCGTTTCAGGTTACCGTTGGCGACATCGGTAACGACTTTGGCAATGGCGCGAACCTGGGTGGTGAGGTTGGCCGCCATGGAGTTGACGTTATCGGTCAGATCCTTCCAAGTTCCGGCAACGCCGCGGACTTCCGCCTGGCCGCCGAGCTTGCCCTCGGTGCCGACCTCGCGCGCCACGCGGGTGACTTCGGAAGCGAAGCTGTTGAGCTGGTCGACCATGGTGTTGATGGTATTCTTCAGCTCGAGAATTTCACCCTGCACATTCACCGTGATCTTGCGGGATAGGTCGCCGTTGGCGACGGCTGTGGTCACCTGGGCGATGTTGCGGACTTGGGATGTCAAATTGCCAGCCATGAAGTTGACGCTATCAGTAAGGTCTTTCCAGGTACCGGCGACGCCGCGGACTTCGGCTTGGCCGCCGAGCTTGCCTTCCGTGCCGACCTCGCGCGCCACGCGGGTGACTTCTGCGGCGAAAGAGCTGAGCTGATCCACCATGGTGTTGGCGGTGTTTTTGAGCTCTAGGATTTCGCCGCGCACATCCACCGTGATTTTGCGAGACAGGTCGCCCTTGGCCACGGCGGTGGTGACTTCGGCGATGTTGCG